>Ga0123354_10017835_pt1 | contig 11122 bp, 9 predicted proteins | sample TergutLab28metaG_2_FD_97872 | JGI IMG/M metagenome (GOLD analysis project Ga0123354, IMG submission 97872) | Labiotermes labralis P4 segment gut microbial communities from Petit-Saut dam, French Guiana - Lab288 P4 | ecosystem: Host-associated > Arthropoda: Insects > Digestive system > Gut ... | reverse complement strand
TTTCTCCCGGCCAGACCCGAGGCGGCCGCGGCACTTCGCCCCCGTTTACCGCGCCTCCCGCGCGGGACATGCGTGTCCCCGGCCCGCCGGATAACCGCGTACCCGTTTCGAGGCCGCCTCAGCGGCGGAGTGAGGCCGAAAATCCCTCCGAAGCGCGGGTGCCCGGCCGGCCGGAATACCAAAAAAATGAGCACCGGCCGCAGAGCCGCCCGATACCGGCGCCGCCTGCATTAAAAGACACGGCCATCCAAGAAGATACGCGCGAAAACCTCCTGTCCGGCCGTAATCCCATACGGGAAGCCATCAAGAGCGGGCGCGATATCGAAAAACTGCTCGTAGTCAAAGGCGAACTGTCGGGTACGGCCAGAGCCATCGTCATGGAGGCCAAGGAGAAACGCATTCCGGTACAGGTGGTGGAACGCGAGCGTCTGGATGAATTGACTCGCAACCATCAAGGCATGGTGGCGTTTGCTTCCGCCTATCATTACGCCGATGTAAAGGATATGCTTGCGCTGGCGCGTGAGCGGGGAGAGGAGCCCTTTTTAATCATTTTAGATGGGGTAACCGATCCGCATAATTTGGGCGCCATCATCCGTACCGCGGAATGTTCGGGGGCGCATGGGGTCATCGTTCCCGTGCGGCGAAGCGCGGGGCTGACGCCCGCCGCGGTTCGCGCGTCCGCGGGCGCGGTGGAGCATCTTCCGGTGGCGCGTGTGACAAACTTATCCCGCCTTATACAAGATTTGCGGCGCGAGGGCATATGGTTCTATGCCGCCGACGCGCGCGGCGAGGATTACGCCTCCGTGGATTTTAAGGGCGGCGTTGCCTTGGTTATCGGCGCGGAAGGCGACGGCATCAGCCGCCTGGTACTGGAATACTGTGATAAGCACATCGCCCTGCCGTTGAAGGGGCGCGTTGCCTCCTTGAACGCGTCGGTGGCGGCGGGCGTGTTGATGTACCGCGTCCTTGCCTCACGCGGCACATGAAGCCGCTGCTGCTGGTAGACGGATACAATGTAATCGGCGCGTGGCCGGAGGCAAGGGAAAAAGGATACGCGTTGGATGAAAGCCGGGACCGGCTCTTTCATCTTTTACAAGATTACGCGGGGTACTCGGGCGAAGAAGTGGTACTGGTGTTCGACGGACACAAATCCGAACGCAGAACCCGCCATGTGGACGGGCATCCGGGCGCTTCCGTCGTATACACCAGGCAGGGCGAAACAGCGGACAGCTATATCGAACGCCAGGTGTATTTGTGCCCCAAGTACCGGCAGGTTCGCGTGGCGACCAATGACGCGCTGGAGCAGTCCCAAAGCCTGGCAAAAGGCGCGACCCGCGTGACGGCCGGGGAGCTGCTTCGTTCTCTCAAGGAAATACGTCAGGGCGAGTCGCGCCGCTATGTACAGGCAGGCATGGCAAAGAAAAACCCCATCGCTTCCAGGCTGACGGCGCAGCAGCGTGATATTCTGGAGCGGCTGAGGCGCGGCGGTTAATTTCCCGGACAGGATGCGAGATGATGTGTATGTATGATGACCCGGCGCAGGACGAAACGGAAGGCGGCGCGGACACCGACCGTGAGTTGTTGTGCTGCGGCTTTGACGGGCTTCCCGACGAGGAGGTCGTCGTGCAGGCCAAGGAGGGAGACGGCCTGGCGATGGAGTACCTGCTGAATAAGCATAAAAACTTCGTTCGAACCAAGGCCAGAAGCTATTTTTTAATCGGAGCAGATCATGAGGATATCGTACAGGAGGGCATGATTGGCCTGTATAAAGCCGTACGTGATTATAACCCGGACAAGTTAAGCGCGTTCCGCGCCTTCGCGGAACTGTGCGTCACCCGTCAAATTATTACCGCCATTAAAACCGCCACGCGGCAGAAGCATATTCCCTTAAACAGTTATGTTTCTTTAAACAAGCCCTTGTACGATGAGGAATCCGAGCGGACGCTTTTGGATATCATTGTGGGCAACAGGGTGACCAACCCGGAGGATTTAATGATTAACCGGGAAGATTTGTCCGCCGTTCGCGAAAAGATAGACGAGGCGCTTTCCCCTTTGGAACAGGAAGTGCTGGCGGCGTATTTATCCGGAAAGTCCTATCAGGAAATTGCCGCCGCGCTGGGCAGGCATGTTAAATCCATTGATAACGCACTGCAGCGTGTCAAGCGTAAATTAGAGAGGATTCGCGATGACAATCTGGAGTAAACGATACCGTAAGGAGGGGTTTATATAGCCGCATCCATCCATTATGACGCGGAGCAAAGGCTTTATTTTTCCGGGCTCGATTGTGACTGCCCCATGCGGCATGCCCATCCGGAGCAAGCGGTTTACGTGGGAGACGGGCTGCTTAATGCCCTTGCGCGCCTGCTTTCCCGCCATCTGCCCGGCAAGCGTTGTGTTCTGGTGACGGACAATGTGCTTTGGCCCTTATACGGGCAGCAGGTAACCGCCCACTTACGGGAAGCCGGATACACCGTGGAGGCCTGTGTGCTTGAAAGGGAGCAGAAGGTAGAGCCGGACGAGGCGGCTTGCGGTGATATTTTAATGTCCTTTGCCGAAAAGCCGGATTTTTTTGTATCCGTAGGCTCCGGCGTATTGACGGATTTGGTACGTTTTATCGCCGCGCGCTGCGGGCTTCCCTTTTGCGCGGTCGCGACCGCGCCCTCCATGGACGGGTATACGTCGGCCATCGCGCCCCTCCTGTACCATGGGGTAAAGGCGCACATCAACGCCGTCAGCCCTCAGTTGATTGTATGTGATTTGGCGGTACTCTGTCAGGCGCCTTTGCATATGATAGCCTCCGGCGCGGGCGATGTGCTGGGCAAGTATATCGCTTACGCGGACTATATGCTGGGGCATATTGTTAATGACGAGGTGTTTTGCCATACCTGCGCCCAAATGTGCCTGGCCGCGGCCGACAAGGTATTAACGCACGCGGAAGCTATCAGCGCGCGCACCCCGGCAGGTATCCGCGTGCTGACAGAAGCGCTGTTAATGACGGGCTTGACCATCTCCATCATCGGCAGCACGCGCTGCGTGGCGTCCATGGAGCATAACATGGCGCATTACTGGGAAATGATGAAGCTGTACCGTGGCCAAACCGCGCCGCCGCACGGCGCGTCGGTGGGGGTGGCGGCACTGTTGCTTGTGCCGCTCTACCATCAGTTTGTGCTGGAGGATGTTTCCGCCATACGGGAAGACCCAGCCATAGCCGCGCGTCTTTCGCGGGAAGAGACACATGCCTTTGTTCTTGCGGCATACGGTGAAACGGCGGCAAACGCTTTAATGAAAGTGAATCCGCAAATCTTTATATCAGAAACAATGCATCGCGCCCGTATTCAAAGGGTAAAGGAACAAATTGAGCCAATTCGCGCGGTCTTTCATAAAATGCCGGACGAAAACCGCTTAAGGCAAGCCTTGCAGACGCTCGGCGCTCCGCTGACCTGCCAAGATTTAGGTGTTGATGACGAAATGCGCAACCTGTCTCTGCACTGCGCGGCGGACTACCGCGTCCGTTATACGTTAACCAAGATGCTCAGAGAATGCGGCCTCCTTCATAAATACCTGGCGGCATATCCCTTGCCGGACGGGATGGCCCGGGACACAGCAGAATCATAGGCGCATCCGCCGTATTCTTGTATTTAAATGAATACCTTCCCCGTTTTATAGGATGAGACACTCCGCCTGCTGCATTTTTTCGATGACAGGCACATCAAAGGGGCAGCGCGTTTCGCATTGCCCGCATTGGGTGCAGTCTTTCCCCCGGGCTTGAAGGTGATGATAATGCGCGCGAATGGATGGCGGGATGCGCTGCTCATTGAGCAGCGCGATATCCAGATAACGGTTGACGGCGGCGATGTCGATGTTTTCGGGGCATGGCCCGCAATGCCCGCAGTAGACGCATTGACCCATAAAATCGTTACGGACGCCGCTGATGACGCGGGAAAAATCTTTTTCCTTGTCGGAGAGGCTAAAATACGTGAGCATATCTCGCATTTCGTCTGCCGTTTGGCAGCCCGGCAGCACGCTGGCCACCGCCGGCCTGGACAGCGCGTAATGGACGCATTGCGCCGCCGTCAACGGTTCGGCATAGGGCGTGTGCTCACGCGACAGCAGTTTACCGGCGCCCAGCGTCTTCATCGCCGTCATGCCGATATCATTCTTGGCGCATAGTTTATAAAGCAGCGCGCGCGTGGGATCCATGCCGCGAAACAGGTCCGCGCCGAACCCCGTTTCAATATGGTCAAAAACATACGCGGCGGAAGGAAGCATATCAAAAGCGGGATTGACGCTGAACATCATCATATCAACCAGGCCCGTCTCGATGACGCGCATGGCCGTTTCGGGGTTATGCGAGCTGAAACCGATGTACCGTATATCGCCCTTATCTTTCAATTGCCGGGCATAGTTAATAAAATCCGTTTCAAACACGTCCGCGTAATCCTTGGGGGTGTCAATAAAAAAAAGCATTCCGTAGTCGATATACCCGAATAGGCGCAGCAATTCTTCAAAAGCGCGCCGGATGACGGCGGGGTCACGGCTGATATCGTATTGTTGATGGATATTGGTCGAGCCGATATGCCCTTGAATTTGTACATGGCCGCGTTGTTTTCCAAGCGCCTTTTGAATGTTTTCACGCACTTCCGTTCCGGGCATGAACACATCCATGATGTTCACGCCGCCTTCCAATGCCGCGCGAATGGTCTCTTCCACCTGCGCAAAGGGCTTGCCGTCCAAGTGTTCGCAGCCCAGTCCGATAGCGCTTACCTTCTGCCCGGTTCTTCCCAACCGCCTATACTCCATATGCCTGTCTCCCCTCTCATGTTGCACGCATGGCGCGTTCTTTGGGTTAGCGTCCGTACGCGTCGATACCGCGCAGCAGTTCCAATTCGCGGATACGGCGCGCGTTGGTATACATTTTACGGGATATCACAACGCCCTTCCGGTAGTAAAGTGTGATGACGGGCGCGTCCTGTGTAAAAATATCTTGTATATGATGCATCGCCTGTTGGTAATGCGCGGCATCCGGAGAGCCTCCCCGAAGCGTATTGAAAGCGTCATCCATGGCCTTATTGCTGTAGCGCATATAGTTCATGGTGTTGTTGGTCATCAATATAAAACCGGGATCCTGCGCCGGGTCCATGTTTACCGCGCACAGCGCCAGGTCGTACCCGCGCGACTTCAGCTTGGCGGCCGCGTCGGCCTGCGTATCCATGATGATGCTGACGGAGAAACCGATGGCTTCCAGTTCATCGGCGATAAGGGCCGCCGTAGCGGACCTTACATCGTTTTCCGGCTCCTCATAAACAAGCAGCCGTATATGAAGCCGTTGGTTTTTTTCTCTGCCCGGCACCACGCGTTCCCGCACGCCGTCATCCGCGTAGACATACCATCCATCCTCTTCCAGCAACCGTACGGCCAGTTCCGGGTTATAGTCATATTCACCCGGATACTCCTTGGAAAGCCAGGTGCCCGGCTGTACCGGCGTGTCGGCGCGGTCCGCCATGCCTAAATAAACCTGCTTAATAATCAGGTCGGTGTTAATGGCGTGGCGGACAGCCTTACGGACATTCACGCTTTTCAACGCCTGCTCGGTGTGGTTAATGTAAAGCATCTCCAGTTGATGCGAGCGGTAGTCCAAACTGACGGAAGTGATACCCGTTTTATATTGGGAGGCCGATATATTGCGCGTAAACAGCGCGTCCACACGCGAATACTCATATGCTGTGATTAACTCTTTGTTATTGAGGTGAAAAACAGCCATAATCTCCCGTATCTGCGGCGGCGTTTGCCACCACAGCGGGTTGAATTCCAACCACATCAGCTCTTGAGGCTGAAACTGCGTAATGACGTACGCGCCCGTTCCGGGCGGGTTTTCCCATTCCAGCTTATCGGCGGGCAGAATGGGAAAAAGCAGGGCATAAAGAAACCCATAATAGCTCCGTCTCGTTTTAAAAACAACCGTTCGCGCGTCCGGGGCCGATACGGAACTGACAAAATACGCCAAATTCCGGTAGTAACCGGGCCCTTGCGCGCTTCCGCCCTCCTCTTGCTGATCTTGCGCGACTCTGTTTAATATATACTGCGCCGTGGCCGCCACATCCCGGGCAGTCAGCGGAGTACCATCCGAAAAGTAAATATTGTCCCGCAGCGTAAAGGTCCATGTTTTGCCGCCGTTTGTTTCAATCCAGCTTTCCGCCAGCCGGCCGGCCGGCCGGTAATCATCGTCAATCTCGATGAGCGAATCGTACACCACGGCGTATAGAGATTGAATATCACGCTCCAACGGTTCCAACGGATAAATGCCCGTTGTACGGGTTGATACAATGCCCAATATCAACTCTGTTTCATTGCCTGTAGCGTTCGCCGCGCCCATAGGCAGCAGGCTAAGGCTGAGAAGCAACAGCCCCAATCTCCGTAGGAGGGGCAAAATAGAGCCTTTCATAGATACCATATGCTGTCGTAACCCTCCTGACATAATTTTTGGTCGGCCCGTCCGGAATGGCCTCATATCCGGACATACCCGCGGCAATCCAGTTCATGACCGTTGTTTGCCCCGCGTGATAGGCGGCCGTTACCCATACCGGATCCCCTAAAAAGAGACGCGACAGATAACCTAAGTACCATGCGCCGTAACGGATATTCGTTTCCGGGTCATACAGCCGCTCGGGAGTAAAAGAGTCATTTTCCCCAAGCTTTTCGGCAATCCAGCGCCCGGTGTCCGGCTTTATTTGCATTAAACCCCGCGCGTCCGCGCCGGATCGGGCATCCTTGCGGTAAGAGGATTCGGCCATGATAACGGCCGCGATGAAGGCAGGCTGCAGGTTTTGATCGGCGGCATACCGCTCGATGGGCTCGCGGTAGGACAGCGGATGGGCGGCGAGCGTTTGCGTATGCGCCGACTGCCGCAGCGCCGCGCGCGCCTGCAGGTAGGCGCTCAGCCCCGCCCGCGCCGCCAGTATGCCCGCCAAGAGCACGGTCAACGCGATAAGGCCGCTCTTGAGCAGCCGGGGCATCGGTGTCCGAAGCGGTTTCCCGTACACGGCGGTCCTTCTCATAAAGGCCTCTTTTCGCGCGCCGTTTCATACAGTGCGGTGATGGCGGCAATGCTGCCCGCAAGGATTCCGTCCGTGCGGATGACCTTGTCCGCGCGCCTTGCCTTGTAAAGCAGCGGCATCTGGCTTTCAATGCGCCGCAGCGCCTGAAATCGGGTTAGCCCATCCCGCGCCATGAGGCGTTTTACCTGCTCCCGTTTGGGCAGATACACGCACCATACCTCATCGTACAGGCCCTCCATGCCCGCCTCGTACAGGAGCGGCGCTTCAACCAAAACCAACATTTCGCCCGCGGCGGCCAGCGCCTTAATTTGCCTGTCAATTTCCTGCTTGATAAGGGGAAACATAACGGCATTTAGTCGTTCTCGCATGGCCGCTTCACGGAATACCGCTTCCGCCAATGCCGCCCGGTTAAGCAGCCCGTCGGCCTTAAAAAACGCCTCGCCGAAAACCTCTCGCAGGCGGGGTAACGCCAAGCCGTCACGCGCGGTCAGATCGCGTGCGGCCTCGTCGGCGTCGATAACGCACGCGCTCAAAGCACGCAGCGCGTTCATCAGCGTGGTCTTGCCGGAGGCAATGCCGCCCGTTACCGCAATGCACCTCATACGGCCGCCGCTTTCCCGCGCCTGATTATTTGGTTTCATACCAGCAAAGCCCCTGACTGACTTCGGCTACAAGCGGTATTTTTAAATCCGCCGCATTCTCCATAGCGTCCCGTAAAAGCACGGCAACCGCGCCGCATTCCTCGGGCGGGCACTCCAGTAGCAGTTCGTCATGCACCTGCAGAATCAGCCGCGCGCGGAACCCCTTTTCCGCAAGCATTTGGGCAACCCGTACCATGGCCAGTTTAATGATGTCCGCGGCTGTCCCCTGCACGGGCGTGTTCATGGCGACGCGCCGACCGAAATCGATGATATTGGCCTTGTTTGAGTCCAGTTCCGGCAAGTATCTGCGCCGTCCCATCAGCGTGACGGCATACCCTTCCGCCTTTCCGTTCGCGACAGCCTCGTCCATGAAACGCTTCACACCCGGGTAGCGTGAAAAATAGGTTCGGATAAAACGCGCCGCTTCCTGTCGGCTCACGCCGATGTTCCGTGCCAGCCCGAACTCGGAAATGCCGTATACCAGCCCGAAATTGACCGCCTTGGCGGAGGAGCGCATCTCGGGCGAAACCGCGTCCAGAGGCACGCCGTATACCTCTGAAGCCGTGCGCCGGTGGACATCCTGCCCCAGCGTAAACGCCTCAAGCATGGCGGGATCCCCGCTTAAATGGGCGAGTATGCGCAGTTCAATTTGGCTGTAGTCCGCGTCCAGCAAAAACCAGCCGTCACGCGGGATGAAGGCCTTGCGTATCTCCCGGCCTGCCTCCGTCCGTACGGGAATGTTTTGAAGGTTAGGTTCGTTGGATGAAATACGCCCCGTCGATGTGGCGGTTTGGTCGAAGGTGGTCCGAACACGGCCGTCCGCGCCCATCAGGCGCGTCAGCCCGTTGATATAGGTACCGTTTAACTTGGATAGACGGCGGTATTCCAAAACCTTATCTATCGCGGGATGTTCCTCAGACAGGCCCTCCAGAACGTCCGCGTCGGTGGAATAGGCGCCGGTCGCGGTCTTTCTGCCGTGTTTTAACCCTAAATCCTCAAATAATACTTTACCCAACTGCTGCGGGCTGTTCAGGTTAAAGCCGGTGACGCCCGTCAAATGGTAAACCTCTTCGCGCAGCGCCGCGATGCGTTCCTCATATTGCTGCCCCAGCTGGCCCAATACGGCGGAATCCACGCGGAACCCCTCGCGCTCCATATCATAAAGCACCTTTACCAGCGGCAGTTCCACGTTGTAATACAGGGTGTCCAACCCTTCCGCGCGCAATTTTCCCCGCTGTTTTTCGTAAAGCGTATAAACGCCCTCCGCGTCTTCCCGCGCAAAATGCGTTAAAGAATAGGATCGCTCCTGAGGGTTTATCAGATACTGCGCGATGAGGGTATCAAAGAAGGGGGCCGCTATGTTTATACCCGCCTTGCGGAACCGGTGCATGGCGGCTTTTCCGTCATGCACAATAAGCCGTCCGGAACATGCCAGCGGCGTGAGGGCGCGCAGGGCATCGTCCGGCTCGATGCCCGGAGTCAGCAGATCATAGGCAGACTGAACACGGTACAGCGTTCCGCGGGAATAAAGCGTCAGCGCGCCGCCCATATGCAAGGCCGTGGGCGCGCCCTCTTGCTCAAGCCTAACAGCCAACGCGGTAATCGCCGTAAGATTATTTATTTCTACGGTTTTTAAGCGGCCTGCGGAAGGCGGCGCGTCAGGCGCAGGCGCGTCTTTTGTCAGTGCGGAAAGCTGCCGTATCAATACGTTTAAACCGTATTCCTCAAGAAGCGGCAGCGCGTTTGACAAATGATGCAGCGTAAAGGCGCGCATGTCATAGCGGACAGGCACATCACGCTGAATGGTGGCCAGCTTCTTGGAAAGGACCGCTTGTTCGCGGCCCGCCCGAATCTTTTCGCCCAGCTTCCCCTCTATGGCATGCGCGTTTTCCAGCACGCCCTCCAGGGAGCCATATGCGTTTAGCAGCTTTACCGCGGTCTTATCGCCGACGCCCGAGATGCCCGGAATATGATCGGAGGCGTCGCCGGCCAGCCCCTTCCAGTCCGTGACCTGCCCGGGCGTAAAACCATATACGGCACGCACCTCATCGGGCGTAAACAGATGCGTCTGCGTAATACCCTTCTGCGTCATAAGCACCTTGGTAGCGTTGTCCGCTAGCTGCAGCGCGTCACGGTCGCCCGTCAGCAGCAGCGCGTCCACACCCTCGCGGTTCGCGTTCAGCGAGAGGGTACCTAATAAATCATCCGCTTCGTAACCTGCAAGGCTTATGACGCCCAGGCCCATGGCAGTCAGAATAGCGCGTATCAGGGGGAACTGAGGTTTTAGTTCCTCCGGGGTAGGCTTGCGGCCGGCCTTATAGTCAGGGTAAACCGCGTGGCGGAAGGTGGGGGCGTGTTCGTCGAAACAAACGGCGCAATAAGCGGGTTTTTCTTCCCTGACGGCCTTGAAAAGCATCATAAAAAAACCCTGTACGGCGTTGGTGTATGTTCCTTTGTAATCGAGTACCGTAATGGCGTGAAACGCGCGGAATATCAAACTGTTTCCGTCAACAATTAAAAAAACATCGGCCAACCGCGCACCTCCCGGCTTAGGACCTTGTCTTGCGAATCCTGCTGCCAATAAGCCATAGCACCAAGGAGATGACCGCGCCCGAGCCAAAGTAAATAAGCATAAAAATGAGGCCGCCGTACCGGCCTAACACCGGATTGGCGTAAAAGTCATACGTATCGATAAACGCGGCCTTAAACCCAAACACCAACGCCAGCGCGGCGATGAGTATAGCGGCCCAATGGCAGTATTCCGCGGGCAGTATCTTCTTGGCTTTTTCTGTATCGTTATCCGGCATCATTTAATTCAACCTCCCAAAAACGTCACCGCTTGCGCGGCCCGCTCCCTGTATTATACACGACGCGCGCCCGCAGGTATAGGGGGGGCTAATCCGCCAGGTTGATTGACATATTCCTTTATAATTGTATACTGTATACAAACCACCTAAGGAGGCTCCGCATGAACCTGACTTATCGGCTCTTGGCGGATCATTTAAAAGAAGGAACGCTGGTACCGGGCGGGGAAATCGCCGTCGCCATCGATCAAACGCTTACCCAAGACTCCACCGGAACCATGACGTATCTCCAGTTTGAAGCCATGGGTATCGGCCGTGTCCGCACGGAAAAATCGGTCGCCTATATCGACCATAACACCCTGCAAACGGGCTTTGAAAACGCGGATGACCATTTGTACATTCAATCGGTCGCGGAAAAACACGGCATATGGTGTTCTAAGCCCGGTAACGGCATTTGCCACCAGGTTCATCTGGAGCGTCATGGCGTTCCGGGGAAAACGCTTCTGGGGTCCGACAGCCATACGCCCACCTGCGGCGCCTTGGGTATGCTGGCCATCGGGGCCGGCGGGTTGGATGTGGCGGCGGCCATGGGTGGCGTCCCCTATCGCCTGATTTGCCCGAA
>Ga0123354_10017833_pt1 | contig 11122 bp, 2 predicted proteins | sample TergutLab28metaG_2_FD_97872 | JGI IMG/M metagenome (GOLD analysis project Ga0123354, IMG submission 97872) | Labiotermes labralis P4 segment gut microbial communities from Petit-Saut dam, French Guiana - Lab288 P4 | ecosystem: Host-associated > Arthropoda: Insects > Digestive system > Gut ... | reverse complement strand
GAATTCGTATGTTGAGGCAACCTCTTCGAGGTTGTGTTATTCCTGCCATCCTACCCAAGGCAGGCTCCTTCGTCGCCAGCCTTGGGCTATAAGAGGCAACGGCTTCGCCGTAGTAGAAAAGCGCAAAACAAGAGTTGCGCTTATGGGGCGAAGCCTCCGGCTGAGCCGTTCATGGTTTCGGCTCAGTCGGAGGCTTCGCCCTGCCACGGCAAATCTGCCGCCACTAGGCCAAAAGGACTAATAGCCAGCGTTGAGAAAACAGGTTAGTCCGCGTGTCTTAGCCCACGGTGCAGCCCGCGCACTTTTTCACCACTTCCTCACTCCGCTCCGCACCCTAATATTTATACATAAAACCTCCCGCCCTCCACCCACGCCCCCGCTCCCCTCTCTGCCTTCCTCCTTCTTACTTCCTACTTCCTCCTTTCGCCGCCCTTTCTCCTTCCCACTTTTTCCAAACTTCCAATAAAAAACCATGAAAGAAAATACCACCAAGCTCGCCTCCGCCCTCTTCGCATTCGCGACCACTCTCACCGCCGCCGCGCTGCTCCTCGCGCCAGGCCTCCACGCGCAAGAAATCAGCACCGACACCGTCTACGGCCCGCCGGCGGGCGCAGTGCCAGCCGTCGGCGGCACCAATATCAATTTGGATTTCATCGTTGACGAAGGCGCCACGCTCACCTTTCAGGGCGCGCCCGGTTGGGCGGGCGCCAGAGGCTCCATATTTTATTCTTCCTCCGCCGCAAGCCCGGTTCACCTCACGGCAATCAGCAACGGCGGCGTCATCGTATTCGACGGTCAGGGCGACGCCACCCATAAAAACGTGACCAACCAAGGCGGCGCCATCCTCGCGCACACCTCCGCCGGCTCCGGCAGCTACATCACCCTTGTTGGTGGCACAACTGTGTTCACCACCGGCACCATCAAAAACTTCTGGGCCAACACCAATGGCGGCTTCGCCTATTTGCAGTCCGGCATGACTGGCAACACCCTCACCCTGAATAATTTTATCGTCACCGGCAACGGCGTCGCATCTGCATCCAATGCCACAAGCTCCGTCTATGGCGGCGCGATTTCCTTGGGCACCCAAGTCAGCCAGAACCTCCTCGTCGACAACGTCACCTTTTCCCACAATCAGGTCATAGGCGCGGCTACCGGCCTTGGCGGCGCCATCCACACCAACGCCACCGCCACCAGCACCATCTCCCTGAGCAACGTCACCTTCGACGGCAACAGCGCCACCGGCGGCACCGGCCCCGGCCAGGGCGGCGCCATTTGGTCGCAGACCAGCCGCATCACCCTCACCAACGCCACCTTCACCAACAACACCGCCAACACCCAAGGCGGCGCCCTCTACATCAACGCGGACTCCGTCACCATCACCGCAAACGAAGACTCCACCAGCGCCGGCAACTACGCCGGCGCCACCCCCACCGCCGCGTATGGCGGCTTCGCCTACATCGCCGGCGCAGGCACACTCGCCCTCAACGCCGCCTCCGGCATAACTCTCACCATCGGCGACGCCGTCAACACCGACGCCGACACCATCATCGGCGCCGCTGCCACAGGCCACATTAATTTCAACGCCGACGACGCCAGCACCGGCGTCATTACCCTCAACGGCAACTCCGCCGCCAACCTCGCCGCCGTCAACGTCGCCGCCGGCTTCCTCAAACTCGCCAACGACTCCGCCGCGCTCGGCGGCCCCGTCACCATCGCCAGCGGCGCCCGCGCCGGCGGCGTCGGCACGCTCGGCACGTCCGGCCAGTCCGTCACGCTCGCCAGCGGCGCCACCCTCCAAGCCGGCCTCCACAACGGCAGCGAGGGCATCCTCAACATCGCCGGAAACCTTGTCCTCAACGGCGGCTCCTTCCTCGATTTCAACGTCTACTCGGACACCAGCGCCGACCTGCTCAACATCGCCGGCTCCCTCACCCAAGCCGGCGCCTCCGCCGCCACCCTCAACGTCTCCCAAATCTTCACCACCGGCAGCATCGCGCTCATCAACGTCGCCGGCGGCCTCGCCACCTACGACCCCGATCTCCTCACGCTCACCCTCAACAACGCGGCCACCTCCGACGCCTACCTCACCAACGACTCCAACTTCATCTACCTCGTCTTCGGCGCCCCGCCCGCCCCCGACAACAACGTCCTTTTCTGGACTGGCGCCAGCGGTTCCTCATGGGTCGGCTCCTCATGGCTCGCCCAAGGCTCCGGCACCACCTACGTCAAAGGCGACATCATCAACCTCGCCGACGACACCACCGGCGCCGCCGCCCCCGACACCGCCACCATAAATATAGACACCACCGGCGCCGCCACGGTTGCCGCGCTCTACATCAGCGGCACCACCTCCTACACCGTCACCGGCAACGCCATCACCACCAGCGCCACCCTTGGCACCTTCACCGGCAGCGGCGCCGCTACCGGCAAACTCGTCCTCGGAGCGCAAGCCGCGCCCGGCGGCGACAGCTTTGCCCCCGCCGCCTTCACCGGCACCCTCACACTCTCCAACACCTACAACACCTTCACCGGCGGCATCGACATCAACGCCGGCGAACTCGTCGGCAACGCTCTCACCCTCGCCACCGGCGCGGCGGGCGCGTCCGGCACCGTCACCATCGCCGCCCCCGGCACCCTCACCTTCGACCAAGCCGCCGCCGGCGCCTACGCCTCGCCCATCACCGGCTCCGGCCACATCAACAAAAACAACACCGGCGCCCTCACCCTCGCCGGCAACAGCAGCGCCTTCAAGGGCGTCACCGACATCAACGCCGGCTCCCTCATCCTCAACGGCGCCCTCGGCGGCGCCATTGACATCAACGCTGGCGCGACCCTCACCGGCTCCGGCACCGCCGCCGCCGTCAACCTCAACACCGGCGGCGCCTTCGTCCTCTCCAGCACCTTCACCATCACCGGCGCCCTCACCCTCGCCGCCGACACCACCCTCACCTACAACACCAGCGCCGGCGGCTCCCTCATCGCCGGCTCCCTCGTCCGCGCCGGCGCCAGCACCATCGACATCACCTCTCCCTTCAACGGCTCCTACAAACTCCTCGAAATCACCGGCGCCGGCGGCCTCCCCGCCTCCGCCACCGACAACCTCCTCCTCACCCTCAACGGCGCCGATCCCGGCTTCCGCATCGTTTCCACCTTCAGCATCGTCGGCAATTCCCTCTATCTCGACCTCACCTCCGCCAACTTCAACCTCGCCTGGAGCGGCACCAACGGCGCCACCTGGCGCAACAACTACGCCAACTTCCAATCCTCCGACGGCGTCTTCATGAACGGCGACGCCGCCCAGTTCGACGACACCGTTGACGCCCTCTCCGGCACCCGCGCCGTCGCCGTCGACGCCGCCGGCGTGCAAGCCGTCGACATGCGCGTGAGCACCACCGGCGCCTACACCTTCACCGGCGGCGGCATCACCACCAGCAACACCCTCGCCAGCGGACTCGCCGGCGCCGCGACCGGCAAACTCACCATCGACGGCCCCGGCCTCGTCACCTTCGCCAACGCGGGCAACCATTTCGAAGGCGGCATCCTCGTCGCCAGCGGCACCCTCGCCCTCGGCGCGAACAACGCCCTCGGCGCCGCCGACTCCGCGCCCGCCCTCACTCTCGCCAACGCCGCCGTCTTCACCCCCGGCGGCTATCTCCAGACCCTCGGCGAAGTCAACACCGGCGCCGCCACCACCATCGCCATGACCACCGGCACGGTTTCCGGCACCATCGCCTTCGCGGGCGGCGGCGTCATCAACGGCGCCATCACCGGCACCGGACAAATCCAAGTCACCGGCGGCAACCTCGCCATCAACTCCGCCAACGCCAGCCTGGCCGCCCCCATCGTCATCAACGGCGGCACCGCCACCCTCGCCAGCCTCCAGGGCCTCGGCGCCGGCGCCGTCACCATCAACGCCGGCGGCGCCCTCGCCTTCGCCAACTCCGGCACCGGCACTTTCGCCAACGTCTACTCCGGCGCCGGCAGGCTCATGTTCACAGGCTCCGGCACCACCACGCTCGCCTCCTCGCGCAACAACTTCACCGGCTCCGCCTACATCGCCCCCGGCGCCAGCGTCATGGTCACCCAAGTCGCCGCCCTCGGCAACACCCCCACCAGCGTCGAAATCGACGACGGCGGCAAAGTCACCTATTCCACCTCCTCCGGCGTCATCGCCAACAACATCTCCGGCTCCGGCACGCTCCAGATCCAGTCGGCCAGCACCAGCGGCACGCAAACCTTCAACGGCGCCGTCACCGTCGCCAACATCGTCGCCCTCACCACCGGCCAGATCATCGTCGCCAGCGCCAATTCCTTCGGCACCCCCGACACCAACATCACCCTCGCCAACGTCCTCGTCACCTTTAACCAGCCCAACATGAGCCTCGGACACCTCGACCTGCACGGCGGCGCCCGCGTGCAACTCGACCCTTCCATCCCCGTTGGCAGCACCCTGACCATCGCCTCCATCAACGCCACCGACCCCGTCGGCACCACGCCCACCATCAGGGTCAACACCGACATCGGCGCCGGCACCGCCAGCAAAATCATCATCACCGGCGGCATCACCGGACACCTCAACCTCGCCGCGACCAACACCGGCGACGTCCCCGCCGCCATGCAAGTCACCGTCCCGCTCATCGAGTTTCCGGCGGGCAGCGACATCACCTTCGGCGGCGTCGGCGCGTTTGCGATACCCGGCAGCCTGACCGCCTATTCCTACATCATCGACCCCGTCACCGGCGACCTCACCGCCACCAACACCGGCCAGCTCAGCCTCACCGGCGCCTCGCTCATCGCCAACGCCTCCGGCGCCATGCCCCTCACCTGGTTCGCGGAACTCGACACCCTCGCGCAACGCCTGCGCGACTTGCGCATGGACGCCCGCCCCGCGCCGGGCTGGGACCGCTGGGTGCGCGGCTACACCCAGCGCCTCAAAGTCAACGACAAGGACATGCTCGTGCCCTTCCGCGAAGACCAATACGGCATCGAAGTCGGCCTCGATTACGGCGGCGCCCGCAAAGACGCAGGCCACCGCGGCTACGTTGGCGCCTTCATCGGCTTCGGCAACGCGCAACGCATCGTCGATTACTTCGCCCCGGACCAGAACGCGCGCGGCAACACCACCAGCTTCTACGCCGGCGTCTACGCCACCCTCGTCGCCGACAGCGGCTGGTATCTCGACCTCGTCGGCAAGTATAACTTTTTCAAAAACAACTTTACCGCCGTCATCGACCCCACCGCGCCCATGCGCTCCAACGTGGGAGGCGCCTACAACGACCATGCCCTCGGCGCCTCAATCGAGTTCGGCAAACGCATCGGCAAACCCACCGGCTTCTACATCACCCCCAGCGCGCAAGCCGCCCTCGCCCTGATTACCGGCGCCGGCTACGCCACCGACGAATACACCAGCCTCAATGTCAACATGAGTTCGATCACCACCCGCCAATTCCGCGCCTCCATCACCGCCGGACGCGCCTGGGCCATGAAAGACGGGCGCATCTTCCAAGCCTACATCAAGGCCGGCGCCGCCCGTCAGTGGACCAGCGGCGGGGTTATCACGGTCACGAAACCCAGCTTTGATTTCGAAAGCAGCTACTCGCCCTCCATCAACGGCGCCCGCTGCGACGCCGGCGCGGGCTTCAACTGGAAAATCTCCGACGAAGTCCAGGTCTATTTCGATTACGACGCCTCATGGGCGCGCGACTACCAGAAACCCTGCGGCCTGAACCTCGGCTGCACCATCGCGTGGTAAACCCAAATCTCAAATCTCAAATCTTAAATCTCTAATCTTATTCCTCCTCTCATGCACACCACACCCTCCACCACCACCCGCATCTTCAGCCTTTCCGCCCTCTTCGCCATGCTCGCCCTCGCGCCCGCCCTCGCCCTCGCGCAGCAAGACGAACCCGCCTTCGCCCCCGGCACTGCCCCTGATGCCTCGGTGGCACAGTCGCGCCCAATCCAAAATCCAGAATCCAAAATCCAAAATTCATCCGGCGCCATCACCGGCCAGGTCAGCAACCAAATCACCAAGCAAGTCCTCGCAAACGCCAGCCTCACCCTCCTCGAAACCAAGCAGACCACCATCACCGATGATCAGGGCTACTACATGTTCGCCCACCTGCCCCCAGGCGCCTACACCGTGCAAGTGGATTATCCGAGCCTGGACCCGGTGAAGAAGACCGTCACCGTCGGCGACACCACGGCGAAGGCGGACATCCAGATGAACAGCGAAATCTACCAAATGGCGAAACTCACCGTCTCCGGCGAACGCGAGGGCAACGCCTCCGCCATCGCCCAGCAGCGCGCCTCCACCACCCTCGTGAACGTCGTCACCACCGACGCCTTCGGCGAAATCCCCAAGGGCAACATCGCCAACTTCCTCAACCGCATCCCCGGCATCGTCGCCACCACCAGCGAGGTCGACCCCTCCGACATCTCCATTCGCGGCATGGACTCCAACTACACCTCCATCAACATCGACGGCGTGCGCGCCTCCGACGGCGGCGGCGGACGCCAGCAGGACGCCGCGGCCTTCCCCACGGACATGATTGAAAGCGTCGAAGTCATCAAGGTGCCCACGCCCGATATCGAAACCGACGCCATTGGCGGCACCGTCAACCTCAAGACCAAAAGCGCCTTCGACCGCACCAGCCGCATCCTCCGCCTGCGCGTCGGCAGTTCCTACAGTTTCACCTATGGCAAGGCCGTCGCCTACGACGCCTCAACCTGGCTCGCCCCCATCCTCAACTTGGATTACGGCCAGGTCTTCTCCGTCTTCGGCGGCCAGCGCAACCTCGGCATCACTTTCAACGCAAATTGGAAACGCACCATGGACGTGCGCGGCACCACTTCCTGGGCAAACAGCACCGCCGGCGCCGCGGATGACATCGACCCCGCGACCGGCGCCCCTCGCCGCTACCGCTACTTCCAAAACGCCAGCACCTCGCTCCAAGGCAGGGACGGCGGCGGCGCCATGCTCAAGGCCGAATACAAATTCAGCTCGAATTTTTCCGTCACCGCGCAGCTTCGCTATTCCAATGCGGGCAACAACATGTATCGCGCCCGCAACCTGCTCACCGGCGGCAGCACGCTCCTCAACCTGTCCACGCCCGATTATGTCGTGCGACAGGGCGACAGCTACGGGGTCGAGCTTTCAGACCGCACACGCTACGAAAACACCTACACCGGCCAGATCGATTTCAACTACGATGACAAGGCATCGAAACTCACCATCAAGGGAACCCTTTACGACACCAGATCCCACCGCCACGAGTATCTGAAGGGCAACGGCCTGACGATTCAATCCGCGCAAAAAATCAACTATGCCCTCGACCGCAGGGAAGGCTACGTTGACCAGCGCTGGCCCGCAATCCGCGTTCTCAGCGAACGCTACATGGGCAGCAATCCCGTCGTCGACGGCACCCAATACACCTACCTCGACGTCAACCCCTTCGGCGACGACCTCAGCATCGTGGCCACCGGCAACACCAGCGTGAACGAGTATTATGTTTCAACGGATGCCAACGGCGTGAATTCCGTGGCATCCCGGACAATCGCCACCCTCAACACCAGCAACAACAGCCTGGCATGGCAGCACAATTACGTCGATAACCCCATCTTCGGCGGCAAACTGGACATCACCAAGGACATCGCCTGGATAATCCCCATCAGGTTCAAGACCGGTTTGACCTACAAGGCCGAAACCAACACCTCATGGCGCCAAGAGCTGGACGGGCGGGTTCTTACCGGCCCCGACAACTTCGGCACCGACTTCACCTCCTTCCTCGACCCGAATTGGAACTTCTCCGGCGGCCTCGGCCATTATCCCGCCGGCTACATGATCAGTTCTGACAAAATCACCAGCATCCTTGGCATCAACTACAACGGCGGCACTGGCGACCCCGCCACCAACTGGTCCTACAATCCCAACTATTTTTGGGTCGACCAAAACGCCACGCGCAGCAACACGCTGCGCAACTACAGGACCATCACCGAGCGCAACTACCAAACCTATTTCTCCGCCGAAGCCAGGCTCACGAACACTCTGCGACTCGTCGGCGGCGCGCGCCTCATCCACATCGAAAACACGCGCACCCAGCCCCTCACCGACTCGCGCATCTTCGAAGGCGATCCCAACGACCCCAATTTCGACCTCTCCACCGCCCTCATCGCCGGAACACTCAAGCAGTATGCCAATTTCACGACAAATTCCAGGACCTACAACCGCGTCAACCCCTCCCTCCAGCTCAACTGGACTCCCGTCAAGCAAGTCAAGATCGTGGTGGCTTACACCACCCAGTCGAGCCAGCCGAATTGGAACAGCATTGTCGGCAGCGGCACCTCGAACTCCGTCGACAGGGTGATCACCACGCCCAACCTCGACCTCCAGCCCAGGGACGTGAGAAGCTGGGATTTCCAACTCGAATGGTATCCCACCCGCATGTCCGCCATCACCGTCGGCGTCTACCAAAAGAACATCAAAAATTACGAAATAACCGGCTCCCAAGGCATCTCGCCTTATCAGGCCCAGGCGCTTGGCGCCACCCCGAATGACCAGGACTTCGCTGACTGGAACTCCGGCGACCCCGCCGCCATGGAATCGGTGCTCTGGACTTGGAACAGCAAATTCAGCATCGGCGACGCCCGCCAGCGCGGCCTCGAACTCGGCCTCATCCAGTCCCTCAACTTCATGCCCGGCATCCTGCGCGACTTTAACCTCTTCGCCAACTTCGCCGTCATCTCCTCGCAAGGCACCTACGGGGCAAGAGGCACGGACATCGCCCAAGGCCTCACAAGAACACTCCCCGGCCTGATTCCGCGAACCGCCAACGTCGGCGTCGGCTGGCAGCACGGACGCTGCGACCTCCGCCTCAACTGGAACTGGATGGACACCTATCTGCAAGGCAGCACCACCTCCACCTTCAGCACCATTGAAAACCAGCAATACACCGCCGCCTACTGGACGATGGACTTCTCTGGACGAATAAAACTCACCCAGCGCGCCACCCTCTCCATCTCGCTCACGAACATCACCTCCAACAACAAGGCGACCTACAGGGCGAACCCCAAAGGCGGCCTTCTCTTCCGCACGGAAACCAACGCCCTGGGCTTCTTCGGCACCGCCGCCATCGACATCAACCTCTGATCAATCTCAACCCAACCACGCGACCATGAAAACACTTCGCCCATCCCTCTTCAGCCTTCAGGCTTTCAGGCTTTCAGGCTTTTTCCTGATCTCTGCCTTCTGTCTCCTGACTTCTGGCACCCTCGCCGCGCAAACCCTCATCACCTCGAACACGACCATCAACACCGCCGGTTCTGCCCAAGCCCTCGGCAGCAATACCAATCTCGACTTCGTCGTCGATGATGGCGCCACGCTCACCGTCCTCGGCCAGCCCGGCTGGACAGGCGGCGGCGGCAGAGGCTCCATCTTCTACTCCTCCAGCGGCGCCGGCCCGTGGCATCTCACAATCAAGCAAGGCGACAACGGCGGCGGCGCCATCGTCCTCAACGGCCAGGCCGACGCCACGCATCTGAGCGTGACCAACCAAGGCGGCGCCATCCTCATGCACAGCGCCGCCGCTGGCGGCAGCTACGTCACCTTCATCGGCGGCACAACCGCCTTTACCTCCGGCACCATTCAAAACTTCTGGGCGGCCACCAACGGCGGCGTCATCTACATGCAGTCCGGCGTCACCGGCAACACCCTCACCCTGAATAATTTCATCGTCACTAACAACGGCGTCTCAAGCACCGCGGGCGCGGGCACGGGCGGCGCGATTTCCGTGGGCGCGCAACAAATCCAAAACGTCCTCGCCGACAACGTCACCTTCTCCAACAACCAAATCATCGCCAGCACATCGGCCCAAGGCGGCGCGCTCTACTCCGCGGCGACTGTCTCCAGCACCCTCGCCTTCACCAATGTCACCTTCGACGGCAACAGCGTCAAAGGAGCCACCGGACAGGGCGGAGCCATTTGGGCGCAGACCGCTCAAGTCACTTTCGCCAACGCCACCTTCACCAACAACTTCGCCTCCTCCGCCGGCGGCGCCATCTACGACAACGGCGCCCCCTTGGTCTTCACCAACGCCACCTTCCTCAACAACACGGCGGACGCCGGCAACGGCGGCGCCATCGACGTGGCCGCCGCCTCCACCCTCACCTTCAACGCCCTCGACGCCGACACCCTCTTCCAAGGCAACACCGCCAGCGGCGTCTCCAACGCCATCTACCTCGCCGCCACCGCCACCCTCAACCTCAACGCCGCCGCCGGCCGCGCCATCGACTTCCACGACCCCGTCACCGCCGCCACCGCCGTCAGCACCGTCGCCATCAACCAAACCGACGGCAGCACCGGCACCATCCTCTTCGACGGCCACGCCAGCAACTTCGGCTCCATCACCACCGTCGCCAAAGGCACCTTCGCCCTCGCCAACAGCGCCACCTACGGCGCCAGCGCCGCCAGCACCTCCTTCGACCTCGCCTCCGCCGCCACCCTCACCGCCGACGGCGGAGCCGACACCATCGCCGCCGCCACCATCAACCTCCACGCCGGCGCCACCATCAAACTCCTAAACGGCGCCACCCTCACCCTCGCCGCCACCACCCGCAATTACGAAACCGGCCTCATCCTCGCCGGCTACGGCACATTCGACCCCGGCGCCGCCATCAACGCCGCCAGCATCACCGTCGGCGACCTCTACTCCCTCGCGCCGCAAACCCTCGCCATCACCGGCAACGTCACCATGAACGCCGGCGCCCTCCAATACGACCTCTTCTCCGGCAACGCCAGCGACCAAATCGCCCTCACCGGCGCCGCCTCCGCCTTCACCTTCTCCGGCAACACCACCTTCGACTTCCACAACCTCATCTCCGGCGTCTACACCCTCCTCACCGCCAGCTCCGTCACCGGCCTCCCTTCCACTCCCACCACCCTGCAAGACGGCGTCGCCCCCTCCACCCGCGTCCACGTCGCCTACGACGCCACCAGCGGCGCCAGCGTCCAGCTCACCGTTGCCGCCACCAACGAATCCTCCATCTGGCAGGGCGGCCCCTCATGGAACTCCACCGCCACCAACCTCGCCACCAGCGACCACCGCTTCGTCGCCGGCGACATCCT
>Ga0123354_10017828_pt1 | contig 11123 bp, 7 predicted proteins | sample TergutLab28metaG_2_FD_97872 | JGI IMG/M metagenome (GOLD analysis project Ga0123354, IMG submission 97872) | Labiotermes labralis P4 segment gut microbial communities from Petit-Saut dam, French Guiana - Lab288 P4 | ecosystem: Host-associated > Arthropoda: Insects > Digestive system > Gut ... | reverse complement strand
CGATTTTTGCCTCAACAACCGTTTCGCGGCCCAATCAAAACGCACGAAATTCTCCCTTCTCATTATTCTGTTTTTTTCGATTCGTTTATTCACTACAAATATACGAATTTTAATACAAAGATACTGTTTTGAACGTAATATTATTTTGAGGGGAAAATTGCTTCACAATTAAATTTTTTTTGAATCCCACGCAGCAAATTGAAAATAATCTCGTTCTTAATAGTAGTACTGAACAAAAAATCACATCGTCTATGACATATTTTCATAATGATAAAAAATCCCCGGCGTTTCAGCGGGAATTGTATCGACTCCATTATCGGAGAATCTACAACACTGCTCTGCGAATCATCGGGAATTCACAAGATGCCGAAGAGGTTATGCACGATGTGTTCTTGAAGTTGTTTGACAATATCGACCGTGTGCAGGATGAAGAAGCTTTTTATTCATGGAGCCGAAGCACCGCCATTCGAACCTCAATCGACCGGCTGCGTAAGAAAAAGCCGATTTTCGAACCCTTGGACGAGTTCGTATCACTTGCCGACGAGGAGCCTGACGAAGCGCCGGACTTATCGGTAGAGTCCATCAAACACGAACTGAACAACTTGCCCGACGGTTACCGTATCGTCGTGTCGATGCGCCTGCTCGATGAATGTGAATTTGAAGAAATTGCTCAAGTGCTGCATATCAAGGAATCAACCGCACGTTCGCAGTATATTCGCGGACGCGATAAATTAGCCCGAATGTTAAAAAATAAAATCAATAACCGATGAATCGTTTAGAACAATACATCCGAGACCGTAAGAATCTGTTTGATGAAGAGCCGATGCCGGGACATTTCGAACGACTGCAACAAAAAATGAATCGTAAATCGCAACGCAGGGTCGCGTTGCGTTGGTGCATCTCGATTGCTGCATCAATCACAATCCTGTTTTTAGTCGGAATTTTCCGGCAACCCGCCGGGAAACAAGACATCGGGAAGATTGTATGCGAAAACTCCGGCGACATGAAAAGTTGTTACTTGAGTAAAATGAATGCCGTAGCCGATCGAATCGAAGCGCTTTCCAAAAATTTGGATTTATGGGATCGGCAACAGATCATGATCGATGTGCAAAATATCATCGATACAGCAAACAGCGGTTTCGAAAGCGAGATCCCGAAAGAACTTCCGAAAAAACAAGCAAAAGCTATCCTTTCGGATTATTATCGTCAAAATCTGGAAGGACTGGAAATGATAGAGAAGAAGTTGAAATATTATGAATTATAAATTATGTACAGATGAAAAGGGTATTTTTATTTTTATTGATTAGCGGACTGACGACAATGGTCGCGTTCAGTCAGAAAAAAGAAATCCGTCAGGTTTCGGGTTTCACGGGAATTAAAGCTTCCGGCATTTTTGACATTACAGTCACCAAAGGCAGTACGGAATCGCTCACTATCGAAACCGACGATAATGTGATGACTTATGTGCGCAGTGAAGTTAAGAATGGCGTGTTGAACCTTTATCTCAGTAACAGTAATGATAAGCAGCTGAACATCAATTCTCTGAAAGCTTTTATCGTTATGAAGAATTTAGATAATGTGACGCTCTCCGGCGCTTGTAAACTCACGACTGCCGACCTTTTTTTTACTCCCGAAAAATTTAAAGCGGATTGCAGCAGCGCTTCCAAAATGGATGTCAATCTGAATGCCGGTCAATTAAGCATCGAAGCGAGCGGAGCTTCCAATATCCAAATAAATGCAGTCATTAACGGTGATGCCGATATAGACATTTCGGGAGCGGCTAAAATACAGGGAGATTTGAAAGCAAAGAACGTAAGTTTCGGTTCGAGTGGCGCTTGCTTGGTTGATTTGACCGGTTCGGCAACAAATATTAAAATCAATGCGTCGGGAACATCCAAGTTTAATATGCCGGATTTTGTAGTAAAAACAGCAACAGTAGAATCTTCAGGAGTTTGTAACCTTACTGTGAATGTTACTGATGTACTGAAAGTGAATTCTTCGGGATTCTCATCCGTTGATTACAAGGGTTCGCCTGCCGTCGAAATAAACAAAACTCAAGCGGCAAGAGTCGAAAAGATATAAACACAACAATCACTAAAATATAATAAAATGAAGAAGTTATTTGTATTATTTGCAGGCGTTTTACTAAACGTACTCATTTTTACGGCTTTTGCCGGAGAACAAGACAGAAGTCCCTATATGACACGCACCTTTCCTGCGTCGTCGATTAAAGATGTGGACGCGCAAACATCGGGCGGCAGCCTCACACTGACAGGCGATGCCGATTCAAAGGCAACGGTAGAAGTCTATGTTTCTCGCAGCGATTGGTCTGCCGAGAAAATAAAACAAACCATCGAAGAGAATTACACACTTGAAATTAAAGTTGAAAACGGTAAATTGTATGTTTCGGCTAAACAAAAAGGAAGCTTTATGAATTGGAATTCCGGAGGATTGAGCATTTCGTTCAAAATAAGCGTTCCGAAACAGGTTAACAGTAATATGCAAACCAGCGGCGGCAGTATTAGCATCAGCAATCTGTCGGGCTCGCAGAATTTCAAAACCAGCGGCGGATCGTTGGCGGTCGATAATCTTACGGGTGATATACTCGGTGCAACATCGGGTGGCAGTATCTCAGTATCGAACTCAAAAGATAACATCGACTTGAAGACCAGTGGCGGAAGTATCAACGCAAAAGATTGCAGCGGAAAGATCAGTCTGAAAACATCGGGCGGCAGTCTCAGTTTGAAGAATCTTTCCGGTGACGTCGATGCGGCAACCAGCGGCGGCAGTATCAGCGCTAGCAACATCAAAGGAACGCTCAAAGCCGGCACTTCCGGCGGAAGTATTAGAGCGGACGATATTTCCGGCAATATTGAATCTTATACTTCCGGCGGAAATATGGATGTGAAAATGACATCGGTGACAGAATACGTAAAACTGTCGAACAACGGAGGACTCAACCTGTCTTTGCCTGCCGGCAAAGGGTACAATTTGAGCATAAAAGCTAACAAAGTAGAAGCATCCGAAATGAAAAATTTTCAAGGCATAATTGAAGACTCAAAGATTGAAGGAACTGTAGGCAACGGTGGTCCCGAAATCAATGTAAAATCGTCTCAACGGGTGAACTTGTCGATCGAATAGCGGCGAATTTTGTTTCATCCATCACCGGTTTTCCTCTTTGCCGATCGCAAGTAATCAAACGGTCAACAAGGAGGGAAACCGGTTTGTTTTAAAATTTCCCTTCGTCGGCATAACTGAAGTATTTCCCATCCGTTAGAATAACATGATCCAGCAAATACATTTCTAGCATCTCGAGACCTTTTTTGATTCGAAGCGTAACGGCATTATCATGAGAACTCGGAAAACGATTCCCGGAAGGATGGTTATGACAAAGAACCACAAAGGTTGCGAGTCGGGCGGTAGCTTCTTTATAAATAAGTTTTCCATCAACAACCGTTTCGGAAGTCCCGCCCTGGCTGACTTTAAACCGATCGATAACACGATTGGAATGATTCAGGAAGAGCGCCCAAAATTCTTCGTGTGGCAAATCGCATAATAATGGATAAAAATAATTGTAAATATCTCTGCTGCAAATAATTTTCTTTTGATCGCCTACTTCTTCCGCTTTTCGCCGTTTCCCTAATTCAAGGGAGGCACAAATAGCGACTGCTTTTGCTTTACCGATTCCCTTGAAATCGCTCATCAACTGACTCGCGGAAATCTTTGCTAAACGGCTTAAATCATTTTCAACCGATAGGAGAATACGTTGCGACAACTGCACCACCGTTTCTTCTTGAGTTCCCGATCGCAGGATTAGCGCTAATAACTCGGCATTGCTTAGAACATTTAGTCCGTTCGTCAATAACTTTTCACGCGGTTGGTCTTCGGGAGACCAATCTTTCACACAGAGTTTATTCAATTTTTTCATGAACGGTTTGGTTTTTATGTTAATTATCCGAAAATAGATACCTTATTTTGCTCTTTCCACGTAGGATCCGTCACGCGTATCCACGCGGATTTTCTCTCCTTCATTGATAAACAAAGGTACGCGAATCGTAGCGCCCGTTTCAACGGTTGCCGGTTTGGTGGCATTGGTTGCCGTATCGCCTTTAATTCCCGGTTCGGTGTAAGTGATTGTTAATACAACATGCGCCGGTAATTCGGCAAACAATATCGTTTCTGATTCGGCGTGTATGATGACCTCTGCTGTATCGCCTTCTTTCAGAAAATCCACACCGGTTATATTGTCTTTTGCAATGGAAACCTGTTCGAAAGTTTCGTTATTCATGAAGTTATACCCCATATCATCTTTGTAGAGAAACTGGAAGACCCTTCTTTCGATGCGAACTTCTTCTACTTTAACTCCCGCATTGAATGTTTTATCGATAACGCGACCCGTTGTTACGTTTTTCAGTTTGGTTCGGACAAATGCAGGTCCTTTTCCCGGTTTTACATGCAAAAACTCCGTTATGTAATAATATTGTCCTTCGATATCCAGACACATGCCGTTTTTGAAATCAGCCGTAGTTGCCATATTCTTTTTATTTGTTACTATTTTAATTCCGATACAAATATACACGAAATTTTCAAAAAAAACAGTATATTTGCACTTGGAATTTCAATTATTGATATATAAACGGTTTGATGTTAAAAATATTATTATAGATTAATCAATTAAAAGTGAATTGTAATGAAAAGTTTCTTTAAAATGTTATTTGCTTCTGTTATAGGAGTAATTATCGGATTTGTAATTTTGACCGTCCTGGGCTTTGTTATCTTTTTCGGAACGATTGCTTCCATGGGCAGTTCTTCCGCTTATAAATTACAGAAAAACACCGTACTTAAAGTGAATCTGAATGAATATACTACTATTGACGAACAGGATAATTCAAATCCTTTCGATGCGATTTTTAATCGTAACAGCGAATCCTACGGATTGAACGATATCGTGTCGGCAATCAAAAAGGCAGAGAAAAATGATAATATCAAAGGCATTTATCTAAACATCGGGCTTGCTCCGGCAGATTTTACAACAATGGAACCCATTCGTAATGCTTTGCTGGATTTTAAGAAAAGCGGGAAATTTGTTATCGCCTACGGTGATAATTTCTCCCAGCCAACCTATTATGTCAGTTCGGCTGCCGATTCGATCTTTATGAATCCTTCGGGACTTCTCGATTTTCGCGGATTGGCAACTTCCATTCAATTCAACAAAGGCGTTTTTGAAAAATGGGGAGTCGGAATACAGGTGTATAAAGTAGGTACCTATAAATCTGCCGTAGAACCGTATATTTTAGATAAGATGAGCAATGCAAACAGAGAACAGGTTACGGCTTTTCTCAATGATATTTGGGCTACGGTATTGAAAAATATTTCCGAAAGTCGTAAAGTTCCGGTGGAAAAACTGAATCAATATGCCGATGAATTATTAACGTTCACGGCTCCGGAAAAAGCGGTTGAATATAAACTCATCGACGGATTGAAATATGCCGATGAAACAGAACCTTATTTGAAAAGTCTTTTAGGCTTAAAAGAAAGTGATAAAATCAATTTTGCCGGTGTTAAAAATATGCTTTCGGTTCCGGAAGCCGGTAAAAAAGCCGCCAAAGATCAAATTGCCGTTTTATATGCCGAAGGCGAAATTGTGAGTGATGCTTTAGTTTCCGGATTTTTCCCCGGTAATTATATTACGTCAAAAGAATATGTGAAAGAACTGAATAAATTAAAAGATGACAAAAATGTAAAAGCAGTCGTTTTCCGTGTAAATTCTCGCGGTGGAAGTGCGTATGAAGCTGAACAGATATGGCATGCAGTCAAAGAGCTGAAAGCGGTTAAACCGGTTGTCGTTTCAATGGGTACGTATGCTGCATCCGGCGGATATTACATTTCCTGCGACGCAAGTAAAATTATATCCGAACCGACCACATTAACAGGTTCTATCGGTGTCTTCGGTTTATTACCGAACGGAGCGGAATTAGCTAAAAAAATGGGTGCTACTTACGACGGCGTTTCTACAAATAAATTTTCCGACTTCAGCGGAGGAATTTTGTCGATACCTTTCCTTGGCTTGGGATTATTACCGTCTCGCCCTTTAAACGATAGCGAAGGCGCTAAGGTTCAGGCATACGTAGAAAGATGCTACGATTTGTTTTTAAGCCGTTGCGCAGAAGGACGCGGAAAAACCAAAGAAGCGATCGATTCCATCGGGCAAGGACGCGTCTGGACAGGCAATCAAGCACTGAAATTGGGATTGATAGATGAGTTGGGCGGCATAGATACAGCAATCAAAGCGGCAGCCGATTTAGCCGCAGTCGAAAACTACTCCATCAGTGAATATCCTGCCAAAAAAGACTTCTTTATGAGCCTCTTAATGGGTTCTTCCGAAAGTGTTGGCGAAAGAATTTCGATGGGAATCATCGGAAAAGAGTCGTATCAACAAAAGCAGATGTTGAACGCATGGAAAAGCTATGATATCCGTCAAGCTATTATGCCTGAATTTGTTAATCAATAACTGAATAAACTGCTTATGTTGTTCGGTCATGTTGATGTGTCAAAAACCTCATTTTGACCTGATTTTCCAAACCGAACAACATCAGTAGTTCGGATAAGCAGCAGGAGTTGCTTTTCAAAATTCAGTTAACAATCGACAGGCTTCTTTACCATATATGCTCATCACTAAACCGCTTATTCACCGAATATATGATTACCAAAATTTTTCGGGTAACGGCAAGAAGCGCTTTTTGCGATTTCATCCGTTTAGACAAGCATTGGCATGTTAGTGTTCCATAACGTTTTTCTGAAATTTTTTCGCCCTGTGCATCCAAGATACATGCAAATATGCTATCTTTGTGCACATCAAGACCACAACATTTGTCCTTAAACTTACATTTTAATTGTTTTACAATTATATAATTTAAGCTACAAAGATAGCAGTGTACTTCGAGTACGGTAGTAAGTCCGACGATAGTGGTCTTGATTTTTATTTTACGCGCTTGGAAATTCTCAATTTTTCATGTAATTTTGGTGTCGAAAACAATCGACTCTTGCGTAGGAACAATGTTCGGCAGATTATTTTGATTTTTAGCTAAGCACCATTCAGAGCTATTGGGGTTGATTGTTTGATTCATATAGGTAATGGTTCCGTTGATTAATTTCCGAAGCATTTTCTTTGGTTCTACGATATGACTGCTACCGAAACTTCCAATCCGTTTTTCTTTACCGTAACAGATTCAAAATGTGTATATTTTTTCCTTTTTTCATCTTTAAATGTCTTAACAAACAATAATACGGTATCTCTTTCTGCTCCGTCTCTCGGATCATATTCTTCGATAATAACATCAGGCTTGGTAAGTATACTGTCTTTTCCTCATTAAGTTTTTGTGGTACATTTTCCCTCCTTTTTCTTGCAAATTACTGCTGTTTTCACTACCTTTGTCGACAGAAATAGGATTGCTGTTATCCGTAGGGCTTAGGGCTGTGTCGTTGCCTTGTGTACCGGTTTCCTTAAACAGCAACAGTATTCAACGGGGATGACTTCTCGTCTCATACAGCAATTCTTTTTTATTTATATATTTTGTGCTTGCCAAAAAAGCTGTTTGCACGTTATAAAAATACCCTGTTTCACTCGGTTCGAGTTTTACGACAGCCGATTTATTTCCACCTTTATCTTTCCGGCTCTCCGAAAGATTATTGTATCAATCCGTATTCTTTACGTAAGCGACTCCATGCCGTACGGTTTCTGCCGGTCTCGCTCCCGTTTCGATGGATCGTGCAACGATTTCCACGCCGCCGTCCCATGCGAGCGATACCGGAGTGGCTGCGGTGAACTGTCCGGACGGTGCACTTTTGCTTTGCGTATCTTGTCCGCTGCCGAATTTGCGGTCTTGTACAGGTTTTCGATGTGTGCCATGATAACGGATATGCCGTTCTCGTCGGTTATTCCTTTTTTGTAAAACTCGTCTTCCGTTTGTTTGGGGTCCGCTCCTGCTGCCAGCAGTTTTCTTCCCCTGTCGGCAAGTTCTTTCGGGTCATAAGAGCCGCCTCGTTTCAACGGAGGTAATCCTATCCTGTCCGCCAAATCGTTCAGCGCTTCGTGAGAAATCCCTACCGTATTTTTACCTGCTCCGTTCGCAGAAAGGGCTTTTTGAGTTTCCTGCTGTTTTTTTCTCCACTCGTAAAGACGGTCGATATAGTCTAAAATAGGTTCACCAAGAGTATATTCCGGCTTTGCTTCGTCGGTAACCTGCTGAGCTTTTTGAGCTTCCTGCTGTTTTTTATACCATTCCGAATGTCGATTAACGAAATCCAAGATAGATTCATTCGGTTTTATTTTCGGCTCTGCTTCTTCATTGGCACTTTTATTTTGTTCTGTTTGGGAACCGGAATTATTGTTTTTATTGTTATTCTTTGTTGTTTCTTTGCTGTTTTCCGAATTATTTTTGTTCCAATCCGTTGTTTCTTTGGCAAATCCAAATACATCTTTACCGTCAAAAGCGGGTTTTTCAACGGGCTTCCCGTTCAATAACTCACCCAACGTCTGCTTTGCAAACCGATTAATATTTGCTTCCGTATTGCCGAACCTTGCTTTCACATTCTCCCAAAAATCTTTTATCCAATTCAGTATGCGAGCCTGTAATGTAATATCTTTTCCGATTATTTCCTGTACCTTTTGACTCTTTTCTCCCAAATTCCCGGTAATAGTCGATAATATTTCATTGCCTTTATCATCATCCGTTTTCAAATCTGAATAATCGTGATTTTTTTCAAGTTCTTTCCAGCGGGTTGTCTGTTTTGCGAGATTAATAAACTCCGCTCTCCGTTCTTCCGGTATGGTTAACCAAAACGGATGCGTAAATTCGTGTATCGGCGTGTTGGCATTCATCTTTGTTTTGTCGATGAAAACACGTCCGTCTTCTGTGGCAAATCCGTAAACCGTTCCGTTCTTATTTTTAAATTCTTTCCTGTCCTTAAATTCTTTTATTCGTTCATCATCCTTTCCGTCGTAAAGAATAACATCTTTAGCTGATTCCTTTTGTTTCAATCGTTCGACCAAAGCGTTTCCTTGCTCTTCCGAAATAGGAGTGAAAGCATTGGGTGATTCCTGCAATTTTTCACCCGGTAATTTTGGATTTGGGAAATTTTCTATTACCTTTGCAATGCTTTTAGTTGATAGTCCAACCGAGTGTACGTAGGATGCATTGTTTGACAACCAATTAAGAGCTTTTTCTTTATCTCTCCAAGCCAACAAATCACGTCCAATTGATTTATCCTGTTTTCCTAAAAACCATTTTGCAATATGTACAGAACTTTCCTTTGGATAAATGCTTATAATTGAATTTATTTCGTTAATTACATTACGACCTCTTTCCTTTTTTATATCAATAACTGCAACAAAATTATTTCCTTTTTTATCTTTTAATTCAGTTAATACTACTGTTCTATTTGGGTCTGTCTCACTTTCAAATACGGCTGTCGGATGTGATAATGCTTTTGGTAAATCTTTTATGTCGTTTTTGTTAAACGGATGATTACTTTTATATTCTCTGCTTGATTTTTGGTCAAGTGTGCTTGCTGATAATTCAATGGGGTTATTATTCAATCTTGAAAGTAATGCTTCACTTGGCATTCCTATCTTGTACACATGTCCTTTCGGTAATTTATCATAAATTTGTTGTTGTAACTCATCATTAAACCGCTTATTAACAGTTTCCAAATCCGAATTGTCGCTTTTCCTGCTGTCCAAATATGCTTGCGCCTCGTCAAAGGCGTCATTAATAAAAATTTGGTCTTCTCGTGCAACATCTTCCGTTTCGGAAGCTAACGACGTTCGTCTTTCTTCCGGTGTCATGTTCATACGGGTTTGAACATTGCGAGCCTCTGTTTCACCGGATACATGTGCATATTTTTCATACGGAGACATTATATATTCATTGATAACATCTTCTAATTCTTTTCTGTCGGTGTAACCGGTAAGAAAATCGCGTGTTTGCGCATCTCTTATTTTATCTCTGTTTTCTACAACGTAATCGTAAAATGACTTACTTTTATCGGTTTTTTCATATTCATTTTTCAAATTAATCAAATCATTTGACAAAGCAATATCGGATGCATCATTAAACGTTCCCGGATTTGCCCCTTTTGCAAATCCTTCGATATCCTGTATGGCGTGCTGAATTTCATGTGCCAAGACGGATTCAAGTTCCGGATTAAAACCGTTAATTACGATTAATCCTTTGCTGTAAGAACCTTTTGTTTGTGAATTGTAATCATATTTATCAACATAAACATACATATCCGTTAATTCCGGATAAGCATTAAACGGTTCCTTGCTGTCAATCATATCGCCGAGCTTGAAAACTATCCGCTTGAGATTATCTCTACCCATACGTTTAGCCTCATCACGAACTTTATCTTTCAAAACAATATCCGGTATTTCATATCTCCACTTCCCATCGGCGCCGCGTTCCCAACCGGTGGCAAATTTTATTGCTTTTGCATCCTTTCCGGCAGTTTCCATTTCTTTTGCGACGGAAAGATTATCCATTCGTGTATCAGCTTCTTCCACTTTATCTAACGCGGCTGCTCCTTTTTCGCCAATGAATTGAAAGCGTATATCATTGGGAGTCTCTTTTTTATTCGCCTTATAATCAGCAAACGGCTTAGTCCTTCTCCCGTCCGTGTTCGCCCACTTACGAAAGTCATCAACGGTTGTCTCGGTAATGTTTCCCAATCCTTTCCACCCTTCCTCGTAATTGGAAAGATAAGCATTGCGTGCATCTTCAAGGGAATTGAAACCCAACATAACTTTATGCTCGTCATATTTTCCCGTATCCGGATTAATCTGGTCAACGACAAATACCTTGTCGCTCGAAGGATTATCTCCGAGAAAAACGTCTATATGGTCGCCGTCAGTTCCTTTTGTTCCTCTGATATAACCGTATGTGTTTTTCATTTCGCTGCTCCATTCGTTTCCGTTTTCATCACGTCCCGATCGGACGGAGCCTTTCGGCTGTTCAATGGAAATATCGAAGCCCTGAACATTTATATGACCCTTTTTGTAGTTTCCGGCTTCTTTTTGAGCTTCGGTCGGATTCGTATCAGCTTTGGATTCTTCCCGCTTTATT
>Ga0123354_10017827_pt1 | contig 11124 bp, 8 predicted proteins | sample TergutLab28metaG_2_FD_97872 | JGI IMG/M metagenome (GOLD analysis project Ga0123354, IMG submission 97872) | Labiotermes labralis P4 segment gut microbial communities from Petit-Saut dam, French Guiana - Lab288 P4 | ecosystem: Host-associated > Arthropoda: Insects > Digestive system > Gut ... | reverse complement strand
CCCCACACTACCGCCGAGACGTGCGGGCTTTCCTGGATGAGAATCTGCAAGGACACTGGATAGGACGAAGAGGTACATTTGAATTCCCACCACGTTCACCAGATTTAACACCTCTGGACTTTTACCTTTGAGGGACCTGGAAGGATGTCGTGTATCGCAAGAAACCGGCTACGGTGGGGGACCTTCGTGCAGAAATTAGAGCAGCATGTGCAGCAATCCCCATAAACACTTTGACCGAGGTTGCTCAATCAACTGCTCGCCGTTGTAAAAGGTGTCTAGCCGCTAACGACAACCACTTTGAGCACCTCCATTAACTGTACAGATAGAGGAAACTTGTATTGTGCTCTACTGTAACGTGTATTCAACTTGTGGTGTATAATTAAAGTTAGTACTAACATACAACATAGAGTTTTCTTTCGTTAAAGTGTGTATACATTTTTTTGGCGGACCCTGTATAATGAGAGAAGCGGTTGGTAAGTCTGAAAGGCAACAAACTGCGAACTGGTCCTTTGCTGTACATGATTTCTAATGTCATATTCAACTACAAAATTTTTCACCTTCCCCAGGGTTGTAGTTGCTAACGTTATGACATTTTATACGAAATCGGTGAGCATGCTTACGAAACTTTATAAGCCTGTCTGCAGTAATACCTAAGTTACTGTAAGGCTTAAAAAGAAACATAGTTTACGCATCGCCACAACCTTCGTGTTTCAAAATTTAAGGCTTACTTTTAAATAGAGATTTTTTTCTGTGGCGCTGCGGCCTATCGCGGGCCATGGCCTCCTCATTCTTGAGGTTTCTTGATCACACACAACGACGCATCACATTCGGTAGGACTCCTCTGGACGAGTGATTAGCTCGTCGCAGAGACATCTACCTGGCAACGCACAACACTCACAACTGACAAACATCCATGCCCCCGGTGGGATTCGAACCCAAGATCTCAGCAGGCGAGCGGCCGCAGACCTTCGCCTTAGACCGCGCGGTTCCTGGGACCGGCATAGATATAATTTTCATTTTAAAATCTTTAAATTGTTTCAGAATTTATTAGGCAAATCTTCCACAATGACAAAACTGAAGGACACGCTCATGTATTGGTAATATGAGTAAGTATGTATATCCTTGTACGGGTGGTTTAAGGCTTAAACTATGTATTACTGCATACACGCAGAATATTACTTGACGCTTCATAACTGCAAGGTTACACAACATGAAATCAGACACGAGGATGATGACTATTGTGCACGTGGAAGGAAAAGTGGGTGACAGGAAGCAGAATGCTTACTGCTTACGTCAGTGTTACATTCCGTTGTTTGTGTGGAAAATAGCTCCTGTACATTTATTGTTCGAAATTTGACTTCTCTCTCATTTTTTTTTTGCAAAAGATTCCGCATCCTTGAAAGGCGTTGATTGATATTATAATAATTAATACTATTTTTTTTTGTCCATGGTGCAACAGCCTCTCTTAGGCCAGGGCCCCCTCGTTATCGAGGCTTAACGATCACACTCAGACACACGACACTCGGTAGGACTCCTCGCGACAAGTGATCAGCTCCACGGTAAGACCTCTCTACCTGGCAAAACATGACACTCACAAGACTCAGACATCAATGCTGTCGACGGGATTCGAACCCGCACACCCACGTCTTAGACCGCGCGACTATTGGGACCGGCCTTTGACTGGTTTAGTCCAGTTACAACATGCGTGACAAGACAGGAGTGAGTTCGGTGGTGCGTTGTGTTGAACACGCCAATATGCTTGGTTTCTATAAAGGGAGTTGGGGAGAGTGCATAATTATCAGCTTGTCTTGCTGGACTCTGCCAGACTTGCTTGACAGGACACGTACGCTTCTAAAATAATAAATGACAATGAGATTAATTCCATCACGTTCGCGTTTATGCCATTAATTGCAATACCAGTTTCGTCATAATCTTCACGGGTCCGTATGTTATTACAAGTAGAAGACAGAACTATTGACAGCAAATTGCCATAATGTACTCATGTGCCTGAGTTTCTTTAAATTATTCGATATTGAAGGTAAATAGTCTTGTATAAACAGCGAATGTGTACATATTTTTTACATTTATCCCACGTCTTCTATTGGCTCTACATCCCTGGGTGGGATTTCACCTCCTACCTTACACATTTATAGGTCTTTTTATTTATTTTTGGTATAAAAAGATTATTAGAAATAAAATAATGTTTTCTTTTCGTTGTAGTATATTGTTATTACACGTCAACAAATACGATCTGAGATACAACTTAATAAATAAGAACAAAACACCATAACCCACTGTACAATGTTTTGGTGTATTTATGTGTTTTCTGTGGAAACTGGGGCCTTTCCTGAAGGCTGTACAAAATATGCCGCAACATACAGGGAGAGTTATTATATTTCAGTTTTATTCAACGGTCTGGTTTTCGACGGTTCATATTTACAGAGGTATGGCACTGTAACTTAATTTCTTGTGCATAATGAGGAATTTTTCTAAGCGAGGAACAAGAAGTGTACTTCAATTCATTCTAATACGCACTTAAGTTACTAAATTCATGCGCAGTGCTGAATAGCCTGTCCTATAAGCAAGAAGACGAATTATGTAAATTTTGGAATCCGTGAGTCAACAACATGAAGAGTTTTATTTCAGCAAAATGTAACACAAACAAACAACGTCCTTTAAAACGATTAGCATTTTCAGGAGGTGTTTACTTAGTAACAATGTGATGTGGAAACAACAACAGCGGCCTCTAGGAAGACGTGCAACATTACATACCAAAGCCTCATTTAGTATGTCGGAATTACGTCATAGTACTGACTTCAGGCATTCACTGACACTATATTGCAGCAACAGTATACAGGTGCACTCATATGATGACAGTTATCGCTCTAGTGATGATAATCATCTCTGTAATGATGATAAATATCTCTGTGATCGTTAGATAGAAGCTTCCTGATGTGTAAGATGTACAACTGCCACAATGGCTCAAGGACTGAATCCAAAGGACTCTCTGCTACCTCTCTTAAAGTCCAATTTCTATTAGTTGAAGAAGTCAGATCATAAAATTAGCGAGTTGGAAATATTAATTATTATTTTTATTATAGTTTTTTTTTTGTAGAATGTAGAAAGCAATTAGGTCTGTTTCAAATTCTCAATTTTAAGCCTATGAGCTTTACTGTAACATGATATGACAATATCTATGTAAATAATACACAAAATATTCTGAGAAGTGTTGCTTGACATTATAACGTTAGGGCAAAATCCATGGTTCTTTTAAAGATATATTTTGACAATTATTACATCTAGCTATGATTTCTGCAGATAATTCTTCCGTTATAGATCTTAAGGATTCATAGAATCAAAATGTTACTGAATACGCATAAAATAAACTTGAAAAGTTTTTGAAACACATTTTGATAGAACGGGCGGTGCCATTTCCTACAGATAACAGTCTGTTGGCAAATGGCAACTCTGCAATACTAACAAAGTGTACTCACTTTGAAATGACAGGCCGTTTTCGGACATAACTCCACCTGGCGTACTTACCATAATTATATGAACAACTTGCTACATAGGTACAGAACGACGACAGAATCTCTGTTCTTAGTTTTGATTACATACTTTGAAGATATCTGTACATGAAACTTTTTCCACTTTCAATTTAGGTCATTCTAAACATGAAAAATATTGTCCCTATCCACGTTATAAAGAAATATAATGGAAGTGAAGGTGTAGCTCCACTCATTCCTAACCTGGTACTAGATGGAGGTGAGCGGTTAGCTTCACGTCTCGGCAGCTTTACCCCTAGGAAAAAAAACCGGTACCCATTGAAGCCTCAGTGGATCCCAGAGCCTGTCTGGACGGTTTTGGAGAAGAGAAAATAGCTTGCCACTGCCGAAATTCGAACCCCGGTCCGTCCAGCCCATGGCTAGTCCTTGTACTGACTGCACTTCTGTGGCACATCATGAGGTTAACAGGCGATTTTAAAATAATATCTAAAAAATATGACAGCAGAATTTTATGGGCATTATATTTGACACTGTCCGTTGAGATTTACTTGATCCAAACAAAGTTAAATGGGTTGATATGAGGAGACAGAATATTGTACTGATATGTAAGTTAGGACTGTCTTTAATATTAGTGGTGACGTTTGGGATAGATCCCAGGATTTTTCGAATAGTACACTGCCACGCCAACACTAGAATACCAGACCAATTATCGAACGCGTTGCCACTGAAGTTCTAAATACGAACATTCTAAATCTGCTAGTATAATTACCAAAAATCCCCTTAAGATAGGAGCAGATAGAGATAACTCCAAATCCCCGTATGCATGAAACATATTTCCAACAATGACGGTATTTCTAATACCGTATTCGTAACTTGGAATTTAAAAATGTGAAATTTCCATTGGGATATTAACACCAATGGTATCAGTAACACCCCAACGAGGGTGTATGTACTTTGATGTAGGGGTGAGCTCGAGAGGTCAAACGATACGGAGGGATACGCCGGCAGTAGCGGAGCTACTGGCAGGGTTTCCCTTGCCGGTCAGGTGAAGGGTGATGACCCACACTAAAGGGATATCCTGGTGCTCCAGGTTGAGTGTTCGGTGTGGGACTTAATACTCCACTCCGTAAAACCAACCAAATGTTGAGGATCCTGAAGGGAAGATAAACTACGCGGATCTTCTTGACCGAAACAGGCAAGGAAAATGGAATAATGGGATAAATATTGGCACATGGAATGTATTTAGTTTGAACTGTGATGTTGAAAATGATCTGAAGAAAATTGGTGTTGGGGGCTGGAGAAAAATAGCTAGAGACAGCGACGCCTGGAAATTGATCGTGAAGGAGGCTCAGGTCCTGCAGACACCGTAAAGCCAGTTATAACATATTGATTTTAGTGCACAGCTCATTGTCTGTAATTATGAAAAAATAGTTATATATGTTATAACGGCCATTCTTCGAATGTTACGCCAGAAATGTCACGGAGAGACGTAAGTCTACTTGCAAGTTGTCATAAGTTCGTTTATGGAGAAACGAACAATAATCAGGCGCGTAGCATTGAAAACACTTAAATCAAACGTGCCGATTTATAAAGGGCTTTTTACGTTCACTTTCAAATACTGTCGTACTGAAGAATACATTCTAAGTAGATGCGAATAAACTTCTTACAATCAAATGAAGTCTAAAATTGTCCCGGTCATTCACTAAATACGTAGTCCTGAATAAATACGGCAGAGAGGATGTGCAACGCTAACCAACCTTAATTTACACTCTAGGTCTTGTCGAAGTTATCACCCTCAGGGCGAAAGAGCTCTCGGTACTCATTGAATATGAGGCTGGATGGACTCCAAGAATGGTCTAAACACCGTTGAAAGAGTCTTTGTGTCTGCCGTGAACTGAGTCCTAATTCCCTCCATCTTCCAGCCCGTGGATCAGTCACATTATCAACCGAGACACTCTGGAATCTCCCATCGTCAAGGTTTAACATTAATTTAGTATAAAGCCTTTATATCAAATCTCAAGTTCCGGTGTCTAAAGTGACTTTCGGTTTGGGGCCGCATAATCTTCTGAAACACGAATGTTACAAGTTTACTTCTGGAGGTTTTGAATGGGTAGAGATTTAACAAACACATAACTGCACTTCTTAGTTTGTTCAAGTAAACGGTTTACACGCAGACCATTCCCGCCACCACCACGACCACGACCACCATCACCACCACCAGCCCCACAGCCGCCGACGCCATTTACATGATGATGATGATTATGATGATAGGCATCATCATCATTATCATCATCAAAGTATACCTGAAAGAGCGGTTCTCATTGCATCAGTAAGAATCTTCCTAAGTCAGCCTTCCAAATTTCTCTACATCGTCCCACAGCACTAATTTACTTCGTCTATCATCAATATTTTATCTTCTGCTAAATATTCGTAATTCACTGCCAACAGCAAAGATGCCTACGTGGTGTCTGGGACAGGTAGCATATTAGGAAAACACGGATCAAATAATCGTCAAATTTAAATTCTGTCCTTGCAAGAATGGAGAACGTGATAAGTAACCTACTTAGCAACAGCTTGTTAGCTGCAAGGTGTCTCAGTCCGTGCTTCTTGTGCCAAGTAGGTCTGCGTAATGCAATAGTAGTGGGGATTTACCTTGGCCATTCATACCAGTTTTCCGTTTTATTATACACATTTCGCAGCAGTGAGGAACCTGAAAGAATTAATACGAAGTTGACTAATACATTGGAACTTACGGCATTTCTGTATCTAGTGATATTAATAAAGTGGAAATTGTCTTTGCAAACGTGGTGTCAACGGACTTTTTCCAGGGCTGACGTCTAATTCGTAAGTTAGTTTTATGGTAATGCAGTCTTACATCGCACTTACAGTTGGCGTAATTGTTAATGCTAAGTGACTCTATACAGCACATCTTGTTCTGTATTAGCGGTAGTCGGTTTGAACCACAGAATCAGATAAGTTTAACATAATTTCTCTGCTGTCAGCTATCCTGATAGAGGCTCCAGTTGCGTCTTAGACATGCTACGACTCTTTTAAATTTGCAATTCACAGAAAGGCAAAAAATTTGTATAAAAGAGAAGCAAACTTAGACATTGATACGCCGTAACAGTACAGCATGAATAATGCAACGACTATCAACCCTTAAAGACAAAGCGCAGACTGCTTTATTTAAAGACTCAGTCCGTACCGCGCAGTAAACACTTTTCATCTGGGTTATAAAAACCAATCAGTTTATGATGTATGTGGGACAAGTCGCTCTTTGTTCTCAGATAAATAAAAAACACATAAATACAGTGTGGAAAGAATGTATGATTCGTGAATGTGAAACCTGCTGGTGCATCACGTAACCAGTAGGCTTTAAGAGGTTAAAGGAGGTTTCCAGTCTTCTAATGCAATCGAATAAAAAGGACATATGGAATAAAAGCAGGCTGCAGTATTCTGAAGCTGCAGAAAGATAAACCTATTGAAAAGAGGCAACGGGTATTTTGCAATAAATAATAATTCGACAGTATTGTTAACAACGCAGGAAACATGAATTTTCATGGTAACAAAATGAGTGTGTAAACCAATGTGACTAAAACTGAACATGTAATAATGTGAGCATCAGGGTTAATGTCAATTCAAGGCAAATTCTAAACTGTTACTAAACACATACTTAAAAAGGATACACAACCTTTTGTCAGAGAACCAGATCCTAATGGTATTCTCTTGTGCATATATTTAACCGTTCAAAGCATGGTTGTACCAAATGTTGTAACATTAACCCTTTAAACGCCGAGTTAAATCCCATCTGCCATCTGCTGACATTATTAGGAGGTCACCATATTTATTCTCCACGTTAGCAGGATAAGGGTTAAAAAGAAATGACTTTTGCCAGGCAGTTTCATTCGCTTCTCACAATAAATACTGTTTAGGGTTCAGGTCATCTGGATTGTGACGCTCTGTCACTGGGCGAGAGGTTTCCAGAGTTCCGAAGGAATATGAACGCATTATATTCCTTTGCAACGTCTCGAACCACTTGCCCAGCCTCAGAGCCACATCTCAGAATAACTGAAACCTCAAAAGCATTGCTGTGGGATATTCAAATCAAGCAAATTAAATTATTTCCGTCATCAGCATTAACTGAGTGGTTCTTGTAATAGACAGCGGCCCGCGTTAGCTACGAGAAAAGAGAAGAACTTATAAAACATTAGGAAGGATATAAGTGACCAAAGAGTTAGAGAAACGTTATTCATTATGCGGCCTGCCATTATAGTTGTCTGCGTCCCTTGAATTGACCATATACTACATTTCAGTAAAATTTTGTCGTACTTGGGAAGTAAGGTATTTTCAGTTTGAGTTATAACTCCTGTCTGTAAGCTGATAATAACCTGTGGCCCCTTACTGGAGGAGGAATGGATTGCGCTCTAAAAATTATATCGCTTTTTGTAAGAATATGCATACGTGGGCTAACGACCAGTACGTAAGAGGAGAGTCAGACAGAAAATAAATAAACGTTGATAATGCATATATTTTGGGTTGTTTATTTTCAGCTATGGAAAGAACAGTTCAGACTTAACTGTACTGCTCTCCCACTGCTTTTCCTCATAGTCCTCACCGCAAGTAAGACATTTATGTTATTGTGGGATAACTGATATATTGCCTGTTGATATAAGTCTCTGCTCTGTACTGTCAGACGTCATGTCACAATATTTTCCAGCTCGCAAAAATCTTTAATCTAATAACGGTCAAGTTTTTTCTTTCTTTCTTGCTTCATTCCTTAGTCTGACCTCTTCTACTTATTCATTGCAAATGGAGAGGGTTATTGTTGCACCTGATCACACACGCGGACACACACACACACACACACACACACGCAAACACACACATACAAACACACACACACACATACAAACACACACACATACAAACACACACACACACACAAACACAATCACACACACACACACACAAACACACACACACACACACACACAGTCATACACAAACACACACACACACACACCCTCACACACAAACACTCACAAACACACACTCAGACACTCACACACACTCACTCACACACAAACACACAATCAGACACTCACACACACATACACACACACTCAGACACACACTCACACACCCAGACACTCACACACACACAAACACAAACACACATCAGACACTCACACGCACGCTCACACACACACTCACACACAAGCACACACTCAGACACACACACACACACTCACACAAACTCAGACACTCACACACACACTCATACAAACACACTCACACACTCACTCACACACACACAAACACACACTCAGACAATCACACACGCACATACACACTCAGACACTCACACACACATGCACAAACACACGCACACACACACACATACAAACACACTCACATACACACACAAACACACACACACACATACAAACACACTCTCACAAACACACTCACACACAAACACACACTCACACACAAAAACACACTCAGACAGTCACACACACGCAGGCTCAGACACTCACACACACACACTCACACACAAACACACAATCAGACATTCACACACACACACACGCAAACACACACACTCACACACAAACATACACTCAGGCACGCACACACACACACACACTCACACACGCTCACACAAAAAAACACACACACATAATCTCTCTCCCTCACACGCACACACACACACACACACACATACATACTCTCTCTCTCCCTCACACACATACACACACTCTCTCTCTCACACAAAAAAACACACACTCTCTCTCTCTCTCTCACACACACACAGAAACACACACACTCTCTCTCTCTCACACACACAGAAACACACACACAATACAACTTCTCTGGACGAGGGATCGGCCCGTCCGAGAGACCTATACATGACAACACACACACAACTTTCACAAGAGACAGACATCCATGCTCCCAGGGGGTCTCGAACCCACAATCCCAGCAAACGAGAGGCCCCGGACACACGCCTTAAAGTGCGCGGCCACCGGGATCGGCCAAGATTGTCATAAGCGTTGAAATGAAATTACACTTGTATGGCAACTAAACCCCATTTATAAGATGATTACTTTATCTGGCTAACATGTTTGGTGGCTTCCTGCTGATATTCCAATTTGCCGTGATTCGGAGTCCATGCATTAAGCAACAAGCGAGCCAAGAGGAAGTAACAAACGATACTGGCCAGATAAAACAACGTCCCTGTATAATCTCCGCCATCCAGGGAGGAGCGTAAAATTGGGTGCAGTTGTACTGCCACCCCCATATATTTCTTCATGATACGTGTACAAAAATATTTATTCGTACAATGACAATCGGTGTAGGTTCTCTGCTCCAAAGAACACGCCACGCGAATTTACTCGGACTGAACCAGACACAAAACTTGCAAAAAAGCAGTGTCTTTTTGTGCAGCAGGCTAAATTCTCTTCTTCAGTACAGTAAATATTAAGTCGCCACAGGGCGGCGTGCGAAACATTTGCCCATTTATTTCGATTTTTAAAATTAGCTGGTGTTGGGAACAAATTTCATACTTTGCCGGCGGATGGCAAACTTTGTGAAAATTACTGTTCTTGCCAGAAACATACCTCGCGGCGAGCGACCTCATTGTATCAAGTCGTTTGTAAGGTGGTAAAGGTAGACTGTCAAAGACAAAGTCACGTTGTCCCCCCACCATCTCACCCCCCTCTCCCCGCCGGAAAAGGGGAGTGTTTTGTATCGAGCTTCCTTTAACAGGCCACAAACATCTGTTAGAGAGCTTGATATCTACACGAAACGTTGTGTTTCTATGTGTTATCTCACACGCTCCCAGAGTTGTTGCTGCAACATTACGTTCCAGGTACTGACGACTTCGATTCTTTTCTGTGCGCTTCAGGGAACTAAGCAGTGCCGAACCTATTTACGGAGATTTGAGCCGCCATGTGATCACAAACGCACAAGGATGCCTAGATGAGATACTGACGAAAAATCGAATCATACGGATCAAGTGTTGTTCTAAACAGAACTTCCTAAGTTAGTGTACTACCGTACGTATGTCACACACAGTAGTTGTAGAAGAATACAGATGTGTGAATAAATTTGAATAAAGGTTGACCAACTAGATGACACTTGCTTTATTATATGTTGCTCAACATGTTTCAGACGTTAGTACGTCCATCTTCAGGAGCTAGCGAGTACTTTTTGTGTTGTGTAGGCTGCAATGATAGAGGTTTTGTATATACATACCTGACTTGAGGCGTGCTGGTGTTATGTAGCGGGATTGTCAGGTATGTACAGCTCATACTTATAATCATCAATACAGATGCATAAAACACCAAAACACACCACACACATAATGTTCAAGAAACACAGGACACCACACACTTGCAGAAACACACTCACTCAGAGCCACACACGACACGTAATATAGGTATAGCACTTACCACTAGATAAATAAACTAACACACAAAACCTCTATCATTGCAGCCTACACAACACAACAAGTACTCGCTAGCTCCTGAAGATGGACGTACTAACGTCTGAAACATGTTGAGCAATATATAATAAAGCAAGTGTCATCTAGTTGGTCAACCTTTATTCAAAT
>Ga0123354_10017826_pt1 | contig 11124 bp, 10 predicted proteins | sample TergutLab28metaG_2_FD_97872 | JGI IMG/M metagenome (GOLD analysis project Ga0123354, IMG submission 97872) | Labiotermes labralis P4 segment gut microbial communities from Petit-Saut dam, French Guiana - Lab288 P4 | ecosystem: Host-associated > Arthropoda: Insects > Digestive system > Gut ... | reverse complement strand
TTTATTTGTATCATGTATTATTTTTATTTTATTATTAGCAGTAAAGTGCAACTTGCAATACGTGTTGGTGTTTTATTCCTAAGGGAGAGGTTGCAGCAGGCCGTAATACGGTTTGTTACCCCCGCCCCTCTCAGGAACCCCCATCCTGCAGGCACTGTCAAGGGGTGTCGTGGCGCCGCAAGGGATATTATGGCGTTAGGCCTGGCGGACCACAACAGTTTGATGGCAGACGGCGTTGGATATTAAATTCCGCACCGAATTTTCGGACTTGCGTCTTTGAAATTTTTGGGTGTTGGGGATTAATGTATATTTTGATTACAGTAAAACAGTTAATCCTTGGCAAGCCTGTAGCGATGTAAAATAGTGAAATTGGCAAGGCATATAATTTTAGTATGTAGAATATCTGTTTCTTTATGTGTCGGTGAAGTGTATTTTGTGTGTATTTGTGTAATTAATTTCGAAGTGCTCCTGGTATTGCGGCAACCGCTTTAGTACTTGATTCAGTTGACTTTAATGATGCGACTATTTAGAAGGGTTCTTTTCGGTAGACGCTAGAAATTAGTACAATTTTTATAGTTTCATTTGTTTAATATTGTTATTGTGGAATATTATTTTGTGGGAAAGTATTTTTGTAGTAATTATGGGAAAGCGTTATACGCGGATTACATTACGCATGCTCACCCCCCCCCCCTCCGTTCTCTTATTGATTAATTACCTTTGTAACATCGTTACAACATGTCTGAAGTAGCAGAAATTGAAGCTCTCCAGCTACAAATTGAAGAGTTGCGTGCGCAACTTACTACTCTCAGGATAGGCGAAACTGCCAATGTACCTAGCAGACAGACGAAAGACGTTTCGCTTGTGACAGTGATTCAGGAATGGACGGGTGACGCGAAAGGGACAACTGTGTGCGAGTTTTTTTTTTTTTCACAAATAGAAACACTGGCGAAAGTTAGTGGGTGGACGAATGAAGATAAAGCTTTGATTGTGAAGGCTAAGTTACAGGGCTTGGCTGTACAATTTTTGAGTGGACGAGGAGAACTAGTAAGAGATGGTTGCGGTTGTGAGGACTTGAAGCAGGCACTGTTGACAGATTCAGTGATAAGTTACCGGACCAATACTATTATACGAGATTGCAGGATGCGGTCCAAGGGGGAGACGAGAGTGCAGAAGAATTTGGTGATCGGTGTAGGAACTTGTGCCAGCGTACAATTGGGAAGGTTCAGGATGAAGAAGTTCAGAGGATTATTAATGAGGAGGTAGAGCGTAGGCTCTTTTTCATGGGCTCAGGGGAGTATTGGGACAGCAGGTCCAATTTCAGATGCCTAGTACAATGGAGCAAGCAGTCAACTTAGCAGTTACAGTGGAGAATGTTAAGAAACACAAGCAGATGGTTGCAGTTTCGAGGAAGGTTTTTACGAACAGGAAGGAAATAGAATGCTGTAGGTGTAACCAGTCGGATCATTATGCCAGAGATTGCCAAAAGCCACAGAGCTCGCGTAACCGGAGGAAGATCCAAGGGCAGAGTTATAATTGTGGGAGCCCTCAACAGTCGCGATGGGCGGGTAAACCAGCAGCGCCATAATAGCTCTAGTGGGCAAGCTGTGCAGAATGCAACCGAGAAGTGCAGAGGGTTCACGTCCCTCTGGCCCACAATGCTTTCACTGCCAAGCATCCTGGTACCTCCGGCAAGAATGTCCGAAACTGAAGCAGAAGAATCCGTACCCAAATGGGCAGGGTTCGATGTACAGGTCCCTAACGTCGAGTCAGCAGCAGAAGGCCAGGAAGTAGGTTTATCACAAGTGGATGCGACCGGGATGGAACTACTATTAGAAATTGAAATGGAGGGGAAGCGTCATCTTGTGCTAGTAGATTCGGGAGCCAGCCTTAGTGGGATGAATCCGGAAATCAGTAGTTCCAAAGTGTAACGTACTCTGACAGCCGCTAAAAGGATGACTGGTAAGAAATTAAGAGTGACCGGAACCCAAATTATCACTTTTCGGGTGGAAAGCAAGACCTTCGAACATGAATTCTTAATTGCACAGTTGGAAGTGGATTACAGTGGAATTTTAGGAGTGGATAGTTTGAGAAAATGGAGGCGAAGGTCGATTTGCGGACTAACACCTTAGTCCTTGGACGGACTAATCACCGATTGTCCGGGCAAGAGGTAGAGCGCTTAGCACTGATTAATCGCCAAACACAGGCTATTAGGGAAGCGTCGGGGACCGACCTGATCACCCAGGAAGCGACAGGACCCAAGGCTTTAGTGGGAACACCCATCCCAGGGTTGAACTCGGGAGGTTCCAACATCCGTTACTGGGGCGTAGAGGCCTCAGGGTCGGTCCTTCCCCCCATTGTCACAAAGAATAGTTGTGGGTAAGATAAGGGGCCAGAGTAGCATCGAGGTTTCGCGGGACGTATTGGTGGAACCCGCAGGGATAGGTACGCCAGGGGCGTATGTGGCTCGAGTTGCGAGCCGAGTATATACTCAGGAGGAGATACACCGTTTAGGCGACCTAAGGGGAAGGTTGGAGAGTAAATCAGGTACCTGTGGAGTTAAAAGTGAAGAATTGAATGCTAACGGTGTTAGCAGGGTAGGTAAGGAATTGTCATTACAGGCCAGTGAAAGCAACGCCGCCAGATATTGCGTCCTTAAGATACTCAAGACTAGCCGACAGCATGTAGAAATTGGTAAGCATGTGAAGTTAGGAACGACGGAGGCCATTCTGCAGTGCGCACCCAGGGTGACGGGGTTCGACTACCGAAACCTGGATGCAGGAGAGATCTCAGCAGGCTGTATGGATTCAATTAGAGGGAATAATTCTACCGAGTTGGCTACAGTTCGGACTGAGTTAGATCGGAGGTTAGCTCACTTGGTCGCGGAGGAAAGGCATCTTTTGATGCCAGTTATGAACGAGAATTTGGACCTGTTCTGTAATGACACTGAGGGAGTGCTGCCATGCACTACCAAAGGGCATAATGAGATTAGGACAGGGGACGCCCTGCCTATCAAAAAGGATCCTTACCGTGTACCGTATGCGTTACGAGAGGAGGTGAAGAACCAGTTGGATGAAATGATGAGGAAAGGGGTCATTACTCCTTGCCCTTCACCGTGGGCAGCGCCTGTAATATTGGTGCCGAATAAATGAGCTGATGGCACACCCAAATATGGGTTTTGTACAGACTTTAGTGGCTTGAATTCAGTGACGTCAATTCCTGTCTACCCCATTCCAGACATTAAAAGTAACCTCTCACTCATGGATGGTAGTATTTCACGCTGTTGGACATAGAGAATGCACACTGGAACATAACCTTCAAAGAAGAAGACAAAGATAAGACTCGTTTCGTGACACCATTTGGTAGTTTTAGGTATGAAAAATGGTATTTGCTTTAGCGGGCGCTCCAGCTACGTTTTAAAAGGTGATGTACGCCGTGTTGATGGGCTTGAGGGATGTGGAATGCTTAGTTTATTTTGATGATATCTTGATTTTCAGTGCTACTATACCGGAACATGCTCGCCGGTTGAGATTAATACTTGAACGCATTCGAGAGGCTAACTTTAATTAGGCATAGCCAAGCGCATATTTGCAGCTCTCAAGGTGTCGTACCTAGGTCATATTTTGAGTAAAGATGGCGTGAGCCCGGATCAGAACAAAGATACCGCCATTTCGAATTTTTCCCGACATAAGGCGGTCAGAGATGTGAGAACCTTTTTGGGCTTATCCGGCTATTATAGATCCTTCATTAAGGACTACACCGCCATTAGTCGGCCGCTGACCCAAATGACGAAGAAAGACGCAAAATTCAATGGGCTGAAGCTCAGCAGCATTCATTCGATAATTTAAAGACCGCCCTAGCGTCAGAATCAGTTCTGGAGCATCCGAGATTTGTTTTCCCTTTTATATTGAGCTGCGATGCTTCAAATTATGCCATATTCGCCATACTCAGTCAGCTTCAGAATGGGAAGGAACGACCTATTAGCTTTGCTAACAGGATGTTAAACAAGGCCGAGAAAAATTACAGCACAACCCACAAGGAGTTTCTAGCAGTTGTAGTTGGTACTCAGGTCCACAGATGTTATCTCTATGAGCGGAAATTCAAAATTGTGACAGACCATCCAGATCTTTAGTGCCTCATTACCGTGAAGAATCATAAGTGCGCGCCATTAACTAGATGGGGTTTGAAATTAGCTGAGCATGATTTCGAAATTGAGCATAAGCCAGGAAAGAAGCATGTCAATGCTGATTTTTTGCCACAGCACATTGCTAGTATGAAACCTGAAGAAACGACACCGACAGAGATGAGTGACCTGACGGAAGTAGGACTAACCCGAGAGGTTGTGTTGGAAGAACAGCGCAATGATGCGTACTGTAGAGGCAAGGTGGAGGATATAGAAGCACAACACGAATTGGGTTTCGTACTCAGTACTGACGAACTACTGTACAAGGGAGACAAATTGAGCGAGGCGAAATTAGTTGTACCTGAGACGCTGATTAGGCCAGTCATTCAGATGCATCGTGACAAGGTGTTTGCTGGGCATCAGGGTATTAAACGCACCAGAGGTTTATTGAAGTTGCACTATTACTGGCCGAATATGTACTGGGACGTTGAGAACTATGTAAAGCAGTGTGAGTCATGTTCCAAACTTAAGGTTCGGAAGAATCCAACCGCTCCTGTAGAATAATTACCGGAGACCAGCTACCCATTCAAACTAACATATCTGGACATTTGTGGACCTTACCCGGAAACGAAGCGAGGAAATCGGTACCTGTTTACGTTTATCGATCATTTGTGTCGATGCCCGGAGACGATTCCCTTTCTGCGGCAAGGTGCACCGGCGGTCGCTCGAGTTTTGGTTACGGAGATCCTTTCGAGGCAGGGTTGCCCTCGAACCATCGCTTCGGATAGAGGAACCAATTTCATGTCCGAACCTGTCCAGCAAATATCTAAACTCCTGCAGGTCAAGCGGATTAATTCGACATCATTTAATCCTCAGATGCAAGGGAAGGTCGAGAAATTCCATCTGGAACTCAACAAGAGTATGATTCAATATGTCAATAAGTACGGTGATGATTGGGACGAATTGGTCAACTACGCTTTAATGGCTCACCGCGCAGTGCCCCACTCCACCACCACGTAAGCCCCTTCTAATTATTGTATGGTAAGGAGATGTGACTTCCGGCAGAAGACGATTTGGCCGCCGAGAAATTTGTGACGGAAGACGGCGCTAGCCGTCAGAATTCAGTACAACACCATTTGGAAACGTTAGACCATCGTCTCAAGGAAGCTTATCAGGTGGTTAGAAAAAGAATGGCCGAGAAAGGCAGAAGGAGTATTACAACAGAGGGACCAAGCTGGTTATTTTCCATCCGGGAGATATGGTATATCTGAAATAGAAGATGAACATCAGAAATAAATGCGCGAAATTTAGAATTAGATGCAAAGGGCGGTACGAGGTGATTCGGCGCTTGTCCGATCTAAATTTCTTGATTAAATCGTCGAGGACTAAAGAAATTGTTGTTAACGTGAATAAGATGAAGAAATGTTTTCGACAAACCGCCTTACGACCGACGACAGAGCTACGGAGTAGACGTAACAGGGCAGAGGACAAACTCGAGACTTTAGAATCGTATGGAACCAGATAAACTAGGCCGGTCTCACAAACATTCCTTTCAGATGCGACTGAGAAAGACATGACAGAGGATTTGGCCCAGGACCCTGACGTCGAACCTTATCCCCATTCCCGCACACGATCTTCCAACTGTGAAGCTACCGATTTACAGGAGGGTGGGAATGCATCACCAGAACACTCTATAGGAAACCAGGCAGGGGAATACTACCAGGACGTAGATAATAGTTCCCAAATAAGCGAGGCAGAGGGAGGAACCACGTCAGAACCATTATGCACCGAGCTGATAGACCCAGAGCCTAACCCTAACACCCCCTTGAAGTTTAAGGTGTTACTAACGGAGTGCGAATGGAGGGGTTACGCCTAGGTACAACTTGCGACCCTGTCCGGGAAGAAACATTTGGGCTTCTAATAGAATTATTATTTCAGTTTTTTTTATTTACAGGCAGGTTGTATTTTGTGGACTGTGTTTATGCGAGCTAACCGATGTATTACTTTACGGGAAGGAATTTAACTGATTTGGACGAAAAGAAGTATGCGCCCCTCTTTCAAGTTTTATAGGTTGCATCAATGGGAGGAGACAGGGAGTGGCTTCGGAGTACATACAGATACGTGATCGTGAAGACGTACAGTATTAGGATACCACGTTTGTGTTGTGATGCGGTTAGCCCGGCATCTAATTGAGTTCCATGCATTGTAATGAGTAACAAATAATAAGAAATAATCGTGCAGCATACGCCTTCACCAATTAAAGCGAGGACAACTAAGCTTATTCCCTTACATCGGGCCAGTCTTTACTACTTGTTTTTGTAGTTACAAAAAAAAAAGCCGTCACGGACGATGGCAGATGTTGAAACGCTTTTGTTTAAACTTATTTATTTCTTTCGTTTGAATATTGATTTACTAGTTAACGTACTACGCTTGGAGATTCCTTGAAATTTACTCGGTAGGCATGTGCAAGCGTTTAGGGCGCTCTTTTCGATACACAGTCTGCCCTCGTCTGTCGCTCTGTTCGAGGTTAGCGGAGGAAGGGAACTAATACAAATTTTTGAAATCTGCTTTGAGTTACATGTTCCATAACTTGTACCCAGGAGCTCCCCAGCCACCGTTGGGGAAGACGACACACCTACATCACCTCCGATGGCTACAACTGTGTACAGCGTGTCCTTAGAAAAGGGTGAAATTCAGGAGTGTAACTTATTACTGCACAGTAGCGGAAATTTGTTCCTTGGTAATTTATATGAAGACGGTATTTGCTACAGCTATATGCTATAATGTTAAAGTGGCTTAAATGGAAGAGATTTCGGCATCTATTAGGGCATCTAACTGGGAACCAGTGACATCAACCGAACCAGAGTGGGAAGAGACTATGTCCGATGGGTACTGGATGCCACAGAAGTGAACAAGATGCCGATGGGGATGCCCATGTCATCCCGAATTCGTCATGGAATATGAAGAAGTTACAGGCCCAGCAGAAATATAACATTTAACCCTTTTGACACTGGTTAATCGGTCACCTAAATTGTCCAGCGCGGAAGACCAGTGGGCAGTGAAGCCTGGATGTGTAATTCATGGTGGTGAGACTGATTGTCCCTGAAATTGGTGCAGTCTGAGAGAGACTAGGGTCCTGCCGTCACACCTTATCTTGGCTGAGATTACGTGCTGCCGTGTCTTCTAAATGTCACATCAAAATTGTCACAACCTTCGTCAGACGTCAGAGTGTTGGTTGTCGGATAACAAACTGCTTGATGTCTCATAATTACTGACGGATAAGGTCCAGTTCCGTGCAGCAGTGCCTTTGGTGAGACAGACAGCCAGTATGCTGCACGAAGGGCATCAAACGATTGGGCTGTGACGGGTATCATGATCCGGAAACCTTGCCTGTAGTTGCCCCTAACGGATAGGCAGTATTACACCTGGAAACTGAGTTACCTCAAGGAGAATCCGGAAAAATCGTCACTGTTCTTCACGCGGAGACGCAACCAGTGAAACATGGAAGTTACGTGAATCCCCCTGCAATAGATTAGTATTTGGGTTTGTAGTAATCCTCTCGGAGTGCAACCTCCTTTGTTATTTTGTGTTTCAATTTACTCATTTCATTTTATTGTATTTTATTTGTATCATGTATTATTTTTATTTTATTATTAGCAGTAAAGTGCAACTTGCAATACGTGTTGGTGTTTTATTCCTAAGGGAGAGGTTGCAGCAGGCCGCAGTCCGGTTTGTTACCCCCTCCCCTCTCAGGAACCTCCATCCTGCAGGCACTGTCATGGGGTGTCGTGGCGCCGCAAGGGATATTATGGCGTTAGCCCTGGCGGGCCATAACACACTAGATCGCACTCTCTGGAGAACTCGATTTGGAAGAGCCTACGGACCTGTCGTGAGACAGACTACGTGATGATGATGACGACGATACCTACCCTATGTTATTTATTTAAATGGTCGGACTGTTCACGATCTTTACCCTAACGTACAGTTTCGCTCTGTTTTGCAAGCTTGGAGGGGGAGGAGGGGTTCCGGCTCAGGCAAATGCTGTGGAAAATTTCCTAAATGTGGACACCCGAGGTTTTGTCAGTGAAAGAGCAGGACTCGGGATGGACGAGCAGGCGTAAACTTCAGTGCACCAATAGAAAAAATACGGTATAACTCCACTTACGCTGGTTATCTGGATTGCCAAAGATTTGCAATTCGGCACATGAACAAACCCCTCTTTCCAAAGACACTATCGATTCCGTCCTATGATATCGGGAGGTAGGTCGGGCTAAGGACTTAACAACACCCAATCCTATTAAATCTTATTTTTAATAACTGGTTGGAAGGACATAGACTGGGAGTAAGTGGCCCAAGACGGGGATCAGATCAGACTCTTGTGAAAAGAATGAACATTCGGTTTCCATAAAATACACAGAATTTCTTGACAAACCGAATAACCAGTAATAAGGGTAGTGTCCTTTCTTGCAGTTCGTTATGACTCAATTCCTGCATGCAGTGTCAATTTGCAGGATTGTGAGAACGGCAGAGTGTTTCGGCTTAAATTAGTTAATCTATTGTCAGGTCAATTTGTAAAAATATACAAGTGATGTTGTTTGTAAATATTATGTATTTAGGGTCTGTATATATAGGTGCAAGCTTAAGATCTCAGGCTTCTACTGGCATAAATACGTACACCTTCTAGAGGTGTAGCAATTAATATATATATATCACTGGAGGCAGGTGGCACTACTGTCTTGTACGTAAAATATATGACTGTGCCTTCACGTTTCCGGATTTTATTATGAAGAGTAAAGATTAGAATCCCAATAGGAAACTTTCTGTATGGTGCGAATAGAGCATATGCAGATGTTAAAAGTTATGCATAAAATTTAGCTAATTTGATAGCCCTTTGATGGTATATGTTTCTGCGTATTTTCTATTTATTATGATTTGTCTTTGTTGCTGTTGCTGTTGTTGTTGTTGTTGTTGCTGCTGCTGCTGCCATTTTGGATATTAGATGACCTCACAAATGTAGTTCGGAGACGAAAGCAGACGTGGTGTGTGAGGATTATCAAAGACAGAAGTCGATAATTGTATTCCATTTCCTATCTGGGAGAGGAAAGTGAATATTAACTTGTAGTATGTAACAGCTTAAGATAAGCAGGGGAATCCAGTACTTTCTAAACAGTAGAGAAAGAAGGATCAATATCTCATTAAAGCCACGCTATGTATTAATTGATTCAAAATTTAAAACCTAAAAAATCTTCAAAACAAGACACTCCTCTGGATGAGTGATCAGCCCTTCGCAGAGACCTCTACCTGACAATAAACAACACTCACAAGAGACAGACATCTATGTCATCGGTGGGATTCGAACCCGCAATCCCAGCAAGCGAGCGGTCGCAGACCCACACCTTAGACCGCGCGGCCACTGGGATCGGCACATCACTTTTGAAACAGGCAATTTGGGGATAATTTTTCGAAAACAAGCAAATAAAAAAATCGAAAAATTGTGTACATCAGAAGAAATTTCCTGACTGCTCAATGAAATATGAAGGTCAACCTAGCAGCACATTTAGCACAAGATGCAAAGAACATTTAAGAGCATTTAAAAATAATTCCTGAAAATTAAGCTTCGTATAACTTATAATAAAAAGGAACTTTTTTTCCGGTTCAGTTAGAAATGTCATGTTTTTTTTTTCTGTTTTAAATACAGGTAAGCATATGAACACGGTAAACAAGTTTTATTTATATAAGGCTATCAAAGAGGTATGTAAACCAACGGAAAACATACGAACAAAATATGACTAAATTCCAGCACAACGATTTCTTTAATAAAAGCAACAAATCTTGTTTGTGTCCGGTTGCAAATATTGAGACTTGATCGGATCATTATCGGGGTTATAAGAACGTATAAAATAAAGTTTATATTGTATTATGAAGGTTCATTAAATGAGATCTTATACTTAAAATCACTCTGCAGCTTATTAATTACATTTAATATTTTACCTTACAGTAAATCAATTACATCTGATTTATGTTTATCATTTGTGTTAATTAGTTTCGTAAAATTTATTTTATTGTTGGCGACTGTTAAAATCATGAAACATAATGGCTTGTCATCATGAAGAAAAGCATGCATATCTGATGGAACTGTTTACATCCCGTAGAGCCATTCTTATTGCACCGAAATGACGCTTTGCAAATTAGTACATTGTGAGCCACAGTGATTTAAGGACGCACTTCTTACCAGCGACGATGAATCGTAATTAGGCTAACACATCTTAAAGTACCACAGTACTTCAAGGTAAACATCTTGCGCAGTATCATCTGTTGTCTCATAAAATACCTTGTTTAATGATCAACACACAATAATCCACACAAAAAAACATAATATTGGCGACAGACATTAAAGTAAGAAACAAAGATATCTTCTGTATTAATTAATTTTATAAGACTGGAATTACTGCAATCTAATCTTACACCTCCCTTCCCCAGAAGGGAGATCGAATAAAAATATTGAAGCCTATTTTAGATAATCCTCACATACTGGGTACCAAGTATGAGAACTACATATATGAGCTCAGTTGCTACCCAAAAAGTGAAGACGACGACGATGGTGATGAAAACAACAACAACAACAAAACAACAACAACAACAACAACAACAACAAAACAACAACAACAATTAGAAATTACAATAAACAGAATGCAGACAGAAACATATGTCATCAGTTATCTGTCAAATTAGTCACATTTTTATAAATATATTTGTTATAAATAAATTTGTTCCAATCTCACCACACAGAAAGTTCTTTTGGGGGGGGGGGGATTTTAAATTTTATTCTTTATGGTAAAGTCGGAAATGTGAAGGCAAACCATATAATAATAAAATAATAATCATCCATGGATTAGGTCGTTTGACCTGTTCCGGCATCGACGCATTGCCATCGTTTCCTGGGGCGTCCACGGTCTCTTCTTCCTCGAGGTTTGCAGTTGAGGGCGTGTTTCGGGAGTCTGGTG
>Ga0123354_10017823_pt1 | contig 11125 bp, 12 predicted proteins | sample TergutLab28metaG_2_FD_97872 | JGI IMG/M metagenome (GOLD analysis project Ga0123354, IMG submission 97872) | Labiotermes labralis P4 segment gut microbial communities from Petit-Saut dam, French Guiana - Lab288 P4 | ecosystem: Host-associated > Arthropoda: Insects > Digestive system > Gut ... | reverse complement strand
GCTTCGCGCAAGCCCGCCCGTTGCAGCCGCCACAGGGTTTGCATCACCTGCTCTTCGGCTTTGGTTAATACTCTTTGGTTTATTTGCATAACATCTATTTTTGAATGAAATTTGATGCTGCAAAGATAAACTAAATTTTTAAATCATAAACTAAATTTTTAATTTTTTTTTGTATTTTTTTACGATCTTACCCGTCTTACAGTCTTACTTCCGCAACTATCTCTCCATCGAACAGATTGATTACCCGCGCGGCATACCCCGCGTCGTGCTGGCTGTGGGTTACCATGATAACGGTGGTTCCTTCTGCGTTCAGTTCGGTAAGCAGGTTCATTACTTCCTTGCCGTTCTTTGAATCCAAATTACCGGTCGGCTCGTCGGCGAGGATGATTTTGGGCGCGGCAACTACTGCGCGGGCGATGGCTACGCGCTGTTGCTGTCCGCCGGAGAGTTGCTGCGGAAAATGTTTGATGCGATGCGTGATTTGCATCCGTTCCATCGCTTCATGTACCTTTGTTTTGCGTTCGGCAGACGACACTCCCATGTAAAGCAATGGCAGTTCGATGTTTTCAAACACATTCAGTTCTTCGATGAGGTTAAAACTCTGAAATACAAAACCAATAACGCCTTTGCGCAGCCGTGTGCGCAGCCGTTCGGGGTACAAACTTACATCTTCCCCGTTGAGGAAATACTTGCCGCCTGTGGGATTGTCGAGCATCCCAAGAATATTGAGCAGCGTGGATTTGCCGCACCCCGACGGTCCCATGATGGCGACAAACTCGCCTGCTGTAACGTCTAAACTAACGTCGTGTAACGCATGAGTTTCCACTTCTTCCGTGCGAAAGATTTTTTGAATGTTTTCTGTTTTGATCATGACTAAAAATTTTTCTGCAATGATATGAAATTTGTTTTGAAATTCCATTGAAAATTTGATACTGCAAAGATAAAGAATCTTAGCACAACTGATAGGTGGCAATATACATGTAATCTCATCAATAGGAAGGGGCAAAGTTTTCTTTCGCAATCGAATATAATTCCCGAAAAAAGGTTTAATCTATCGAAAGGTCTTTCAGAGAGAAAGTAAATGTAGCTCCGTGTCCGTAGGCGCTTTCCACCCATATATCGCCGCCGAGTTTATTGATAAAGTCTTTGCAAAGGACTAATCCCAGTCCGGTGCCTTTTTCGTCGGCGGTTCCCGGCGTAGATTGTATAGTATCCAACATGAACAACTTTTCAAGTTTTTCCGCGTCAATTCCTGTTCCGCTGTCCCGCACCGAAACCAGGTACATGCCGTTTTTCTGTATCAGTGAAACCGCAATGTATCCGCTTTGCGGCGTATATTTGATGGCATTGCCGATCAGGTTGCGTAATATGGTGTTAATGATCGCGCGGTCGCTTACAATCAGATAACTACCTGGTGTGGTATATTCCAGAAGGATATTCTTGTTCATGGCCACCGTTTGGCCAATATCTACGTTATGGATAATGAGCTCGCTCAGATTCAAAGGTTCCGGATTGATCACAATACGTTCTGATTGTAACCGCGACCATTCCAGCAGATTGACAAGCAGATCGAACGATTTGCCTGCCGAAGTATGTATCATTTTCGAAAAATCTCTGATTCTTTCAACATTTACTTTTTCTTGATTTACTTCCTTTTCCAACAGATTGCTTAATCCCAGCAAAGCGTTGAAAGGACTTTTTAGATCGTGCGCAATAATAGAAAACAGTTTGTCTTTGGTTCTGTTCGACTCGTCCAGGTCATCTGTATATTGAAGCAGTTGTGCTTCGGCCATCTTCCGCTCCGTAATGTCGCGTATGATAATGATATATCCTTTTGGATCGCTGTTCGAATCAAGTAACAAACTTGCATTTTGTTCGCTCCAGAAACACTCGCCGTTTTCGGGAATAACACGCAGCTCGGCAAAAACGGTTGTGCCGCCGCCGGTTAACAAAGATTCAAGAAACCACCTGTACTTATCTTTATCTTCCGGATGAATCATATCGTTGAAGTACATTTCCCCGCTGATCCCGCCGGTAATCCGAAGCATACGGAACGCCGCATTGGATGCGTTGATGATGTTATGATTCAAATCACACAATAGGATTCCATCGGGCGAGGTGCTGAAGATGGAACGGAACAGGTTCTCATTCTCCCTGATTCGTTCCGAGAGCACCTGCCTTTCGCGTAAAGCGGCGATCATTTTATTGATCGCATCCGAAAAGTCGCCCGAAAAAGACACGCGCTGGTCGTAGTCCCCATTGGCTATTTCCTGTATCTGCCAGGTCAGATGCCTTAACTCGGAATGAAGTTGCTTGAACGGATTGGCAAAAGCATTCATGAGGGGAAACTCCGTATAGAGCTTCCCGCATGATAAATCCATGATAAAACCATAACAATCCCTGTATTGTTCAGCCAGGTGCACAATCTTGCCCGCGAGTGATTTTAATTCCTCATCCTCAATACTGTCAATCATGTCCGAATCAAAGTTAAACTTACGCTTGCCGGATAACAGTTGATCAACAATAGTACTTAGTTTCAGAATAATATCACTCTTATTTTTGTTCATCAAAAGAGTGTTTTTAATTATTTAGCATTGATGCTGAAACGACAGGTACGTTCGCCGGTCGTCCAACAATCTACTTCCTTAACGCTAAAATTTTTGCCTGTATATACGTTGAAAATGCCTTCGATAAAACCTTCGTCATAATCGCACACCGTAACGCCTTTTATCGGAAGCCCCGAACAATCAAGGTCTTCAGACACGGTTGCCATGAATTGCATATTTTCAACATCCGATTTTTCCATTCTCAATATGCCAACCGATAATTCAACCAATACATCATGTAATTGAGCGACAAATTTGTTGAAAGGGAGAGAAATGTCCATAACGTTTTTGCAAAATTCCTGCCCTGCCAGCCGTCCGGCTTCTGCCAAAAGAAATCGCGTTTTTTCGTCGCCGTACTCCTTTTCGAGTACCGCACGCATGGTATATTGCATTAAGCGATAAACCGCTACCGATGTTTGTTTGCCCAGGCTGGGGCGTCCTTCATCTATGTCGCCCAACTGGTCCCATGTAAAATTGTATCCTTCCATTTTTCACTGTTTTTTAAGATTATTTTATAATAAATAAATATACGTTGACAAACCAATAAGGTTACCGGATTTCTTATTTTTTTTCAACATATATTTCGAAAAAAACATGAAATTTTATTTAACTTCCAATTACCATTTTAAAAATCATATCTTTGTTGCTGCAAATATCATTATACAATATAATAAATGGATTATTTCAAATATCACAACGGCAAACTGTTTTGCGAAGAGGTTGATTTGGATAAAATGTCAGGTGTGGCAACCCCTTTTTACCTGTATTCATGGAATACATTTAAGGATCATTTTTTAGGGTTTAAGGAAAGTTTTAAGGAACTCAATCCATTGATTTGTTTTGCTGTAAAAACATGTAATAATCCTGTCATACTGAAAGGTCTTACCCAACTTGGGGCAGGAATGGATATTGTGAGCGGCGGCGAATTGTTTTTGTGCAAATATGCAGGTGTAGCTCCCGACAAAATTGTATATGCGGGCGTTGGGAAAACCATTGGAGAGATAGAACTTTCGGTGGATCATGGAATCGGATTTTTTAATGTGGAATCGGAACCGGAATTTATTCGAATCGAAGAAATCGCTACCCGCAAAAACAAGGTCATGAACGCATTGCTCAGAGTTAATCCCGATGAATATGATGTCAAAACACATGTGAAAACAACTACCGGAAAGAAGGGCGGGAAGTTTGGCATTGATGTGGAACAGGCGCCCGATTTTTTTGAAAAATATGGGAAGAGCGGATATTTAAAACTTTGCGGGCTTCATATTCACTTGGGTTCCCCCATATATTCTGCATATCCGTATAAAAGGGCGATCGTGAAGCTGATAAATCTTATTGAGGAATTGAAGCTAAAAGGTTTTCCGGTTCAATATCTGGATATTGGCGGAGGATATGCTGCCGATTATGAAGCTGGCGCTTCGCCTTCATGGGTTGATTATTCGGATGTATTCGTACCTTTACTGAAACCATTGGTCGGGAGAGGAATTAAAATCATCATGGAACCGGGTCGAACTATCTCGGCTAATGCCGGAATCCTTGTGACTGAAATTCAATACATCAAAAAAACAGAACCTGACAGTAATATCATCATCACCGATACGGGGATGCATCATTTGATAAGGCCGGCTCTCTACGATGCCCGGCATTTCATCTGGCCGCTCAATCCCGGAAATTCATTTTCCGTAACCGAACGAAAGTTTGATTTGGATTATGACGGTCTGTTGGAATACGATATTGCTGGCCCGATTTGCGAATCGAGCGATTATCTGGCAAAAGGGCGAAAACTTCCGCCGGTTGCGCCATCGGACAGATTGGCTATTTTCACCGCAGGAGCTTATGGAATGGTCATGGCGAACCAGTACAATGCACAGCCACGCCCCGCCGAATACCTGATTGACCGGAACAAAATCACCATGATTCGGGAAAGAGAAAATTACGAAGATTTAATCAGCAAACAATGCGAGCAAAGATGCGATTCTTCACGGGTAAAGTAACCTCTTGAACGGATAATGTAAGTCCGTTTTTTTACGTATAATTGGAAAGCAAGTATTTTTTTAATTATCAATAATTTAATATTATTTTTTATTATGTATCAATATTTTAAAACCAGTTTAGCTGTCGCAAGTTATTACGGGGCAATGGAATCCGGAGACCATTTCAAAAACGGGGCGAATCCGAAAAGCCTGATGATTAGGGAAAAAAAATCATTAATGAATTATGGGTTATAATGTTACACCAAGAGAAGATGGTAGTTTTCACGTAGAACCTGATAATTCTGGATGTGGAATTTTCATTTTTCTGGCAATGATAGCAATTGCAGTTGGAGTGTCAATGGCAGAACACCCAATTTTGGCCATGGTTATTTTAACAATTTCGTTTATCTATCCTTTAATAAAAAAATTAAAGAAATAGACTATTTTGCTATGAATTAAACGGCAGCAGTTCAAAAAATTAAACGATAAGAGTATCGTAGCTGCAAATATTATTTCACCAACATCATAAGTTATCAAAATAATCATTACCTTTGCACTTTAATTTTTAAATAGCAGATATGATGTATCTTAATGTTTTGTTGGGAATGATTGGTCCTTGGCAAATTGTTATTATTGTGGCTGTTGTCTTACTTTTTTTCGGCGGGAAGAAAATTCCCGAACTTATGAAAGGTTTGGGGCAGGGCGTGAAAGAGTTTAAGAAAGCCACCAAGGAATTTGATGACGAAGTCGGAAAAGCCAATCCCCAAAAGGAATTGGAATCGAAAAGCGAATAAGTTTCCGTGGAATGAAACATGTCGGTTATTGTTCAGGAACTTGTAAAGTTATACGGGAATCAACGCGTGGTTGACCGAGTAACGTTTGAGGTCGGCAGCGGGGAAATTGTGGGGTTCATCGGGCCAAACGGCGCGGGGAAATCCACCGTTATGAAAGTTATTTGCGGATATATATCGGCTACTTCGGGGTCGGTATCGGTCAGCGGGTTTGATGTGGAACGGCAGTCGATGGACGTAAGGCGCCATATCGGTTACCTGCCCGAGCATAACCCGCTCTATACGGATATGTTCGTTAAGGAATACCTGACGTTTATTGCAGGTTTATACAAACTCGGCTCCGTCACCAAAAAAAGAATTTCAGAAATTATGGAAGCAACCGGATTGGGCAACGAACAGCATAAGAAAATCGGGGATTTGTCAAAGGGTTATCGTCAGCGTGTAGGATTGGCGCAGGCTTTGATTCACGACCCCGCGGTATTGATTCTCGACGAGCCGACTACAGGACTGGACCCCAATCAAATTATTGAAATTCGTACCCTGATTTCAAAACTGGGTGAATCCAAAACGGTATTGCTGTCGACGCACATTATGCAGGAAGTAGAGGCGATATGCCAAAGGGCGCTTATTATCAACAAGGGCGTGATTGTGGCCGACTCAGAGGTAAATGCCCTTGTGAAACAGTATGGCAAGTCGCTTGAAGACGTTTTTCATGAGCTAACCCAATAGAAAGGATGAACCGTTTCTGTTTTGTTTTTGGCATGTTGTTGCTCCTTTTGCCGTGTCAGGTAAAAAGCCGGACGGATGATCCTGATAGATTCGAAACATTATTGAATCTTGCAGAACAAACGAGCTATACCGATCCTGAACGGGCGATTGAATATGCATCTGAAGCATTGGCCATCGGCGAGCGGAAACAGGATCAAAAGATGATAGCGAGGGCGCAAATGATGCTGGCTTCAACCAAATATGATGCTCAAAATTACACAAAAGCCATTGAATACTGTAAACTTTGTGAACCCTTCTTCGATAAATCCGGCGATGTGGAAAATTTATTCAAGTTGTACAATATTTTATCTACTGCCTATTTTTATACCGGTAATGCGGAAATGAGCGATATGTATTCGGACAAAAGCATCGAACTGGCCAAAAAACATCCTAATATGGATGCGCTCTTCGAAGATTACTACAATCATGGCGCCATTGCCTACTATCGCGGCGATTATTCTTACGCAATGGAATTTGCTTTCAAAGCCTTGGATATTGCCAAAAAGAGTAATCAGCCCGTCTATATGGCTCATTGTTACGACTTGATGGGCACCCTGTCGAAAAATATGTCGGACTACCGGAAAGCGATCATTTTTTTTGACCTTTCACGAGAAATTTTCCTTGCAGAAGAAGATAAAATGTCTGCCGGACGGAATTACATCAATACGGCTGTCATTTATGAAAAATTCAAACAGCCGGATTCGGTTTTTCTGTGCTACTACCAGGCGCTATACTATTTCAGAGAAATCGAATCGGCAGAAGGACTGACACTTGCATATACTGGACTTGCCAGGTACTATATGCAGGAAGGGAAGTTGGATTCGGCGAAGATTTTTATCGGGAAAGGCCTGAAAACTGCATTATTGTCTGAATCAATCAAAGATTTATTCGAATCATATCACGTGGCAGGTAATATTTCTTTTCAACAGGGAGATACTCAAAAAGCCATGGAACATTACCGCAAGGCGCTGCTTTTGGCGTCCCGGAACAGAAACAGAGAGTCGGAAGCGAAGGCGAAACTGGGTATTAGCCGGAATTATGCCGCCATGCAACGTTTTGATTCAGCATATCACTATCTGTCGCAAGCTTATGTCATCAACGATTCGCTGTGTCGCAACGATGAAATTCAAAAAAGAACGTATGCTTTTGCCGAACATAATGTGAAAGAACAACTTGAAAAAGAAATGGAGGCAGAAAAGTTACAACAGCGGCTTTGGCGGGTTATTATGGGGTTAAGTGCAATAGTGATAGCCATTTTGAGTCTTTTTATCCGAATGATGTCTCTCAGGCAAAAGAAAATTGAGTCCATCAATGCCGAACTGAATAAGTACAAGTCAGACCTTGAGATTGCTCTGAAGGATCGGACACGCGAATTGATACTAAGCGAACAGCAAATTCTGAACCTGAGCAACAACCTGCCCAATGGCGCTATTTTCAGGTTTGCATTCGAGAACGAACGCAAAGGAAAAATGTTGTATGTCAGCTCAGGATGGGAAGAACTGACCGGGCAGTCTATAGAAGAAGCCAAAAACACCGTCTTCTTTTTCCAGGACAGGATTCATCCCGATGATAGCCGCGAATTGCTCAAAGCGCTCGCTCATGCCATACAAAACCACACGATTCTCGACAAGGTATACCGCTTTTACAGGAACAATACCGAGATGAGATGGTTTCACGTCCGTGCAGTAGCCATCGAAGACGACGGACTGACTTATCTGGATGGTTATCAGGTGGATGAAACAGAACAGAAACATTTCGAACAGGAATTGGTTACGGCCAAAAACAAGGCGGAAGAATCGGACAAACTCAAATCGGCATTTCTGGCCAACATGTCGCACGAAATACGAACGCCCATGAATGCGATTGTCGGGTTTTCGTCGTTGCTGGTTGATATGCCGCTTCCTCCTGAGCGACAGACTGTATATTTAGAATTGATCCGTGATAATTGTCAGAATTTGTTGCAATTGATTGATGATATTGTGGATATTTCGAAGATTGAAGCCGGACAGTTGAAACTTCGTATGGAAACAGTCCTGTTGTCGGAAATCATGACGGCTGTCAGGGAGCATATCGAACCTGTTATCGCTGACAGGTATCCCAATATCGAATTGCAGTTTGACGAAGGTTTGTTCAATTCATCGCTGACGCTTCATACGGATGTTTTCCGTCTGAAACAAATTTTCGTGAACCTGATAGAAAACGCTTTGAAATTCACCAAAAAGGGATTTGTGAAATGCGGACTGTTGTTCGACAGGACAGATGCCCTGCATTTTATCGTCGTGGACACAGGCATCGGCATCGCCCGCGAGGATATGGAAAACATTTTTAAGAGTTTCCGTAAATTAGACCAATATTCGGGAGGCACCGGTCTGGGGCTTTCTATTGTGAGACGGGTACTGTTGCAGATGGGCGGCAATATCTGGGTGGAATCCGAACCGAATGTGGGCTCTGCATTCCATTTTACGCTTCCACTGATGAGTTAATTCTTTTTTCCAATCAAAAAAACGATTATCTTTGCCGCGATAAGTTCTTTGATAAAAGAAGAATGCATCCATATCATTCCAAATTCCTGATTCAGATTGACACGATTTTTCATTTTATTATTGTTACATACCGGTCTTTTATTGACCCACCCGCAACAGGTAACCATTTCGGGCAACGACCCCGGATATGCCGGTTGTGTGCTCACATTCTACTCCATCGACAATTATTTCTGCAACAATGAAATCAAGCTGGGCGAATGTACCGTAGATGCCGGCGGACACTTTACCGCCGTTTTTCCATGTCAACAGGCGCGGCTGATTTTTACCCGTCTTGGCATTTACATTGCTCGGTTTTTTGTTGAACCGGGTTTCAGTTACGAAGTAAAGTTACCGGACCGCATTGATAAATCGCCGGAAGAGAGAGAAAGTCCTTTTTTCGAGGAAGTGACAATTTTGATGAATCTGTTGTCAGTAAAAGACAACAACGGTCAAAAGCTTCACCTCGAAAACGAGTTGAATTTTTTGATTGCCAGGTTCGATGAAACGTTCAATCCGCTGTACGACCAACTGGCTATGGATGCATTCAGAGGACGCCCCGTTGCCCGGCTTGATTCCACGATTCGTCTTTTCCGGAAAAATCTTCCCCATACGGGAAATCGTTATTATGACAATTATGCCTTCTACCGTTCGGGGTTGTTATACTACGCTGCACAACGCGGCGGAATGAAGTATATTTCGAACACCTATTTTGCAGGTAAACCATTATTATACGACAATGAAGCCTATATGGAACTTTTCAACTCCACCTATGACAAATATTTCATGTATTTCGGACGTTCAAATGGCGACATTTACAATGTAGTCAACAGACAGGGAAGTTTTAGCGGGTTGAAATCTCTACTCGCTCAGGACGGGGTATTGCCAACCGACAGCCTTTGCGAATTAGTGATTCTGAAAAATATTTATGACGAATTTTACGCCGACCGATTTTCGAGAGGGGCGTTACTTCATCTGCTTGATTCGGCCATGGCACATACAAAAATTGAACGACACAGGGTGTTAGCCGACGAAATCCGTTCAAAAATTACCAAACTGCTGCGTGGTTTCGAACCGCCTGATTTTTCGCTGTACAATCAGGACAGTACATTGGTAAGTTTACAGCATTACAGGGGCAAATACCTCTACCTGATGTTTTGCACCACGCAGAATTATGTTTGTCTGGGACAGTACGAATTATTGGAAAAACTGTACGAAGCTCACCACAAATGGCTGCAAATTGTGATTGTATCAGTTGATGAACGTCTGTCGGGCATGTGCGGTTTCCGGCAGAAAAGCGGTTATCAGTGGGATTTTCTTCATTTTGCCAACGATCCCGATATTCTGGAAAAATATGACGTTCGTATTTTCCCGACTTGCTACCTGATCGATCCCGAAGGAAAACTGGTTTTATCGCCGGCGCCTGCCGTTAACGAAAATCTGGAGCGAACGTTGTGGCAGGAATTAAATGGTAAAGGACTGTGGCAGGAATACATCCGTAAAGGATGGATTGTTGAACCGTAGGGAATACAGACATCAGCGTCAACGCGTTTGAATTTTGAGTAATTTTTTACAAAAGTGTACCGTTTCCGAACACTTAGTGTTCGGAAACGGTACACTTTTGTAAAAAGAAAATTTTTCAAATAATTGATATATAATTACTTAAAAGTTTGGCACGGTTATTGTGTGAGATTTGGAAAAGAATCAAATTTTAAAGTAATCAAACGATAAAAAGTTAGAAGCAATGAAAAAGTTAATTCAAATGATCCTTACAGGGAAGATGATCGCGTCGATGAGTCTGAATGCTCAACAGGACGCCAAAAGTTTTGTACAACAGTACAAAAAGCAGGACGGTTTTACGGTGATCACCATTGGTAAGCCGGCGATGAGTATGATCAGCCTGTTTGCAAAAGCAGGCATGGACAGGGAAGCAGTGGAAATGCTCAACCGCATAAACCCTGTTCAGGTGCTTACCTTAAGATAGCGGGCATGACAAAGCGCGGAGCGAAACCATTACCGGTTTCAAGTTCAATGATTCAAAAAAACAGGAAAACCAAATCGGAAAAAGAAAAAGTCTTTATCTTTGGCAATTTAAAATCGATAATTAAAAATTAACCATCTAAAATTCATAATAACCATGGACCGTATAATTAAAAAGAAGAAATGGACGCCCAAAAAGATCGCCATGATCGTTGGAGGAGTAGCGTTAGTAGCCCTTATCGTGTTCGTCGTTGCGAACTCGTCGGGCAGTTCAAAACTGAATGTGGACGCCGAGCGGATGTCCATCGCCGAAGCCAGAACCGGCACATTCCGCGAGTTTATTCCCGTAACGGGAATCGTGCAACCTATATCGACTATCTTCCTTGATTTGCAGGAAGGAGGCCGCGTAGAAGAAATATTTGTGGAAGACGGCGCAGTCCTCACAGAAGGACAACCCATCCTGAAATTGGGCAATACCGATATGGAAT
>Ga0123354_10017820_pt1 | contig 11126 bp, 3 predicted proteins | sample TergutLab28metaG_2_FD_97872 | JGI IMG/M metagenome (GOLD analysis project Ga0123354, IMG submission 97872) | Labiotermes labralis P4 segment gut microbial communities from Petit-Saut dam, French Guiana - Lab288 P4 | ecosystem: Host-associated > Arthropoda: Insects > Digestive system > Gut ... | reverse complement strand
ACATTTGTAGGTATGTGTCATAAACTTGTTGAGTTACTCTTTCATTTCTACTAGTATTTATAATTCTGTTCACCATACTTGTGAATATAATCAACTTCAAAACCGCTCCAATCATTTTGATACTAATATTAAAATACAGGAGAAGTGCCTTCACCACTGCACACCACTGATGATCCGTTCATCTTATCCAACTGTCATACTATCACGTAACCCATAGTTTAAATCATAAAAGATGACAAGTCTTGTTTTACTCTGAACCCCAAATTCCTTCAATTCCCAAGCCTGTTATTGCAAAGTATCAAATCCATTAAGAGGCTGAGAACAGAACACTATCATAACAACCATTTATACCAAACATGGAGCAAAGTTCATTTATAAATGGCAACCAACAGAAAGCTGGAAATGGTAGCCATGCAGTCCAACTGTCTGCATCAATTACGAGGGAATAAAAATTTCATAACATAAATATGCAGCCTCTTACGATAGGAATAATCTGATGAAACATACAGCATTACAAATAACACCTCAACATGCTGATGGTCTTTACAATGTCCCTTGCATTTACAATCAATTACCTTGGCCTTCTTGTTGGTCTATATCCATAATACGATGATCCTCTACCTCTACCTCCACGATAGCCCCTACCTCGTGGTGGACGATTGGTCATGCTCATCCCTGGACGATTTGTACGTTTGGGCATTACCTGGAACATTTTTAAAGTACATAATGAGCCATGCCCATAGCTAAGCTAGTAAGTGGCTGGCTTCCCAGCATGCAGGCCTAAGTTCTACTCTGCGGCAGTCAATGTGGGATTTATGGTGAACTAAGCAGCCATGTAGTGGGTTTTCACCCAGTAGAGTAGCCCCTCTGTAATCCAGACTATATGGCAGAGTGACCTTCCAGATTACCCAGATCCTGGACAACTGTCAGGAAACTGTGTGGTATAGAGAACACGCAAAGAATCACCACTCAGTGCTACAGTAACAGCCCTTAAATACTCGACAACATTTGGCCTCAAATTGTCCAGACCATCCAGGGATTACTGAGGTGCCACTGCACTTTGGATTCCCTATCAATTAGCGTTCCATTAACCTTTTAAAGACGAAATGCAATCTGCTTCATGTAGGGAATCCGTCCGTACCACGCTGTAAACACTTTACATCACAGTTATAAAAACCAGTCACTCAGTGATGTATAAAGTAAAGGTCGCTGTTTGTTCTGAGATCCGTACAAAACACTCAACGCAAAGTGAGAACCATGTAAAATTTTTGAATGTTAAACCTGGTGGTACGTAAAGAAACCGCTAGGCTTTAAAAGGTTAATGATCCATATTAAGTCAGCAACCTACCACTAAAACCACCATATTCACTCAAACGAAAGACAAGGTTTTCCCCTTAAATATGGCTCTTAAATATGAGATCATATTACATTCGCATAAGACGTGCCAAGCCAGACCATGCCAAAATGGATCACACTGAACAAAACCATGCAGAGCAAAACCAAGACCTGCATCACCACATTGTCAAATGAGATTTGCATTCTTCTGAGATATTATGCAGCATAGAGTAGTAATTCCTTACCACCATTTCAGGGCAATCTATCGGTCCCATCTTCAAGGGTCAAGAAATACAAGAGAGACAACACAGCATGACTGAACTTAACTGACACAATCTTCTTTTTTGGGACTTTGTCTATCGTCTAATTTTTTAAACAAAAAAGACATTTTGGAAGATGGGTCTGTTTCTATTTTCAGGCAATGAAGCACCTGACCTGGTGGACCCCTTAGACTGAATTATTCTCAGTCACTGGGTACCACAGGAACAGTAACTTGTCGTGATGTGTACCTGAGAACAGATCTAGTCTGAGGGATTTAATGGGAAAATGGCTACTGAGAAATTAAAAATTATGTACAAGGCTCAAAAATAAACCAAATTAAAAACCATAAGAAGAGCCATGAACTCAGACTGATCTGACCGCAGACTAAATGAAAAAAATCCAGATCCCATGTATTTAATTTCTGAACACCACTCACACTATCTGTGGAGCAAACTGTAAATCTCCATGGGTTTAAGTAGGTTTATAAACTAAGAAATACAAATGTCATTTAGTCAGTGTGGATCATAATAGCATGGCAGCGCACCTCACCAGAAGTGACTGTGAAGGGTGCCAAGGCAGTGGAAGGAACTGATGATGGTATGTTGTGGAATGACAGTGAAGGGAATGGGGATGTTAGTAGTTGAGTATGAGGAAAATGAAGGCACTGACTGTGAAAATGGAGACAGTGACACTGACTAGTAAAGATAGATAGAATATTACATGTTTTGTGTATTAACTGTATGAAGTTAATAGTAAAATATTTTTTCTTAGCAGATGTTTTATTTTTTAGGGGGTCATCTCAGATTTGGATAAACACATTTTCCCTTGGCAAACAGGTATTTTTAGGGGTCATCTGATATTAGTCATCTTGCATTTGGGTAAAAAAAGTACAGAGTCTAGATCAGTCCTTTTCTACCACTGGTGTGCGGAGAGTTGGATGGTTGTTTGTTAAGTTATTTGAGAAATATACAAAAGTACAAACTTGAGGTAAAAAAGGCTGAAAAGCACTGGTCTAGATACTGAAAGCACTACTAACTTATTTTTATCAACACTTTTGACTGAGTGTTAAATGCTGTCTTTAATAACTTCATGTACACAGTTACATACATGCAGTGTAATGAATGTTGTCATTAATCTCAAAAAGTAATTGGATGGAGGAAATGTTACATCAAGTTAAGCAGAACACAAATCAGTTTTAACCCTTTCACTGCTTTGTGGTCCACTATATACCATGCTGAATTACTACATATAAATGCCACACACAATGACAGAAATTTATAAGCATTTTGGAGACAGTAGGTTCCTTCTAACACTGCTACATTTCTAGCAGACTACAAAGTGTAAGAACTAGGGTAACACACTGCTTCAGTCACTGCCACATCCACCTCAAATCTTACTTACTTTTATTTGTCGACCTCTGAAAAGTGACTCATCCATTGCCATAGCTGTCTGCACAGAATCTCTCTCTGCAAATTCTATGTAGGCAAATCCTTTAGGATGACCATCAAACTTGTTACAAAGGATTGTAACTCGATTGATTGAACCACAGCCATGAAAATGTTGTTCCAGTTCTTCTGCTGTTGCACCATAGTCAACCTGGTAACACAGAATACATTATGATCCATAGTTACAATACTATGAACATAAAGCGTAACTTTACTTACCAACTTTCTTCACATACAGCTGTTTTCAAGTCCAAATAATTTTACAGTAATTCCCAGTGCAGTGGATCCCCGGATGTTCCCGCAATTACATACCATCAATAATACTTTCTTCCCCCCAAGTGATAGTTACTTGTCTGGAACACCCTGTGGACCCCTGGGCATATCTGTACTCTGATGAGATAAGCAGTAGGAACCTAATCTTGTCTGCATAGCTTTGAGTGATTTTTGTTATGTTACTTACACCATGGAATTCCTCCTTGGTGGTCCAAGTTCCTATCTGACCACTGATACTAAGATTGCAACAACATTCACAGCATTCCTTCCTACATACTTACACATCTTTGTCATGTTCTGACTAGTGGCCAGTGACAGCCTACTTTTGGCTGAGTTTCACCAGCTAATCTTGACACTAGTCTAAAATTACTCAACAAAAGCAACTATCTAAATTAAAAGTGCCAATGAAAATGCTGTGTGTACTGTCTTCATCAGACAAGCTTGTTCCCTTCTAGCCCAGAGTGACGAGGCAAGTTGGTCAGGGGGGAAACAGTGCATGCAGCTCCAAACATTTTTTCTGAGTTTCAAAGAATGCTCTCATAACCCACAGGACTCTGCAGTTTCTTTGAAGTAATTCAATTTTTATCAAAATGAAATTATAATAGAACACAAAATTTAACCTTCAGAAAAGTCCATTGTGATAGAAAATGTACTCCTACTCCCAAAAGAGTATATTTTTTGGAATAGGTAAAATGTTGCCTGGCCGTGTAGACCTGAACCAAGCAATGATGGGACCATATTGACCACACCTCTGTGCAGTGTTAGAGGGATCAGGTATAAAGTTATCTGATACACACAGCACAAGTACACCTTCTACACAGAGTAACGGAGTCAGGCTGACACAGGAAAGTTCTCTGCAAATAACTTGTTAAAATATCATCCTTAGTGGTTAAACTGCAAGCAACTTCAAAACTCTTTATGCTACCAGTTTTAAAATGCTGGCTCTTGCAAAAAACACATGTTAAAAAAAAACAAAATTTAATTAGACTCCCTTCTGAATCTTGCTAAAAAAAATTTACAGCCATTAATAGTTCAAGGAATACTGTCTGCTGTCATGTCACAGTCTATAGACTGGTATAAACTTACAGATGCTTCTGAGGGACCAGTTGCCTCCATCTTGAAGGTAGATGGAGGCAGTAGCTATCATACTACATCAGATCATTGCTAGTGGACACTGCATCACATTACAACAGTCACTGTTGCAAGAATTTTGAATGACACACAAGGATATTTTGATTATTTTAATAAATCCTTAGTACATACTACACATAGTAATGAACTCATTTCACACAATACATGCCAAATGCAGTTCCCTTTTCAAATTCTTTACCCAAAACAAATGAAATGTTCCATTTCACCTTAAAACTAGAACTGGAATGTATGCAGTCTCCGGATAACTAAAAAATGACCTTCCTTTAAAATTATTCAGTGTTCAAAGTTTTGCCACAGTTTTACATTCTCACTGTTTTTGTTCAGAATGTCAGACTCAAGGCAGTAACTGTGCAAGTTACGCAAAAGAAAAAAAGAAACTGCTGAGAGGAGACAGCATAGTGTACATAACAGACAAATCATGAGCCAAACCTTTCTCCCCAATACGTTTTCATTTCTACATTATCTCCACAAACATACGACAGAAGATGAAGCAACTGTATAAATGAGAAATCACATAACAAACTCATTAAGACATGATGTGCCAATTATGCAACATTTATAATAAAAACAGCAATAGCAGTAGTAGTAGTAGTAGTAGTAGTAGTAAATTATGTGTTGTCACTTACATTGCCAACATAAATAGATCGATTATCAACTTCCATTTTTTCTTCTGTAGACATATTCAACGGACTAGCTGTGAACAGATATTTGGATATTAAGGGGTAAATAACCGCAGATAAAGAACAATGAAGAACAAATATCAGATGAAAGACAAACTGCACAATTCAGATAGAAGGCCTAAAAAAAAAACTGCAGCCAATCTTTCAAAATGCTTCATTTGGTAATGTACACACCGTTCAGGACAAGTACTATGCGTGAGTTTTAGCATTATAACATGGCCCCTACAAAACAGTTAAAAATTACTTTGCACTATCTTAACACAAATTTAACCAGAAATAATAACACTGTCCAATTCCAGCAATTTCATTAAACAAGCAGAGTCTCCCTTGACAAACTCGCACTGTGCCTGTATTACTTTCCCTCCACTTTGCTAAGGTACAAGCTTCGGCATATAAAGCTAAGCCTCAATTGTCCACACCACAGAACAAGTATCATGAATAAAACAATGAAAAGAGTTTCCCAGTAAAGACTTAAATGTTCAATAAACTCCTAGCATAAACCACTGAAATTCATCACTGCATCCACAAACTTACTTCCCTCAGATGCATTTTAATATTTACTTTCTAAAGCTTCATATACAGTGGGTAGCCAGTCATTTTGCAGTACACAAAACCAACTTCAAAATCTTAGACACATATGCCACATACTCTTTAAATTGTGTGATGGTGACAACAGTAGTCTTAGTACCTCATCTGCCAGTACACAGAGTAATGAGACACCAAATGTGCACAAAGCAACATACCAAACACAAAACAGTACGTATCATCCATTAATTTTCTGCCAGGGTGGATCAACCTATGACATGTTTTCCACTCTTCTTAGTCATCCTTTATTATCTCTTTCCCTGTTCTCTTTTGTGTAACATCCCTCAATGGATCCAACTTTGTCACACTATGACCCCTTTGAGGACAGAATTCAAGTGCAACAAATCTCCATATTACTGCAGCATTTATATGACCAGCTTTCTATGTTTACATATTCAAATCTTATGTCTCCCGACACAGTTAACAAGCTCTATGAAATTATTCAGTAATTTCATCTTGAACCTCTCAGCTGATAAAAAATTACATTCCTAATACAAAAATACTTTACCATTCTTGAAGTTATCAGATTTTATTTCAAGCAGACTAACTGCTGTGGTCAAGTGTGTAGAAGCAGTGATCTGGTTAGTGTTCAGGTCAGGCTCAAATCATGGCCCAGTGAGTGGCTCTCCTGACATTATCATAGTTGTCTTTAGTCCTTAAATATTAATTTTGATGTCTAAAGCCAATTCACAGAACCAAATTCCATACACTCCTAGGTTGTTTTAACATCAGATACATCCAAATATTACCGTACATCCCACATATTTTGGTGTTCTGACATCAACATCAGGGGTCTTCTATTATATACAAGTCAGCTACCAGGTTGACAATAATGTGTCTGACATTAAACTTCTGATAAAACCAGGGCCATGCATAAGATACTGTAATACGCCCATCTACACAGCCTCATTCTTATGACTATGCATTTCTCACAAGTAATCTTTATGTCTGAATTTTCTACACCTTTATGCCTTTCATGTGGTTTATTTTAAAGTCTCTCTTCTTTGATTTCTCACAGCAGGACATCATCTGTAGATCTTCAGGTTAAAAAATGTACGGTTATCTGTGACCCTCCCATTATCATCACTATTTCACCAGATACAATACAAAATTGTAATGCTGAGCATGTGTTCCTGCCTTAAATGCCCGAATCTTATAAATTTTCTACTGCCTCTCATTTCCGTGTTTGAACTTTAATAGCATTAAAGACAAGATGTTTCATACTTTTCACATTTGTTACTACTGCCTGTCTCAATCTCCCATGCATACAAAATCCGTCTGGCAAGGGAAAAATGGGTAAATATTCACTCACAAAGCACAGATTATCTCAGCAGCAATGTAACAATGTGGGATAGCTATATACTGCTAAGAAATTTTTGCCCTTAATTTACCCAGAACTTAACAACAGTGACCACAGACATGAAGCTCTTTCATTAACACTTATCCACAACCACCCACTGCCAGAAGTTTTACTGAATTTGTAGTTATGCGCTTATTAAAACTTACATACATATTCTGCAGAATCTGGGATTCACTTATGTTTCTTAGAACAAACACAGACCTCATAACTTATCAATCAGAATTTACCTGAGAAATTTCCATAAACAAACAATATGGGACACATTTAAACTGCTTATAATACATAAGCATTTATCATTTTCATACACAAAAATTAAAAATATTCTTGCTTTGTGAACAAAAGCAACATTTATCAGTGAACATGTTACTGCAATCAATACACACAAAACCTTTGTGTCTACCCTTCTTTCAATGTTTGATACAGTTCACATCACATTGCACCAGTATGACAAACAGAGACATGAGGTTTTGTTCTGGGGTTTCACTATGGTTGCAGAAAATCAAGTCACTTCTGCCTACATAAGGGTTAGGCATTCACACTTCATGGTAGTCTGCATTCATACAGGTCATACTTTCAGATGTATTTCTGATCGCAGACATTCAAGTTATGGCTGCCATCATGCAAGACGACTAGGCTTTCATTTTTTATTTTAGTAACAGGAAGTCAGGTCATGCCTGCCAATACACATGGCAAATTTCATTACTTCTATATATATATATATAAAAGGACCTAGAATGGATAGATTTTCATTTTCATATTGGTAACAAAATAATCTATGCAAACTGCTGTGACTTCAGTTATATCCAATATCTATGCTGTGAATTAAAGTTTCCTTCAGTGCAGATGCAAATATACCAAAACACAAAGGTATGTATTTCGATTACATTACAATTATCACACACAAAAAGTGCTTCTGTTGCAGAAAAAAGAATAAACTGAGTATTCATGAATGCAGAATGTATAGTTAAAATTTAAAAGTATTACAAAGGTTTACATTAGACTAACAAAGCAATTCAAAGATATAAAATTAAAACAGCATACCAAGAACGTCATAACAGATGGCATATGAACTTATTTTTTCAAACTTGAGTTACTTTGTCACCAGGAGTCTTCTAAAATTGGACTACACATTGTACAGTTGCATACTTTTCTGAGCAGAGGTTAACATACAAATGCATAAAAGAAAAAAAAACGCACTACCTGCTTTACTGTTTAAGAAACAGAGACATATGGGGAATATGCACATTTTCAGGTGGCCTGTACAAAGTAACAAACACACACCTTTGTTCTTGCACCTGCAACCCACTACCACTGACTAAACTTTACAGAATTTCTTTAGAAAAAGTTGTCCAGCAAGCATGAGTTTCATGCTAATTAGTTCAGTGAGCCATACCTTACTTACAGGTGTAAATAAATTTCAAACTGAACTTTCCACATTTCCTGAACAATCTGGGTGAAATTCAGTACAGAAGATCCTCGTATAACGTTGTTGAGCAACTGTGATTATCATAAAAATCAGCATAATGAAAGCTATGTTTTATTTAAGGGTATAAATGAATTTCAATCCATACTTTCCACATCTGTTGTCTGATTTTGGTGAAATTCAGTAGAACAGAACTGTTCATAGCACTACTGTGCATTTGAGTTTGACAATGTGTACACTAAAGGCTGTACTCTTCTATGGTCATACATGAAATTACATTTATGCACGTACCATAAACCCAAATGACATTTTGTAAGGAAAGAATGCCTTGGGAAAGTCTGAGTACCAATTCACTGGCAATTTTGTTCTATTATATAATAATGGTCATCTGGACAATAAAATCAATAGTGTGTATCTTATCGAATAAATCATATGTTTCTATAATTAGAAATGTAAAGAGCCCCATACACTCTAAGCTAAACTGTGCAGTTAACTATATAAAAAAAACTGCAAGAAAAACTGAACTAAATGTTCTCTAGCAGAGCACAGGCTTCCCATCAGGTTTGTCAGTTTTTTTGGTCAGTCCTGTGTGTCTTCTTGTGCATGTGACTATGGTGGATAAAAACAAGGCTGTCATTTGTTGTTTGTTAGCCACATCGGCCAAGATGTTATCCAAAAATAAAAAAAGAAAGCATAAATTGTAGAGTAAGAAGTGGTATTTGAAAAGGAATATATCATGCGATGCTCATCTGCTGAATGAATGGCTAGAAACGGATGTGCCTTGAGATGATGCCATCGTGGTGTTGACAGGTAAACTGAGGAAACTGTGGGATACCCTGAGTGGAACTGTGCAGTTCTCTGTGTGAAAGATGATAGGAAAGGACAGTTCTGAGGCCTGCGCTATTGCCTGTCAAAACTGCGCAGTTTATTCAGTTTTTCTAGTCAGGTGTGATGCTCATTTTAACTGAGAGTATACAGGGCGCTTAAGAGACATTGTTCCAAACAGCTGTAAACCTATGTGATCAATTTTTACGCATGATAAAAGCCATATATAAAGAACAGGACAGGCAATGTTTGTACAAACAGAAAAAGTAGTGTTCGCAGAACCATTGTTGCCATGGAAAAGCAGTAAGTATTTCATACACTAAGTGTATGTCCGTAGCCTTGGTTGTCCAGCATGCAAAGCGTATGTGCCATATTATGTTGTCATTTGTGCCCTCTCTCACTCTACCATATTTTTCCACATCTCATAAATGGCATGATTCTTTGGAAAAAATTACTGAACTTAAAATGTGTGTTTTCATCTTCTCTACAACTTTTATCCAAAACGTTTCTCTTTATAAGAATAATTCCATAAGATACCATAAATTTATGTGTCTTCATGTAAAGTACCTGTTATTCGTGTCAGATTTTAATGAAACTTGAGTTTTCTTTATGACATTTTCAAAAATACTCAAGTGTAACACTTCATAAAAACCCATCCAGTTGGTACCAAGTATTTCCGTGCCAACAGACAAATTTGTTGAAGCTAATAGTCACTTTTTGCAAGTTTACAAACGAGCCTAAAACAAAAGTAAAGTGAGCTACACCATGCATATCCTTAATGATAAGCACAATTATGGTGAAATAGATGATACTGGGTAAAAGGTCACACACAAAAATGGCTAGGCATTAACCTAAACAATGAAGAAAATTAATAAAAAAAAGTAGGTTGAGAGAAAAATGATAGTTTTGATACTGCTTTCAAATTGCCCTGATGGATGAAAAGTAGATATATAATGCATCCAATACAACACAGGCCAGGAAGCAAGAAACAAACTCACCAGGACAATAACCACAGATCAATAAATAAGTAGGATAAAAGGCACACATCCCAACACAGACAAAGAAAAGTTCCTACAAAAATAAATGTGTAAACTGAATCTAAGAAACACCTGAACAAGTTGTAAAACATAATGATGTTTCACTTGACTGCAGTTAAAAATAAAAGTAAAAAATTACTTTGTAGATTTGAAATTTGGGCCAACTGATTTGACTTTGAACAAAGAACAAATAAAAGATGATGTGTCAGTAATTTTCCACACAGACTGGCTATAAAATTAGGAACAGAACTACAAATATAATTGTCATCAACAATTACGAAAACATACAAATCTGTAATTCACAGCCTGCCACAGAAAAACTGTTCATTACGGCAGATATTTAAAAGCAGTTCAATAATTTTATTATATATATATATATATATGAAGATGTATCCAAAAGTCCCAGGACAATGCTCATAACACGCAATTCGCTTGTAGTTCACAAGTTTCCTGCTAGGGTGTGTTGCGGTGGTGTCTTGTGAGTAAGTGTGCCGAGTGATGTGGTTGGATGTGGAAGCGTTTGATTGTTGCGCGTGTCTTTGTGTGTGTATTACATCAGCAATCTGCGATTTTCTGATATCGGCGGTATGGCGGAAGTTGACGAACAAAAGGTGTGTATCAAGTTCTGTGTGAGATTGGGTAAAATGGGAAGTGAAACTTTTGAAATGTTGAAACAGGCTTTTGGTGATTCGTGCATGAGCCGTAGCCGAACTTTTGAGTGGTTTGGACGTTTCAAGAATGGCAGAACTT
>Ga0123354_10017819_pt1 | contig 11126 bp, 3 predicted proteins | sample TergutLab28metaG_2_FD_97872 | JGI IMG/M metagenome (GOLD analysis project Ga0123354, IMG submission 97872) | Labiotermes labralis P4 segment gut microbial communities from Petit-Saut dam, French Guiana - Lab288 P4 | ecosystem: Host-associated > Arthropoda: Insects > Digestive system > Gut ... | reverse complement strand
GCCTACACAACACAACAAGTACTCGCTAGCTCCTGAAGATGGACGTATTAACGTCTGAAACATGTTGAGCAATATATAATAAAGCAAGTGTCATCTAGTTGGTCAACCTTTATTCAAATACCCATTTTATCTATCTACCATGCCATGTGGGCGTAATGGTAGAATAGACCCACATGTTCATAAACATTTGTTGGACCGAGGTATCAGCCTTATGTTATGATTGCCTTCGTTCCAAATAAGGAGTCCTCATGTTCACTGCATAAGAGACATGAATGTGCCTTGAAGACATTTTGTATTTTGTGGCAACAGTATAAAATTCTAAATCTCCTGATGTGAATTGAAATCCAGCAACTTTCTAATTCAACATAGCTTTCATACTTCCAGGCTGAGAAAGTACTTTCTTGTGATCTGAATTTTGTGTCTTTGTGTTTTGTTTATAGGAAGAGTTAGATCTAACAGCTCCAAACAAGGCTGCCATGCTGAGTTTACCATCCGAAAAGAAATGGCAGATTTACTGCAGTAGGAAGAAGGTAGGTACTTTTGCGTGCTGTGACACTGAATAAGACCTCTGAAGTACAAGGCTCTAAATCTGCAGTGAACAACAAATCTCTGTACATTATGAAGTATAGTGCATATGAAGTCCAGCTACACAGTGTGCTGGATGTCATGGCTGCCTTTTCATTTTGTTGTGGTCAGTTCATGTTGAAGGCTCTTGTTGTTTTATTATGATTATGTTCATTGCATGTTGTTAAAGGGCCGCATTGCCAGTGGCAACAAAAATGCTCCTTGCCATCGATTTTTCTTGCCTGTAAACGTTTTCAGAGGTGGAGGTGGAAAAAGGTTGGGAAACACTGCTGTAAGGAGTTTTGGATTAATTGTGACTGTCCCCCTAGTCTTGAAGTGATGGTTGGGCATTCAGAAAGTTGGAATTATTGCAAAATTTTTATTTCTTTCTTATCTTTAATGGCATAGGCCCAATTACTATAATTGTATATTTAAAAAAAAACTGTAGAGAGGCAAACAGTTTTCATCTTCACATTCAGGCATGGGTAAATTTCATAAAGCTCAGAAACTTTTTATTGTAGATCCGTTTCTATAATTACCACAGTTCCTGTGGTTAATATGACCAACGTTCTTCATGTGGTTGTTATGGTAACCATGGTTTTCACATTTCTGTAGTTACTCTAGTGTTCTGGGTGAACTCCTCAGACAGTGTAAAGACTTTCAGGTTGCAAAAGAAGATTATTAGAATCAAGATAGGTTGTACAACTAGAGATTCATGCAGAAAATTGTTTTTCAACTTGGAAATTTTACCTTTACCTTCTCAATACATTCTTTCCCTTCTTTTGTTTATGACAAGAAATAAGAATCAATTCCTGGTAAATTCTGAGATATATCACACTGGGACAAGACAACATGCAAACTTCCACCATCCTTCTGTGAATGTGACTAAATACCAGAAGGGAGTGTACTGTGTAGGTGTTAAGGTGTTAAATATGCTTCCCTCCCATATAAAAACCGATTTTGATGATCCCAAGAAATTTTAAGTGGTTTTACAGAAAATTTTTACATGAAAACTCCCTTTATTCCTTGGATGAATACTTCGAACTTCAAAAAAGTTAAATATTTACATGTGATTTGGATAGAAATATGAAAGTTTTGGCATGTATGTTTGTTTTCCTTATGTACCAATCTGTATCATATATCTGTTTGTATATATAACTAGATGAAGTTTCAAATCATTATCTTTAATGCAGTGAACTATCTTCTGTTCAGCAAGTACCTTCAAATGAACTTATGCATGCCTCTATTTTATTATAGTTTATTATACTTAATAATTCATATTGTGTTGAAACCTCAAATATTATACTGAACCATATGATTGTTGTACACCTTTGTGTGGGTTTCACCTTTTGATTCCCCAAAATATGACTATTTCCACATCTATATGGATTTTGTAATCCTGTACAGATCAATGGAAAGACAATAAATGATATGATATGACTCCTATCTCAGCTGATAGCTGTGTCTGCTGTTATCACAATTAGAATCTAGAAATTATGAATTTGGAGTGACCTGCAGTTGCATATTTTAAGTATCAAATTTAATCAATATCCATGCAGGGATACTGGAGTTGACACATGGACAGACGTGACCAGTCATAGGTGCATTCTTTTCTTCAGTGTTATGCAAAGAATGCATTGAAGTGTTACCAAGTACCTTTTATAATATAAATTATAAATGGCCTACCCTCTGTCATTAATTCAACACGTAATACCAAACTATATATCTGAAAGATAAAATCGAGGAACTCGAAACTAACAGTATGACAAAAAAATATTAGGGAATTGTATGGGGGCATCAATGACTTTAAGAAGGGTTACCAGCTGAGAGCTAATATACTGAAAGATGGTTGCAGTCTCCCACAGTATTTTGCCTAGGTGGAGGAACTATTTCTCTCAGCTACTGAATATACATGGCGTTAGTGATGGTAGGCAGACAGAAATACACACAGTAGAACCACTGGTACCTGAGCCAAGCGCCGTTGAGATTGAGCTGGCTATTGAAAAGCTAAAAAGTCACAAATCGCCAGGTACTGAATAAAACCCAGCATAATTTATTAAGGCAGATGGTAGAACAATTCGCTATAAGAACCATAAACTGATTATGTGTATTTGGAATAAGAAGTAATTGCCTGAGGAGTGGTAGGAGTTGATCATTGTACCTATCTATAAGAAGGGTGATAAAACAGATCATGGTAATTATAGGGGCATATCACTTTTGCCAACTACATACAAAATGTTATCCAACATCCTGCTGGCAAGGTTAATTCCATATGTATAGGAAATTATTGGGGATCATCAACGTGGATTTTGACACAACAGGTCAACTATTGATCATATATTCTACATTTGTCAAATACTTGAGAAAAAAATGTAATACAATGAATCAGTTCATCAGCTATTTATAGACTTCAAGAAAGATTATGATTCAGTTAGGAGGGAGGTTTTGTAGAACATTCTGATTTATTTTGATGTCCCCATGGAAGTTGTAATGATAACAAAAATGTGTCTGACTGAAATGTATAGCAGAATCTGGGTAGGCAAGAATTTGTCTGACATGTTTCCTATTAGGCATGGTTTGAAAAAAGGAGATGCTATAACGCCATTGCTGTTCAACTTTGCTTTTAGACTATGCCATTAGGAGGGTTCAGGTAAACCAGGATGGTTTGAAATTAAATGGTACACATCAGCTTCTGGTTTATGCTGATGATGTTAATATACTGGGAGGAAGTGTCTATACTGTAAAGGAAAATGCAGAAGCTTTGGTAGTGGCTAGTAAGGAGATTGGACTAGAAGTAAATGCTGATAAAACTAAGTACATTGTCATGTCTCGAGATCAGAATGCAGGACGAAGTCACAGTATAAAGATTTATAATAATTCCTTTGCAAGGGCCGAAGAGTTCAAATATTTGGAAACAAACTTAACAATCAAAATTCTGTTCAGGAAGAAATTAAGAGTAGATTGAGTTCAGGGAATGATTGCTCTCATTAGGTGCAGAATTTCCAGTTTGCTAGCCAAAAATTTAAAGATTAATATGTACAGATCTATAATTTTGCCTGTTGTAAGCTGTGGGTGTTTGAGAATGCAGTGTTGAATAAAATATTTGGGCCTAAGAGGGATGAGGTAACAGTGGAGTGGAGAAAACTACATAATTAGGAGCTTAATTATCTGTACTCCTCACCAAGTATTTTTTGGGTGATAAAAGCTAGAAGAATGAGATGGAGGGGGCATGTAGCATGTATGGGGGAGAGGAGAGGCGTATAAATGGTTTTGGTGCAGAAACCTGAGGGAAAGAGACCACTTGGGTGACCTAGGCATAGATGGGACGATAATATTAAGATGGATCTTCAGGAAGTGGGATGTGGGAGTATGGATTGGACCGAGCTGGCTCTGGACAAGGACAGATGGCAGGCACTTGTGAGTGGTGTAAGGAACCTTCAGGTTCCATAAAATGCGGGGAATTTCTTGACTAGCTGAAAACTGGTTAGCTTCTCAAGAAGGACTCTGCTCCAGTGTTCACAAGCTGTTGTTTGAACATTCGTTCTAATATTACCTTCATTTATGCTTTTCTGTCTCGTGGTCTTTTGAGTGGTCGTTTTTAAAGTTCTTTTAAAAAATTCTTGACGCATTTCCTCGTAGTATCACACAGGTTGCATGTCCAGCCCATCCTAACCTCCTAAATTTCACTACCTTGGCAAAAATGCAGCGATATGTATAAATCACCCAGTTCCTCGTTGAGTACTGTCTTAAATTGCCTAACTATTGTATCATTTGTAGGTACAAATTATTTCCTAAGCAGTTTATTTTCAAACAGTTTCAATTTACTCCCTCCCATCAGGTGTGGTCTGTACTTCAAAACTGTAATGAAGAAGTGAAGAAATTATGTACACTGACACGCATGCGCGCGCGCGCGCACACACACACACAAGGATGGTATTTGGTAACTCACATCATTCTTTGCTCAGACTGTGACAGGTTCCATTTTGGCATTTGCACATTTGAGTTCAATATAATGCAGTAACTATTAATGTTTTTACACAACAGATTCGAAAAAGTTGCTAGGAAAATTCTCCTTTGGCTTGCAGACATATGTCACATTTAACATACATGTTGTTTGTGGTATGTCACATCCAACAAAATTTTACAAAGGTAGACATAAACACAGTTCCATGAGATGTCTGTAGTGGAAATCATTAGTTTCATAGCAAAAGAGAAGTCATTGTCATGTGGATTTTACGAAGTTTTAAAACATAAAATGAAAAGTAAGTCATTTTATTATTCAATTATTTGAACGACCTACACAATGCAGTGCATGAATTACAATCTCTGACATTAATATTACAGATACAATTTAGATTATATAACCAGAACTTCCACATGAATCTACACAAATCAGCAACTAAGCCAAGAGAATGGTGATCCATAACGCCAACACACTATTCCATTTTAATATTCCACTGCTGGACAGTGTTCTTAATCTTCATTTAATCTGACAATTGATATTATTGTATGTTAAATTTAAACATGTTATGTAGTATTTCTTAGTGTGCTGTACAGCTAGATAGCCAAAATATGTAGGTGTGTTTTCATAAATAATACTAGAAATATTAGTTGTGATCAACTTTATTATTATTATTAAATTATTTAGGTGTAAAAAATGTAACAGGGTTAGTGACATGAAGACAACATAAAGATAATATTTTAAGTTAGGCGATCCAGTGGTAATGTCTAGTGACACCTGCCATACAAATAATAACCAATTATAATCATGAATATTTGCATTGCAATGTTGATTGCAGCAGGGTACAGCTCAAGAATCAGATCGGTAAAACTTTTAGAAGTTCTTATTATAGTTTCTTTTCTTAATGAGCTACACAGTTCCTGGTCCTATTGAGCCAGACATTTCATCACTATATTCACCATATTTCCCTAATATTGATTTTAATATTATTCTGATATCTTAGTTTAGGTCTCCAAGTTTCTCTCCTCCTCTGACCTTTCTGACAAAACCTGTGTCTTTCGTTTTTACCCAGCATGGTTGTGGTTTAATTAACCTTTTGGCGCCGGAATTATTTTTTTAAATTTTAGCACACCTGTATATAAAATGTGAATAATACAGGAACCAAATACGTTAGAATTATGAAACAAACTGCATTTTGAAGAGGAAAAAACGGAGAGTATATACCATGCTTAAAATATTCAGTGCCTATATTTGTTGAATAAATATATAAAATGCAACTTTAGAGGTTAGCGGTGCGGTACGACCACTATAGTTGACATTAGGCGCCGAAAGGTTAAACCAACGATATCAGATGAAAAGTGAAAACTTCAAAGGCCCTAAGAAGTAGGTTTGTTGAATCTTTTTATTCCAGTTGCCAAATATACAAGTCTTGGTAATATGCAACCAGTTTTGTTTTGCAGTAGTTAGAATAACTTTTTGGAAATCAGATTGTTCAGCCAATATTAAGTGTTACTTTTCTTCCTTTTGTGTGACTATTGATATGTAATACTTTCTTTTAGGATCAAGATGGTGAAACAGACTTATCGCATTTGCCTGAACACTACATTGAAAGGGTACAGGCTTTAGCAATGGTGAGTGAGCTGTAATGTTGTAAGGAAATTACTGCCATAATTGTGACACAGCTGTCCTTTCAACAAAATGACATGTCCAAGTTTATAATTGCAGTTAATTACACACAAGCAGTGATGTGGCAAATGTTGAGATATAATGAGTTCAGTAAATTTACCTTGCTTGTTATTAAATGTGACAGGCACTGCCTCAGATGATGCTGTTTTTTTTTTGTATGAAGTACCTATTGAATATTATTTATGTTGAATTATAATGCATTACAAGTGAAATTCTTAAATTTACAGTTTTCTGGGATATGGCACCACATAGTGTGGTAGACAGGTACCTTTCTGTATGGTGTTACATATCAGACTTTCACAGTCTCATGCCTTTGGTGCTTAACATCAGGTATGCTGATCATACCGTGTAACGCTCAAAACACCAAACATCAGGTTCATTTGATATTATTTGATGGCCTTCCAAGAAGATCTCATTTAAATTCCAGTGTTCTGCAACTCTCATCTGGCATTCATTTCTGGAACCAAAGGGTTAAGATTTGTTGTCATGAAAACATGAGAGAAACATTTTTCTCTGAATAAATTTTTCTGTTCTGTCTTTATCATTCCAGTGAAGCCAAATGCTTGAATTTCGTTTATATTCCACCTCTGCTATATAATTTTAATCTCAAGTAAAGCACCTCTCTCTCCCACAAAAGAGTTCATTTCAAAATTATTTGCATTTCTTATATGAGACTATATCTGCAACATTGGGATCTGATGTTGAAAACAAATTAAAACTTATGTAAACTTACTTTGGTGCATCTTTTGCTGTGTACACATCGCCCATTGAATCAATAAAAGCAAACTACATTCACAGAAACTGTAATCTACAGCTTCTGCTTTTTATTGATTCATTGTGCCATTATAAATTTACATAATAATATCACAGAGAATTGTTAGTGTATGGCCTGATGAACTGTCTGCTGCTTTCTGCTGGGCTTAAGACATGAGAATATGAAAAGATGCCTTGATGTACATCAGCATTTGAGGTACATCAACATATGTGAGACTGATATGTCAGTCTTTGTTTTAAAAAAATTATAGCAATAAAATAAATTTTATGGACCATGAAATTTGGTCATATTAATGTTCAAGTATCTCCCATTTCATTATGAGCTGTGAAGTTATTTAAAAAAATAGTTCATAATTTTATACCTTAGTTTTGTGGGTTACTGATTTATGAAAAATTATGAGAAAAATGTGGCTACATTTTTGGGAAGGGTAGTGTGAACTGTTTGAAGTCTCCATAATGACAATCAAGCGTAAAATAATTTGCCTGCAGTATGGTGTCAATATCTACAATTTATAACAGTGAAGATATTAAAGAAAGCTTAACCAAACAATCAATCAAACAAAAAAAAAATATATATATATATATATATAAAATTAGAAGAAGATGGGCAATTAGGATTCAGATTATATCCACAACTTCTTTGCAATTCTTACACATTGTTTTAACAGCTGTGACTACCAGACATTTATATGTAAAATATGGAGTAAATTTCCTGGTATGTTTGTGGGTATGTAATATGATTGCAGATAAAAGAAAATTTATAAATAACTTTGTTTAAAATACATTTTGCTTACACATAAATAGCATGGAGTAAATAATGTATTTGCAAAAAAATCATCCTCCACACCTTACACACTGAAGTCTCTGACTGTCCAGTAGGGTTACCAATTTGAAAATTAAGTATAACACATTTTTCTCTTGGCAAGGAATGTTGTGCCATGAACAAAGAGAGTGTGAGAACCACACATATTTTGCAAATACATCTTGAAAGTGGAGGCAGTACATTCTTCTAAAACTGTGATTACTATCTACCAGACTATATGACGTCACATTCTAGAAGACCATAATCTTAATATTCACCACCATGAGAACCGAAGATCTCATAACCTAAATTTGATAATGTGAAATGATGATGATGATTCTTTCTGTGGTGCTTAGTCTTTGGCTGAACGATTAATTAAATGTTACCATTTCAACAGATTTGATATGCATGGGGTTGTAAATTGTGTAACATAACTATATCCATTTTCCATGTACTTGACTCTTTGGAAATAATAGGTTTAAATCTTAGCCTGGAGAATGTCTGTCCTGACAGATTTTCATTACCTTATTTATTGAAATAAGATGTCTTGAAGTAGGTCATAATCATGTGTTTCTACATTATTCCCATCTCCACAGACATAGTTGTCCTGTTGAAATAATGATTTTGATACAATTTATAAATCCAGGTCACAAAATTATTCTTATATATGAAAGACAAACATTTGCTATTCCGTTGGTACCTACCTTGGCAGTCATTGTGTGTTGTAGTAACACACAGAAGCAGAAAATGACAGCAGTACTGCAAGGCTCATGTTTGCCCCCAAATAGTCCATAGATGTACATACCCTAAGGTTAGCAGCATCAAATATTGTTGTTTTACCAAACACAATGAGTATATTCACATATATGTAGCTATACATCAATAGGTTTAAAGTTCATAGCATGCAGATACAATCAAATCATAAGTAAAAAGTGTCCATCATGGGCTGTAATATGTAAGAACATTTGTTGGCAAAATAAGTACAGTTTGACTGCACAATGTGCTATTCAAATTTAAGCAGCTTTGTGTTAGGAATTTCAGTAAAATATGTTGTAATATCTGAAAATGATCCTGACACCATAATGTGCTCACATGTCTTAGCTCCAGTTTCCAGTAGATGCAGAAGAAGAGGTTCGGTCACGCACACGGCAACTTGATGGTTTGAAGACTGCACTTAGAACCCAGCCTCATAGTTTTGTGTTGCGGTTTATTGAACTGGATGGCTTGCCTGCACTACTGGGGTTTCTGTCTGCCATGGACTATACCACTGCTCAAAGCTCAATTCATACGTCCCTCATTGGATGTGTGAAAGCTCTTATGAATAATTCGGTATGTAGCTTGTATATGAACTGACATCATATGACTTGGAGTTAGCAAAGCTTACAGGGTTAGCTGCATCATAAAGTTGACCATATTTTATTGCTGCCAAGAGGGAAAAGCAACTGGGTCATTCTGTAACAGAACACCTCAGAGGAACACAGTTCGAGTCTAATTAACCTTCTCATTTATCCATTGACTTTGTGAGTTTATCATCATATCAGTAAAGAGAACTGTAGAAGCCATGTATGTCTTTGTCACCCAGAAATTGGAAGTGTCGAGTTTATTGCTTCCACTTGCATACAGAAAAACAATTGGTGCATAAATTAACATAAATTAGTGAAGGTATACAAAGACCCAATCATACTGAATGCACATATTGATTAATAATGGCATTAAATAAAGTAACTTCTTGTTTGACAAAAATTACAGACTTGCATATCAGCAGTAGTGTGAGGTTAAGCACAGCAGTTAGAGTGAATCACCAGCCCATATGATGTAAAACAAAGAAATGACATGACTGTAATTGTCCTGTAGAATGGAAGGGCCCACGTGTTGGCACATCCAACAGGTATCAACACCATTGCTCAGAGCCTCAGCACAGAGAATATCAAGACTAAAGTGGCTGTCCTAGAAATCTTGGGAGCTGTGTGCTTGGTGCCGGGTGGGCATAAGAAAGTTCTGGAGGCAATGCTTCAGTATCAGAAGTTTGCTTGTGAGAGAACACGATTCCAGGTAACATTGCATTTTAAATATTGTCTTCTGAGGTAGCATGATTCCAAGTAATCTGCTATACTGTTATATGGTTGCTTTTGAGAGAATATGGTTCTAGGTAAAATGCTACTTGTCTGTTGTGTGGTTCTGAAAGAACATAATTCTGGGTAAAGATTGTATTGTTTAATTCCATTTCTGATGGATACATCAAAAGTATGAGTATTTCAGTTTTCTGGGATGTAACACTAAGTAGTATGATGTATTGTTACCAAAACATCTCCACAATATTGCTACTGGACTGCAATGCAATACAGTTTCACATGTTAGGGTACTGCAATTTCAGGTGTGAGAATCAGTGAAAATTTCAAATTCATTTTTACGTTCTTTGAAGGACATATTGATTCCACACTTTGAAATATGTCACTGTTTTCAGGAAAACAAAAATTATACTAGCTAACACAAGTCATGCAATGGAAAATATTACAGATAGGTGGTAACGTTAAGCGTACTACATTTAAGAGAAATATGCTGCCTTTGACTTCTCTCAAGATGGAGACAGTGTGTTCCACCAAAGCTTCCGTAAATCTCTGCCAGACTACACGGTACCACTTCCCAGAAGACATTTATCATTACAGTCATCGCTGTGAGAGCCTCAGGTGACACAGGCAGTAATGTGTAGGGGTTCCATTTGGATGCTGACTGTGATCTTAATAGACTAATAGGAATTTATCATGTTTCTCCATACAGGTTTTGGGATAGTACTTTTACGGTGGACCACAACTGCTTTTTACCCAGATTATATTAGTTCATGATTTAATCATCTTGCCATGTCAGTTGGTGTTAAAAAAATTTGCAGTTGGTGTATGATAATTTAATACTTTACGTTTTGGATAATTAAATAAAACTGTGAAAATATGTTTTATTTAAATGTGGTTTTGAACTCTAACTTCTTGATGCATTCAGAACAGGAAGTTAGAAATATGCACCTATTACCTTCACCATGCTTGTTTTGGCATGTAATAGTTGCCGCAACATTGAATGGCTATTCATGGTATTAAAATTGTAATGTAATGTAATGTAATTTATTTGCGTTCTATAAATCCAAATTAGGATACAATCCTGTGGATATAGACATTGTCACATACATAATATCTAACATAATATACACAGTGTTGGAAGAATCTTAGCTATAAATAAAGTACAATAATAAAACACCTAAAACCAATTGTCAGTTCAGTTTTCAGTGGAATATCTGATAATTAAAATATTCTTTACTATTATAAAAGGAATTTATAAGTAAAAACCTCT
>Ga0123354_10017816_pt1 | contig 11127 bp, 6 predicted proteins | sample TergutLab28metaG_2_FD_97872 | JGI IMG/M metagenome (GOLD analysis project Ga0123354, IMG submission 97872) | Labiotermes labralis P4 segment gut microbial communities from Petit-Saut dam, French Guiana - Lab288 P4 | ecosystem: Host-associated > Arthropoda: Insects > Digestive system > Gut ... | reverse complement strand
TCAAGTACTTTAATGCTGTACTTTATTTATAGCTAAGATTCTTCCAACTCTATGTATATCATATTAGTATGTAAGTGACAATGTCTATATCCACAGGATTGTATCCTAATTTGGATTTATAGAATGCAAATAAATTACAATTACAATTACAATGCTGTGAAAACCTCAGATCTCATGCTGACTTCAGGTTTTTCACAGTTTACAGATTAGAAAGAATAAAGTACCAGATGCTTCTTAAATTTCTTACTGTTAGCTGTATTCTGAAGAATTTGATAATATACCACACACTACCAGGTTATTTATTGTTGTGGATCTACAGCATATAAATTATGGAAAAAGAAATATCCTTTGTAAATAAAGTGTCATATGAAATATCTATGCCACGTGTCCTGTTTACATAATATGTAGTATTTACAGTAACCATCTCTAGTTAAATTCTTAACTGTCTACCATTAACCCTTACCCTGCTAACGTGGAGAATATGGTGAGTTCCTAATAATGCCAGCAAATGGCAGATGGGTTTAACTCGGCGTTTAAAGGGTTAAATATCTGTTCTTTTTTTCTGTGGCATTTCAATTTCAATTACATTTCTTGTGTAGGATAAAGTGCCTAGTAATGAAAATTGATTTAGTATACATTCTCAGTGGTAATTCCATCCAGTAACATGTTACATTACCGATGTATATTAATAACTGTCCAACGAGATGCAACACAAAGCAGTCTATTTATTATTCTGCAAGTTCACTCTACATGTTTCGGGTGTCAACCACACCCATCATCAGGAGTACACAAAACTGTAACTGTAATGTGGCCACATTGGAGGGAGGTAGCTGCACAAAAAAATATGACCAGTACCGGAGGCTGGAGTTACAGTTTTGTGTACTCCTGATGAAGGGTGTGGTTGGCACCCAAAACATGTAGAGTGAATTTGCAGAATAATAAATAGCCTGCTTTGTGTTGCATCTCGTTGGACAATTATTAATATGTTCCATTACCATTTCAAATTAGGGATATTTGTTGCATCTGATAAGACTAGGATTAAGGGGAAATATTTTTGTCAATATATTGAAATGGCTGGCCACAAAGATATATTTAGTGGCCAAATTTTGGCCCCATATTCATCACAGCAGTGCATAATCAACATTCCTGCTGGTATGTGACAAAACTTGGTTTTTCTCACTTGTCCTTTATTCCACTGTAATCCCCTTGTTAGCCTGTTCTGTCTTGTGTGATGGACTAGCATTAAAAGGACTTACACTACGGCTCTCATAACTTTCCAGTTCACAGTCTCCTGTATCACAGGTGGGAGTTTGCCTGAATTCACAGTGGCACATGTTGGATGTATCACACTTGTTACTGCCACCGCCTGTTGATTCGTGAACAGATATTCTTATCATGCAGTTGCTGCATTTCTCTGATTTGTGATGAGCACCTGAAATGCATATGGATGTAAAAGTTCAGTTCATTCATAGTTCCAGAACTTCTTGAATAGACAAAAATTAGGTAGAAAATTAATTAGAATCTGGCCACTCTCTTATGTGGCCCGGGTAGCTCAGTTGATATAGCGACTGACTACGAGCTGGACGGTTCGGGATCGAATCCCGGTGGGGGCAAGATCTTCCATCTGTCCAGACCAGCCCTGGGGCCCACCCAGCCTCCTGCAAAATGGGTACTGGGTCTTTCCCAGGGATAAAGTGCGGCCAGGGCGTGCTGCTGACCACTCACCCCCTTCTAGTGCTGCGGTCATGAAAGAGTAGAGCTATGCCTCTACCCACTCTCTGGGCCACACCAGGCATGTAACGGTATCACTTTACCATTTTACCACTCTCTTGTACATATTTCACAACACAAACTACTTACTTAAAAGTCATCATATTCTCGACGTTTTCATGGTGGTGATACTTTACACTGTGGTCTGGGGTTGTAATAGAATGTGGTCTTGTGGGTGTTTAAATTTTGTATGTTTCTGCATACTGGGGAGAGATCATCAGTATATGATTTTAGTGGCAGGACACCTCAGTCCACCTTATGGAACAATGGTAGACCATGCAGGCACAGTCTGAAATCCACTAAAATAGGCCACGACCACTTCTGCATTCATTTAGATTCATTATTCATTAATTACCCTACCATTTGACACTATACAACCTGAGCTTCTGACATCATCATTATAAATGTCACACACAAATACAATAAACTGAATATTTAAATAAAATCCATAATTGTAAGTACCTGCATTTGCTGTACTATATTGTGTGGAAGTGTCCATCAGACTAGAAGATTCCCCTGGATGAGATGTGAAGCCGGTATAACACTGATCTGAATGCAATGTTGGTGATACATCATCAGGAGATGATGACTGACAACTGTTGCTCTCACTCTCAGGAGACACAGGGCCCAGTGTCTTGCAAGATGAATATCAACAAGGTTTATGACACTAAATTACATAACACAGTGTTTTACAAGTATTAACCACAATGCTCTGTTTACTAAGGGCAATAACAACAGCACTACAAAATTATTGATGATCCAAACACCCTTGTATTAAATCCAGACAATTCATTTTGAACCCATTTCAGCAAGGCTCACAATACCAGAGCTGTGTTTATTTTTGTGTGTGACAGCCCACTGTATATATAGCTTAAAATAAAAGGGATTTCTCTTTCAGTTGACATGACTTTGCTACATACCTTTTCTCAGTGAAGGCAACATGTTTTGGCATATCATGTTAGGTCACCTGCAGGTCCATTACAAATAAAAATATATCGAGAATTAAAATATGCAGACATTTACAAGGAATTCATATTTAGGAACATATCTTAAACTGTTCACACATTTCAACATAAACCGTAATGCATCCATAAATTTTCATAAATCTTTCCAATATAAACTTTTATAAAAATGCATTCCACAGTTGTCAGGTTGTTAAATGTTGGAACATAAGAAGATACAGACACATAGGAAGTCAATGGGAGCATTTGTGCAACCCGTTGTTGTGCCTGACATACTTGGATAGAATTACAGTAGTACATACAACCTACAACATGGTGTTAATACATTAAGATCGTGACTTCTTTTAATCACTTACTGATGTGGACAGCCAGCCTTCCAGTCCCAAAAGTACTACCAACTGTCATTCAAATCCTCTAAAAGTGGACATACCTCATGTTCCCGAGGTCTGATCTGTGACACAGAATTTCTACTTCTCTGCTGCAGTCTGTCAGTGTCATTATTTACAGCTGCTGCTTCTGCATCTTCAACTTCCATATGCAGAATACTTTCTTGGCTACCAGCAAACTGCAATTAAAAAGAATTTTTGTTACAGTTCTGTTACATTTACCATACCAGATTTATCAGACACCCTACAGTTGATGATGCTAATGAAGTAAAAGTGGGCCAACATATTAAATGTTAAAAAATACCACATAGATATGCATCAGACAGTAGACTTTCCTAATCATAAAGTTTTGGGCACTGCTGTACTTATATCTTTAATATACCAACTAAATGGACACTTACAGTTGAATATATATATATTATTATGTATCAAATCTCTCCTACATGTTTAGGCGCATACTGTACCATCCTCAGGGAGACCTCTTGTCACTTTCTCAATACTCTCTGCTTATTGAATGTTGTTACATTGGTTACAAAGTGTAAGATATATCAGATGTGGATATTACAATGTTATTTGCAATTATCAGAACAATATTGTCTCGTTGTTATGTCTTACATTTATCTAAAATTTAAAAACCCTTGTCTAAAATATATGTTGACACATGCAGGTACAGAAAACCTACATATGATGTGTCTTATGCTTTGTAACCAATGTAACAACATTACAATAAGCAGACAGTTTAGAAACAAGTGACAATAGTTCTCCCTGAGGATGATGCAGTAGCCTATGTGCCAAAACATGTAGGAGAGATCTGGTAAATAACACTATATATTCAACTGTGTATGTGGATTTAGTTGGTATATTAATGATATTATTGCTACACGAAAAAAGCACTGAATGGAAAGCTTCACAATAAGTGTTGTAATTGTTTAGTAATTGTTAAGCATAAGAGAATAAGTTTCTCTCTTCTGTCATAATTCCATTGTTACATATAATCAGCATGTATGTTACTATATAGCAAGTAGTTATGAAAAGAAGAAGATGTTGGTAGCAGTGTACAATATGCTGTAGTCACTATTATGTCCATGCTTGCCCCAAACCAAAGTCCTAGAGCAGCAGAAATTTCATTGTCCTTGCAAAATTTTGAAGTTATTCTTGACAAGGTTTGTTTTTAATAATTGTCAGTTTAAATTTTATGTTACTGCACACATAAAAGTTCACTACCTGCTTCACTTATGGTTCCTAATCTAACAGATTTCTGTGTTAACACTTTTGTAACATTAAGAGTCCTTTTTTACATATAATAAATCTTCATTACACTAAAAATATGCAGAACTTTGCATATGTTAGCCTCTGTGCACATGAAGATTCATGCACTGTGTGACATTATGCTGAGCTGAGTTTATTGTTTCCAGCATCTCAAACGAACATGAGGGCTTCAGCTTCAGGACAAAGCAACAAAGAGGAATGACTTCTTGGATTGCTTGAGCCTTGAAGACAAAACGAGTAGGCTGTCCTGAAATGTTTGTAACTAACTACCAATCTATGCTGTGTAACATCCCAGAAAAGCCAAAGTTCATATTTTATGATCCCACAAAATGTTTTGAATGTTATTAAAAATAATCTTTCATATTACTTATGCCTTTGGAGTAGCTGTATTTTTCATTATTGGTATTGCATAAGTTCTTGGAACTAAATTTAAAATGGATTCCAGTGTTCATGATTCTGGTACTTGTGACGGTTTTACCAGTGACAATTAATTACAAACATCAAAATTCTACTGCATTTGTCTAGCAAATTACATAGTATCATCTTATTCTGCAAACTGCTTGTGTCATTTCATAAATTTACACGTTTTAAGCACAGAAATTCTAGGCCAGTCTGTGTGAGATTTGTGGTGGAAAAAAGTGGCACTAGGACAGGTTTTCCTCGGGTACTTCTGTTTTCTCCTGTCAGTATTCTTTTTATTAGTGCTCCATACTCATTGCATTCATCTCCCATTGACACTATATAATCTCAGAAATTGACTACATCATTAAATAAAACACTTCTTTCTCCCCTACCATAGCAATGTTCTGAGTGTGAGAAATGAGTAACAAGAAAATAAAACCACATGTGCATAGATGTAATAAACTTCATGTGTACTACTCACAACAAATCCATAATGTTTAAGTATATCCATTTTACACATAGGACAGGTCCTATGTTCCAGCAGCCACGGATCAACACACATTCTGTGAAATTCATGTCTGAAAAAACAAGAAACAAGGTTTAATAAATGTGTTGCGATTTCATTTGCAGGTCTTCACATTGTCCAAACTGAACAACAGTCTTCATGCATCCAAACATTTTTGCCTTTTCACTCCTACATTCTGTGTCACAGTGAGAATTAAACAATACATGAAGTAACATTCATTTTAGTATAACTAATTCATATGGACACTGGTTGCTCAAACTGCATGTAGACCACACAATAGGATGCAGTCATATTCATGTGACCAAAAGAAGAACTCAGTATACTTTGTAACTATGTAACCTCATTAGCTCTGTATCTAATTTCAGCTTTATTACACTATATATAAGCGGTTCTGAAATAATTTGTAGAATACTATTACTCAATTATTATACCAACTACTGCACATATATAAAACTTATAAAATTTACACATTAAGACATTAAAAACGCTCCGACATGTTTCGGTCCTAGGACCGAAACATGTTGGAGCGTTTTTAATGTTTTAATGTGTAAATTTTATAAATTTTATATATATGCAGTAGTTGGTATAATAATTGAGTAACTCGACAACATGCATGGTGTAACAACGAAAATGTGTAGAATACTATGTTCATTGCTGTTGGACTTATCTCACTTCTTGTATATTGCTAGAAATTGACGAGTCCACAATCATACATATGATATTGTGGACTAATAAACTAAAATATATTCAATAAATGTGCAGAAAAAAAACAGAATTTATTTTCTGTCTGACATTTTTTCAGCCCTACAAGGCTATAATCAGTGAGATGGTATAATATTAAATGAGGAGATAGCTAAACTCTACATCCAGATGTACTCCCTAGCCAGCTGGCATGTTACAAACAACTTGATGCATATATTAAATGGTCGTTCATATCCTGAGTATTGAGACACGTGCCCCATAACACTACTATAACAATCAGTAAAAGGACGTGTTATTATGCATGTGCTGTATTACACAACTAAAATAGCCATTTTTCTTGAATACTTATATCATGTATGAGTCCCCTTTCATATTCACGATGTAAAAACTGTCTTTGTTAAAGAATTTAATAGATTTCTTCTTGGTATTTAATGTTACTATTGCAAGTGTACATGTTACATAGCATTAATTCATATATAGAGACAATCACGAATAGGTAGTAGCTAAGAATCTGGCAGGAGGCAGTCACAGCAAAGCAAAATTCAAGCATTCACTTGCACAGACCAAGGAAGATTATGCAGTTGACTAATTAAATAGTCAGTAAGTAAGCTGGTCACAATTCAAACCAGATAGCTCCAAAATAAATCCCACAAAACATCACTACATAATTGTGGTCAGTTTAAATATATATATGTATGTGTGGGCCGGGTAGCTCAGTCAGTATAGCGACTGACTATGGGCTGGACGGTCCGGGATCGAATCCCGGTGGGGATAAGATTTTCCGCCTGTCCAGACTGGCCCTGGTGCACACCCAGCCTCTGTACAATGGGTACCGGGTCTTTCCCAGGGGTAAGGTGCGGCCGGGGCGTGCTGCTGACCACTCACCCCCTTCTAGTGCCGTGGTCATGGAAGAGTAGAGCTATACCTCTACCCAACCTCTGGGCCACACCGGGCCCGTAACGGGATCACTTTACCTTCTTTTTTTTGTATGTATGTATTTATTTATATATACGCATTTCCCTGGGCATATCATTTAATAGTGCGGAAAATCAGTATAACCCATGAGTTCACTTCAATTAATTGTAAGTTCTGAGTAACTGTATGTAGTCTGTCATTTTGGAACAAATTTCTGATGTTATGGATCAGTGTTCAAGACAGAAGTCAGGGTACTGCAATCAACAGCACGTGTAAATACCAGCACACATCTTTTGTCCTGCAATGGCTCCTGGTCTTAGAATTATGTCATACACAAATCAACCACATAAGCAGGCAATAATAAAAAAAATTATATTCTTCTTTTGCTTTTCCAGACCACTGCATGCATGAAAGCACAATTTCGGGACCTCAGTTGAGTGGTGAATCTAGCCCCTTGAAAATTTTCCTTCTTGTTCCTCAAGTTTCAGTCACTCGCCAACATTTCACTAGCCAGACACGAGCATTCACCACTGATGCCATCTTCAGTGTGAAAACGGCAAGTTCCCCAAAAATGCCTTAACATCACTACAAAAATCCAAATATTCACACACATATGTTTAGTGCATCCTATATATGTCTTTTGTTTCTTAGTCTTCTCATGTTGATAATGTCTAGTCACAGGTTTTAAAATCTGTATGTTCCTAACCATGCGCCATAAAATACTGCTGAACATCCTCCTAAAGTCAGTGAACAATTAACTGGGAAATCTCCTGGCAGCAGTGTATCTAGCAATTTTAGCCGCCCCTAGCAGAAATCATGAATTAAAAAAAAAATTATTTATCAGATTTCCTTACACCCAGCTCAGTAATTTAAAATTTTTAGAGAGCTGAAAATCAAACTTTTCATTTAAAATATTCATTTTGCGCCCCTTAAACTCTGCTACCTTGGGCAGCCGCATCACTCCCCTCACCTGCTACACTCCTGCCAATAAAATATGTACATGTTTATTTCTGAAGTTATTTGAGAACTGCGGGACAATTTGTTGCATTCAGTTTTTCAGTAGCATTACTAATGCAGCAAGAAAGCCAATCAATAAACACCTACATAAAATCTTATGTATGAGTATTGTGAAGTATAGACTGTAGAACCTTATAAATAACTACTTTTCAGTGGCAACTGGTTTTAAAATGGCATTTTGTTCTCCCTGTGGATGGTACACTTGTACCAAAACATGTTGGAGATGCCACTTTAATACTGTATTCATTAAGATTGTGCACTTCATAGGTGTAATAAACAGCATACTTATGTACTAGACTTACTTGCATGGCAAGATGCGAAGAACATCAGAAAGCCTGTATGGTTCAATGCATACAGCACAGCATTCACCATCACCCTGGATTTCCTGTAAATAGGGTTAGAAGTTCCTAATAAATTTAAATGTTACACGTTTTCATTTTGAAAGAACTCTTTATGCTTTCTTACATACATACACACACACATACATACATACATACATACATACATACACACATACACACACACACACACACACACAATTCCCATTTATTTATTTATTTTCAATCCAATCAGCCATACCTGTGACTCTGGACACATCAAGCATAACATAGATATATATATAAAACATAATACTGTTAATAATATCAATATTTTACAACATAAACACTAATGAAACAATAAAATACTACATAATAATATAAAATACTAGAGCATAATGTAATATGGTAATTTCACAGATCCATTGTATTTGAATTAAGCTGAACTGAACTTATCACTGTCAATGACATTTTTGTGTTAAATTTCTGCTAATGCATACCTCTGTTGTTTAGAAGTTTTCAACCCCTATACTCTTCTGTGAGGTTATGAGGACTTCGCACCTCACATCCACTCAAAATACCATCATTCTGAACTGAACGAAATGCCTTATGCAGATGTTACATACGTGTATATAACTTATTGCAGTACTGAATTAAATATGCCAAGACAATGACAATGCCTTTAATGCCTTTAAACTCAATAAAACACAAACATAAACCAGCATGTATTCATGCATATGCACATGAGTGCATGCTTTATATTGTTACATGTCTACGAAACTTGCACTGAAGTGAAGACAGCTATGCAGTACATTTCACAAACTGGAATTATTACACCACGTATCAAAATTAAAATTGACAAGTGAACAACAGAGCACCAAAGAAATTCAGTATATGAAATAAACATGTTTTATTTAGTAAAATTAATTACTGAAATTTTATTATGTTAATAACAGACGAATATGTAATGTACATGGAGAAATGGTGGAATGATTCTGACAGGTAAAAACCGAAGTACTCAGAGAAAAGCCTGTCCCAGTGTCACTTTGTCCACCACAAATCCCACACAAACTGGTCTGGGATAGAACTGAGGCCCCTGTGGTGAAAGGCAGGCAAATGATCACCTAAACCATTGCATAACAATGAAACAGAAATCTGCTTTTTGGTTATCTTATGTGAATGACAAAGAGCAGGATGTACATTTGGCATTTAAGACAATGTAACACGTACTAACATATCTTGAGTAACACTTAGATTGTTGTCTTATGGTTTCAACATGACACATTCCTGACCACCTTACAAACACCACTCTGGGAACTGTAACTCCATGTAACATCAAGTGTGTGATATTCCTGCACTCACCTTGTCTTCAGATTTTACGTTCCTTGTCGGAATTTTCGACAAAGCCTTTTTCGCTGCGCTGCACAACCGCTTCTGCAAGGAAGAGATAATGATTTTGTTAGGCCAAACTTAAACAAACTTTCTCAACAGGAAGAGAGTAATTAATTATTAATTATATATTCCAGGCATTTTCTTTGCGAAGCGGTATGTTACCCCCAATCGCAGTACAATAAAGCTATTCATATGGCTCAGATATAGCAAGAAGGTGAGAGATAAAAGGCATATAAAAAGTAGTTAGAAAACCTAAAGGTAAAACACCACTCAGTAGACCCAGATGTTGATGGATAAACAAAGGTGACGTAACCCAAGGTCAGGCCATGAAGGTCCAGAGACGGAGTAGAGGTACAGCCCTACTCTTTCTTTAACATCGGCGCTAGATGGGGGTGGGTGGTAAACGCCACGCCCCGGCCAATTTACCCCCGGGAAAGAGAGGCGGTACCCATTGTAAAGGAGGCTGGGTGGAACCACGGCCTCTCTGGACAGGTACAGAAAATCTCCCCTCCACCGGGATTCAATCCTCGGACCGAATACTAAAGTAAAAGGTACAAAATATAAAGTTCATCCTACAACAGGCCACGAAGACGCAGAGCGGGAGCAGAAGTATAGCTCTGCTGTTTCTTTAATAACGGCGCTAGATGGGGGTGGGTGGTCAACTCCACGCCTCGGCCGCTTTATCCCCCGGGAATGACCCGACACCCATTGTATACGTGGCTGGATGAGCCCCACAGCCGGTCTGGACGAATGCGTAAAATTTCACCCCCACCGGGATTCGATCCCCAGACCGTCAAGCCCGCAGCCAGTAGCTATACCAACTACGCTAAGCGCAACGTTAAGGTACATTTAAAAATAAACAGAATTTCAGAATGTGGATTGGAATGTGGCCGAGAGCAACGGCGGGTTCTTGCTGAAATGGCCATGAACCCTCAGGTTACATAAAAGGCCGGGAATGATGTGATCATCTGACTAGTGGCTTTTCAGACAGGACCCTGTTCCGTTAATTTAGTTGGTTAGTTAAGGAAAATAACTTATCACTAAATTGCTATTCTGTATCTTCCATATACTGAATTTTGTCAGGTAATGGTCTTCGCTTACATGGTGCTGAGGAGATTATTTGGACCTAGGAGGGGTGAGATAACGGGGGAATGGAGGAGATTGCATAACGAAGAACTAAATGATTTGTACCCTCACCAAATATTGTGCGGGTGATAAAATCGAGAAGAATGAGATGGGCTGGGCATGTGGCGCGTATGGGTGAGGAGAGGGGTGTGTGTATAGGGCCTTGGTGGGGAAATCGGAGGGAAAGAAACCACTGGGGAGACCTAGGCGTAGATGGGTGGATATTAGGATGGATCTCCAGGAGGTGGAATGTGGGTATATGGACTGGATTGGGCTGGCCCAGGATAGAGACAGATGGCGGACGCTTGTGAGTGCGGTAATGAACCTTCGGGTTCCGTGAAATG
>Ga0123354_10017814_pt1 | contig 11127 bp, 7 predicted proteins | sample TergutLab28metaG_2_FD_97872 | JGI IMG/M metagenome (GOLD analysis project Ga0123354, IMG submission 97872) | Labiotermes labralis P4 segment gut microbial communities from Petit-Saut dam, French Guiana - Lab288 P4 | ecosystem: Host-associated > Arthropoda: Insects > Digestive system > Gut ... | reverse complement strand
GCTTCCACAAAGTGGCTCCTAGGAATGTTTCCAGCACTTTTACCGTCGCTGGCAGAAGTACATAATAACACAAGGAGACTATTTTGGAAGAAATGTAGTTTAAATGATGGTGCTCCTTTGTATTTCTCAGAAATAAAGTGATTCCGGGAATATTTTGAAGCTGTCACGTATATAAAACACTTACGCGGTGGTGTTACATACGATCTAGTAACGGGGTGCTGATAATTCCTTAGCCCGACTAGGAAGTAAACAAGCTCGGAAGCATGTCAGGGACGCGCGCGATTTCAACAACATCGAGACGCGAGCTGTCATCAAGTTCTTTTTCCTTCAAGGCAAGGCACCGAAGGAAATTCTCGCCATTCTGACAGAAACATTAGCTTGTTTCCTTCCTGATCGGGCTAAGGACTTATCAGCACCCCTGTATGTCTGTTAACGTCTCAAGAACCCATGGATACGTGGACGGACGGACGCACGGACATACGTGCACTGACGTACGGTCTCACAAACCATAGCTAACCAATAACGACTGTAAACTAACAACAAGAACCCCCTGAGCGACCATCAGCACCTTGGTACATCTATCTTCAGGGTCAAAGAACCCGAAGTAAGTGCTTAGACTTACTCGACCTCGAAGATAGAGGCAGCAACCTCCAAAATTTCGGCAAATATAAAAACAATCCATATGGCGTCATATTCCAGAAGACCTACATCTTCAAAAATAAAAGTGACTTCATGGTTAATCAACACGGATGATTCACCACAATAAATATATTGCTCTTTTAATGTACGGAGATTTCTAAGAAATTGTTTTAGGAGAATTAGTTCTTCAATTCAGTTTAATACAGGACGACACTGACTGCCACCTTGTACACTAATTTAATTTGCTTTACTTGACACCTTCCTTTTATACGTACAGTGGCTTGGTTGTGGATATAATACACACTGCATTAGTACAAGTCGTAAACTGAAAGCTGCCCAGCCAACGTAGTCTTCTTTGTCAATACTGCCCAATGTTCATTACTGGGCCCACTTATTCGTTCTGTAAAACTTTTGAGAAAGGGTTGTAGAATGTGTGAGGGACAAGAAAAATGCACGCATGATTTTAGTTGGGAAAATTACAAAAAAAAAACTTGGAGGGTTTAAACGTAGATGGAAGGATACTATTAAAATAGGGTGGCAGGACGGGAGATGAGTTAATCTGGCTCAGGATAGGGAGAAGTGGTGAGTTGTTTTTAGGGCGGTAATGAATAGGCCGATTAAAAAAAAACCCCGGCAAAATTTATTTAGTGAATGAGCAACTGTCAGCTTCTAAGGAAACTGCCTGTAGAATTTTTCATGTTATGATCCACGCATTACGCTCCTGGGAATTATGATTTATCATACAAGAAAAAGACTTCCGCTCACAAACAATGAAGTTTGTTACGTATATGAGAAATTTGCTTACAAAATTTCTCGGCCGAAAAGGGCCGTCATCAAGTACTGCATACTTGCTTAATCCATGGAGCAGAGTCCTTCTTCAGAAGCTGACAGGTTTGTAACTAGTCAAGAAATTCCCTGCGTTTTATGCAACCCGAAGGTTTATTGCCGCATTCACAAATGCCCGCCACCTGTCCCTATCCTGAGCCAGCTCGATTCAGTCCACAACATCACATCCCACTTCATGAAGATCCATTCTAATATTATCCTCCCATCTACGCATGGGTCTCCCAAGTGCTCTCTTTCCCTCCGGTTTCCCCACCAAAACCCCTTATATGCCCCTCCCCTCTTCCATACGCGCTACATGCCCCACCCATCGCATTCTTCTCGATTTTATCACCCTAACAATATTGGGTGAGCAGTACAGCGCATTATGCTCTTCATTATGCAGTTTCTCCACTCCCCTGTTACCTCGTCCCTCTTAGGCACAAATATTCTCCTCAACACCATATTCTTAAACACCCTCAGCCAACTTTCCTCCTTCAATGTGAGCGACCAAGTTCCACACCCATACAAAACAACAGGCAAAAATATATATATCTGTATATCTTGATCTTAAATTTTTTTGGATAGCCAACTTGAACACAAATGATTCTGTACCGAATAATAGCAAGCATCCACTGACTTCAATCTGCTCTTAATTTCTTCCTGAATGGAATTTTGATTTGTTAATATTGTTCCCAAATATTTTAACTCTTCCACCATTTCAAAGGAACTGCTATCAGTCTTTATACTGTGACTTCGTCCTGCATTCTGATCTCAAGACATGACCAGGTACTTAGTTTTATCAGCATTTACTTCTAGACCAATCTCCTTACTAGGAACTACCACAGCTTCCACGTTTCCCTTTACAGTATGTACGCTTCCTCCCAACACATTAACATCATCAGTATGTACCAGAAGCTGATGTGTACCATTTAATTTCAAGCCATCCTGGTTTACCTGAACCCTCCTAATGTCATAATCTAAAGCAAAGTTGAAAAGCAATGGAGATAATATATCTCCTCGTTTCAACCCATTCCTGATAGGAAACATGTCAGACAAATTCTTGCCTACCTGCACTCTGCTATACATTTCAATCAGACACATTTTTATTAGCCTTACCAGTTTCATGTGGATACCAAAGTCGATGCGAACACTACACAATTCCTCCCTTCTAACTGAATCATAAGCTTTCTTTAAGTTTATATAGAGGTGATGCACTGCTTCGTTGTACCCCCATTTTTTTTTTCAAATATTTAAGGAATGCAAAATATATGATCAGTAGTTGATCTGTTGCGTCAAAATCCACGTTGATGATCCCCAATAATTTCCTCAGCATATGGAGTTAACCTTGACAGCAGGATGTCGGATAACATTTTGTGCGTAGTTGGCAAAAGTGATATGCCCCTATAATTACTATAGTATGTTTTATATCCCTTCTTATAGATAGGTACAATGATCGAATCCTTCCACTCCTCAGGCAATGTATCCTTATTCCACATAGAAATAATCAGTTTATGGATCTCATAGTGAATTGTTCTACCCCCTGCCTTAAACAATTCTGCTGGGATTTGATCGATACCTGGTGATTTGTGAATTTTTAGCTTTACAATAGCAAACTCAACCTCAAAGGCACTTGACTCAGGCACTTAATGGTTCTGCTGTGTATTTCTGTCTGCCTAATATCAATAGCCCCATGTATATTCATTAGCTGGGAAGAAGGGTTCCTCCATCTATTAGTATGGCAATATATGTGCGTGGCACTTACCGTCAAACACAACTATTTTATTGGTTAATTATTGGATGGTTTACAACTACATGTTTCGGCCCTATTCCTGGGCCATCATCAGGTTGTATCACGACCTAGAGTAGGCTTACATGTAGTTGTAAACCTTCCAATAATCAACCAATAAAATAGTTGTGTTTGACGGTAAGTGCCACGCACATATATTGCCATACTAATTGTACATCACACAACGGGGATGACGCACATAAAGATTCCTCCATCTAGCCAAAATACTGTGGGAGTCTACAACCAAATCACCCTTCTCATTCTTTCTTCTGTTAGTTCTAGGCTGGTAACCTTCTTAAAGTCAGTGATGCCCCTATACAAGTCTCTGATATTTTTTATCTTACTGTTAGCTTCAAGTTCCTCAATTTCAGCTTTCAGATATTCCTTTTTTTTTTTGTGTTAATGAACTGTCTGCTACCTTCACGTCTTACAGTGTTTAGATTATCTACATTGCCTTAGCTTGGGTCATGTATCCACTGCATTTTAGTCAGCCTCCTTTGTTCTAAATAATCTAAACATTCTTCATCAAAACATGGTTTATGCTGCTTCAATTCGTGCAGATCTAGACTCTCCTTAGCAGAGGTTTTGGTATTCTCTTTAATGTTCTCACAAGCCCTGTGTATGTCCTTGTCATCATTTAAGTTCTCCACAGCTGCAAACCTGTATGTAATCTCAATCTGATACTGTTTCCTAACCTCCAGTTCATTTAGCTTCCTAAGATAAAATCTTTCCCCATCAAAATTCTGTGCTGCTTGTTTATTTACTGCAAATATTTCCCTAACTTTTGCAACCACTGGCTATTGATCAGTATCACAGTCAGCTTCCCTGAAATATCGCACACCTAGTATACTCGAACGCAATCTCCTATCAATACGTGATCAATCTGGTTGTGAGTCTTCCCATCAGGAGAGGTCCAGGTGTACTTATGAATGTTTGGTACTGGAACATCGTGCTCTTAACAACTAGATTTTTTTATATGGCAAAGCTTACTATTCTAACACCATTATCATTACTATCCTGATGTAGACTCTCATTCCCAATTGTCGGTTTGAAAATATTCTCTCTCCCCACTTTTGCATTAAAATCTAATAATAGAATTTTTATATGGTACTTAGGAAAATGATTTTAAAAAAATCTGCTCTAGGTTCTCATAAAAGCTGTCTCTTGAATCATCACTTTTCTCCTAACTTGGCTCACACACATTCAGAACAGCGATATTACATCAGTGACCTCTCAAAACTATATATGGCACCCTATCGCTAATAAAATCTACTCTCTTAACTGCTGATAAAATTATGTTGTATACAAAAAGTCCAGTTCCAAACTGATGATTTATATCTTGCTAAATTCGTGGCGGTTGCTGCCGTAAGTGAACCTGCCCTACAAAGGCTCTTAACATTCCACGTACAAAATCTCATATCCCTTTTACGTTACTTAGATCGTACCACATTATCAGTCCAGGTCCGAGGCTTACTGTATGAAAGTTTCGTAACAAGAAACGTTTTTACGGTGAGGAGCTGTTAGCATCTCGCCCAACCCTTAAGCTGGAGGACACTTTTGTCGACTGTCCGTCACTGCTTACTCAATATATTCGCAGTTACAGTCCATATTGGAAGCTCTTCCTCCATACGCAGCCTGAGAACGCGCTATGCCATAATGACAGGAACCCGCTTATCACCAGGTACTGCATAACATCGAAATAGCCTAAGAAGTACTGCACTGTAAGTAGTTTTCTAAGCTCTTCTCGGTATATTTTTGTATCATGTACTAACTAACGACGGTCCATTTCAGCCGAGACACGCTGTTAGCAAATTCCTGATGATGGACAGAGAGACTGTCCTAAACATGTAGAGTTCTATTCCAAAAATAAATTTGAGAAACTAGTGCATCTCTTTGGTTTCATTATAAGAAAATATATTTGTATTCTTGCACTCACCGCCCTGAAGACAGTCAGATGTGTGGACGAAACATGTCGGTGGTCGCCATGTAATTAAATTGCATTCATAAAAGCAAAATGTCTCTGTCGGTCTTCTTAACAAATTTTATGCCCATGACAAATGGTTGTGATGATGGCGAGTGTCAACAGCCTTGTAATACAGGAGAAACTGACAACGTATTTTATTGTGCATTTTAATAACCGATTAAACGACTTTAGGCCAAACTCTATACACAGTTGTCACACTTCTGAACATTACAGTTAAACGTCTGAACGCCGTTCATCTTCTCTTTAGGTTTAAATTTTAATTTTGTTACCCAATATTATCGACATAGTTTGCGACATGGGTGAAGGTTTCCAGCTAAATACAAGTCTTGTACATAGAACACTGTGCGGTACGAACATTAACTATTTCAAGTAAAAGAATATTTGCCTACCTCAGTTTTAATCCGATGCATCAACTGGATGAATTACGTTGTCGCGCACAGCAGGTGACAGACTGCTGACGGTGTGCCTTCGGTTAGTTGGACGGCCACCTTAACTGGCGAGGGAGGGGGTGGGGCGGTCCGTCAACTGCGTGGTTGTGGGGGGGGGGGAGGTCACAGCTAATGACGGCATTGTTCCCTAGCACTACATATCTGGGCAGAATTCCAGATTATGACCACATTTTGACAAGGTTAGGCATTACAACTGTTGACAAAACTCCCTACACGTCACCCACAGATGTAACCGTACCCTGCAAAACCCAGTTTACTACACGTTCGCTACGTCCACACCAGCGGCAAGTAACCTTCGGGCACGAGGGCCAGATCATGAGACTAAATGTTGGCTGGTCACGTGATAAATTATGCTTATGTTTCATACTTATGTATCATTAATGATAATATACTGCCGTCAGTGGTGACAGTACTGATGTGGTAAAACTTGTTTGAAATTCATCTTCAAAGATTTGAATTAATCTATACAAAATTTGAAACTACTCTCAACTGATACGTTTTTACTTGTGCGTGTTATGTAACACATCTTGAGTCGAACAAACGGAAGGCACATAGAAATTTTACTTGCGTTCCATTTGCCAAGTATTCGGCTTGCCATAGCTACTTCTCTGTGAAATTGAGATCCAACTTGTATTTTGTGGCGAAAAGTACGTTGAATTATCCACAATACAACGTATTTCTGATCAATGTTTTTGCATGACTGCAAATAAACCAATAATTCGTCACATTTCATACATTTTTGTTTCGCGTTAGTGAAATCTTACTTTTCTTCTCTCTTTCTTAGTCTGACCTCTTCTACCTATCCATTGTATGTGTAGAGGATTATTGTTACACCTGATCGCACTAAATGACACACACACTCGGTAGGACTCCTCTGGACGAAGGATCGGTCCGTCGCAGAGAACTCTACCGACAACACACAACATTCACAAGAGAGAGGCATCCATGCTCCCAGCGGGATTCGAATCCGCTACCCCAGCAAAAGAGCGACCGCAGACCTGCGTCCTAGATGGCGCGGCCACTGGGATCGGCCGATCAGATGGCGGGCCGTAATTTGATCGCCGCTACTCTAAAAGTCTTGATAAGATTCGTAGAAACCTTATAGGGCCAACAACAGGGCAAATTTGCGGACGCAACCTACCGCCTTAGAACAGGTGGAGGACGTTCGCTGAGAGGTAAGAACTGAGGCTGAAGAAGCAGCCGAGCATCGAGCATTTAACACGCCATAGCATAAACAGATGGCAGGACTGGGACAGAGGAAACTAGCGGTTGGTTTGGTGCGACAAAAATGAAAAGAGCTATGAGAGAGGACGTGGAACAGCGCGCGAAGGTTATGCCAGCCCGTAGTACAACGTTCAATTCGCTACTTATGTGCGAGCCATAAGTACGAGTATATTAGACTGTGATGCAGGAAATGTGTAACTACGCTATTCCATTACAGCTGGCGTTTGAAGAACTGCTGGAGCAAAGATCGGGCACCCATTCCAGTCGATTATAACAGCAAAGACAACTTACTTCCCCGGCAGAGGCCCAGGCTGCGTCTAGACCCGATGGACTGTGAAATCTTCCATAACTCCCCGTGCGAAATCGGAAGTAGTTTAGGACACAGACGCCAATAAATTGGGAAACAATCCTATCCGTGTGCGCCATATTCTCCCTGAGATGAAAGATGTGATACAGGCTGTGGTGGATTAACTTCAGACTGTGAGTTAGGCGGTGAATCGAGCGCAGAGCCTAGTGTACTGTAGGCCTAACTTAAGTAGACGATCGTCTCTTGAACAAGCATTCAAAAACAACAGACAGCTGCACCGACGCCATGGGCGGTTCGTCCCCAAGGGCTGAAGGGCTGCAGCCCTCCCAAAAATGTTCAGAAAAATGAAACTAAACAACAGAATAAAATTTTACGTAACTCGTACCGTGCATATTCTTATAATCAAAACATCAACTAATGAATACACTCAATAAAACATCAATCTTTATTGTATTTTATTGCGTGTCTTTGTTGGTCGTTATGCATCTGAATAACAGTTGTCGTTAGGAGATACGGACATGTTAAAAAGAATATTAAAAAGTCATTTTAAATGCAAATACTAGCGACGGACTCTAAACGCTGTAGACAACACAGCGGGCTGTGCCCTACGTTGACTTTGCGCGCTGGCATGAGCACAGCTATTCCGAGTGATGGCACACTAAGCCAATTAGGTCGTGTGGTTCTCACATTAAACAGCTATAATTCCCTATACTGCATTCCATGATTTTTCTTTCTACTGGATCCACAGGTTTCTCTGTGAAGTACGAAAGGATCTGTAGATTAATTTTAGTCTTCAGGTTTTTGGTGAGGTTATGAATACTTGTACTCAAAGCGGGAACCAAATAGGATTAAAGAAAACTGCATAATGAGGAATTAAAAACTTTCAACTTAACGCCAGACATTTTTAGGACGATTAAACACAGGCAGAAGTGGTGGACAAGACACGTGGCACCCAGGGAAAGATCAAACAAAGGCAGAAGAGGTGGACAAGACACGTGGCACCCACGGGAAAGATCAAACAAAGGCAGAAGAGGTGGACAAGACACGTGACACCCAGGGAAAGAAGAAACACGAACATTTTGTTCGACAAGCCCTAACTGATTTTTTCGACCAGAAATACCTGCTGCTTTTTCTCTTGTTCATAATGTCAGTACTGGAACACACCCACCATTCTGCTGACTGGGGTGCGAGATAAAGCGCCTGGGGCGCTTCTTTCGAGGTTATGAATGAGTGGAGCTGTAACTCTACTCCCCTCGCACGCCTTCATGTTGTGCACTTTCTCTAATACAGTGGGCCCACTTTAGATTCGGTCGTTGTTCGTTCGGAAAAGTCAGAGGACTTGTTCGTTTAATTGGGTGGTTACTAAGCTGTGGTGCGTACTTTGTTCTCTTGATAGACGACTGTTCCGCAGAACTTTGCGTTTGATCGCACGAATTCCGCTTATCACACGCCTGATCTGGCGCAATACTTACATTTCATTTTCCCATTTTCCGTTAACACTTGCCGTTTTTAACCACTTAAACACTGGAATAAAAATTAATGGTACACTGTGGAATTTCGCAGCCACTCTATAAAAGCTCACCTGAAGCAGACAACGGCGCACTAAATAATAAATTAACCAAGAAAAAATAATCCTATTTGCTGTGGCGAAGTTGGTTGAGGCGCTGAGCTACAAGCCGGAAGGTCGTGGGTTCGATACGCGAGGGTCATTTTTCATTGACATAATTCTTTCGGCCGCACTAGGGTCATGGTGTTGACTCAACCTCTAACAGAAATGAGTACCAGGAATATTTCCTGGGAGGTAAAGCCGGCCGGTGCTTAGGGCTGACCTTACCTACTGTCTTGAAATCTACGAGCCTCAAATTCTTGGAACCCTCAGGGCCTGTCCAGGCCTGTAATGGGATTGCTTTCACCGCAGCAATAACACCAGCGGTATATACAATAAAATCCCCCTGTCTAAATACTCCTGCACCTAATGACGCCAAACACTACTTTCCGTCACTTCACGTTATATTGTCTTCTTACAAAACGGTGGTACGTACGGAATGTTAAGCATAGCAGCTTACGAGTGAAAACAAACTAACGTACTAATGTGGCAAACGAGACAAAGTTATTTTTTAATGTTCTTTGTACCGTGCATTGTAACATAATCGTAAAATAAATAATATTGTTGATTTATGGTATACGAGATAAAATTACTTACCGCCTTATCGCAGAATGTAAGAACACAATAAATACTGAATACTACTAGGTATACTACCACTACTACTACTACTACGTACTAAATAAATTACTGATGTTTCAATGAACCACTGCTCTAGATTCTCCAGTCTTGCCTCTCCCACAATTTCACGACCAAGTATTCTAGAAACAATTAAGCCCTCGACACAACACAAGCAAGACAATTGAATACATTGGCCTTAAGAATGCTGTGGCAAACAGCTAGTTTATTCTAACATTTACCATGCCCAAAGTGGCATTCAATCCCATAAACCCAGCGTTAGAGCTGTTGAAGACTACGCACCAACTGCCTGCACCACCGTGATCTGCCGAAACGTAAAGCTGCGTGTGTCAGAGCCACCGGTAGGTTCCGTTTCCTATCAGCAGGCACCAATGTCGGTTGAAGTGCCCTTCACTGCGAGTAGCGAGTTCGCGTGGGTGATTTGTTATGTGCGTATGCGTAACTTAACCGGTTAAAATGGGGTAACAAGCTTCAGATACCAAACTTAATGTTTCACTTACCAGGATTACTTAAGCCTCAGTGTCACGGACTGAGTTGAGGTACGTACAACCGATGCACTGAACGTCAAATGCCACATACGTTAAGCCACTCACGGTGGCGTCAACTTCACTTAATATTCACGAATATTTGTTCATGCGCTCACAATTTAAAGAACAGCATTGCAATTTTAACAAACATATTTATCTTCATTTGTTTACAATTAAGACCTAAAACGCGATGCACATTATACTGGCAAACAAATCGAAGAGGTAAATGCTTGTGAGACGTTTGTTGTGTGCAGGTGGCGGCGAGGAATCTACCATTCGCAAGCCGTTCCACACAGTACACATAGTAGTGATGAGCAAGCGGTCTCGATTAGTCATTCCACAGCTGAGACAACTTACATTTCGCTATCTTTGACGTGTGTACAATAGCGTAGCTAAGGAGGGGAGGCAGTTGTGCGGTCGCCTCGGGCTGTAGAATACAGGAGGCGGCGAAATGGGCGGAAAAGGGATATATTTTAAACAACAAAATAGATATACTCCTATCAACAGAATTTACACTACTCAGCAAACACAATAGAAAATGCAATAAGTGATTGATTACTCACCGCTGGCGACAAAAGATGTAGTCGTGTCACTGCATACGGCCTTGGTTCATTCAGGGACAGACTATGATCGAGTGTCATGGTTCACCAAACACAGCACTCAGTTTTTAGCACGCCCTCGCAAATTATTTGTACATTATGAATTAAATGTGCACATCATTTAACCCTTCGAGGCACAGTATTAGGTTGGGTGCGCCACCTACTTTAGATATTTTAAAACTGCCATTTTGCCCACAATGTGCTTCACGACTCTCAGAATTAACAACATCAAGCGACTGTTCTTTGTACTAAAGTTCATGCTTCGAACGGTTGAAACAGGAATTAAAACGCGACAAATATTCAAGCACATCGAAACACATATTACGTAGACACGATCTCAGATACAGCATCACCTCCAAGTCACTCGATTAACCTCTCACGTACATTACGCAGTTCTGGTGATACCATACAATGGCGGAAATTCAGCTGTCAGAAGTCCGTTCCTGAGTTTCCGGCAACCAAATGGTTCGCCACCCCCCCCCCTCCTCCCCCTGGTGCGGGGGCCGCGGGGGGGGGGGGGGGGGGGGGGGGGGGGGGGGGGGGGG
>Ga0123354_10017812_pt1 | contig 11128 bp, 12 predicted proteins | sample TergutLab28metaG_2_FD_97872 | JGI IMG/M metagenome (GOLD analysis project Ga0123354, IMG submission 97872) | Labiotermes labralis P4 segment gut microbial communities from Petit-Saut dam, French Guiana - Lab288 P4 | ecosystem: Host-associated > Arthropoda: Insects > Digestive system > Gut ... | reverse complement strand
TCCCGTAGGTAACTACTTCAGAAGTACCTTGTATGTTTCAAATTTTATAAGCCTGAGGATGACCCCAAGGGGTTGAAACATGTAGCTACATTAATTGTTTATAACTTAACTTTACATCACATTATTGTGTAAGACGGACAATAAACAACATTGTTACTTTAGCACAACGGGATGGATAACCCACAATTCAGATGAATCCAGTTCACACTATTCCATTTTAGTTCTTAAAGATCCATTTTAATATCACAGTCAAATTTACGCCCAGGTCTTCAAGTAGTGTCTGTCTTTCATGTTTCCCCACCGACGCCTCTGTTTTAGTTTCTTCTCTCCGTCATATAGCCAGATGCCCCGCCCGTTTCATCAGTTTCAGTTGATCGGCCTAATAATACTTGATGTGCAATACAATTCATGAAGCTCATCGTTAGGTAATTTTCTCCACTCTCCTGTTACGTCCGGTAGATAATAGAAGTTTGACTAGGAGACTCAAAGTGGAATGTGATGACGCGGTGTAAGATCCTTCTTGTAAACTCCATAGTTATTAAAAAAAGTACCCGCTGTTCGAACAAGAGGCTTATCGACGTGTTCCTCAGAATATCTACTGGATAAAGCTTTTAACCAGCTCACTTCTCTTCATACCTTCAGAAAGTGTTTTCCTAGAACACACTTTAATTTTGTATTCCGTAACCTTAAAAACACAGAAAATCTTTAGGTCTTTATTTATTACGGTTCCTTTTTGCAAAAGCAATGCCTCTCACTGGTCCCAATTCTGAAAATATTTCTTAAAGTTTATTTAAGCACCATATTTCCATCTATAAAGTCGTCGTATCCCCAGCGGCGGATCTTCCAGAATTTTTTACTTTTCGTTTCCTGTTTTAACCACATGACCAAAGCATTCTGTTCTGTGACATTTAATTGCAAAGGGAAGAAATTTTGTACTGCACCTTCATATGATTTGATAATTTCCAAATACAATAATTTATCTCATTTAGACCTATGCTTTTCTTAGTTCTGTTATTTAAATTGTTATTAAATTTTATTCTTTGAAAACTGTGTACGGCAGGTTTCTGGTAAGAATTTCAACCGGGACACGAAATTATTTTGTGTTCCTTTTCATGTCACGCCACAGAAGTCAGGTTATTGCCCTGTGTTAGGCCACGACCAATTCCTTTCACACAATTTACAGTTCAGTTTTCACAACCATCTTGACATTCGACACTATATAACTTTCTTCTTTACCTTCTTCAATAAATCTGAACGACATAAAAGAAGGAAATATTTATTCATATTTGAGGGAGGGGATAACAACTTTTGGACAAATAACAATTTCCTGAACTGAATCCCAAGAATTCATGTTAGAAGTCGCTTGTTCAGTCGCTCGGAACGGTTTTCGTGACACCTGACAAGTTTGTATTCATGGAAGTCCCTTGCAGCCACGGCATCATCATGACTCATAAACGAACTGGTTCGGAATTGGGAAGAAAAGTGGAAAAAACCTGAAGTCTCCATGAAATTGGATATGAGCTCTGACAGAGAACTGTCGTAGAAACTGCTTTAAATGGGAGAATAACAACAGAGAAACCTTCCCACGAAACTGATCTTACATCAACGACAAACACATAGAAACCTTACAGAAAGCTGACGTTAAATGGGGAACGAACCATACAGTGAAACTTCCATAGAAGCTGTCTCTACATTAGCGATAAACCCACGAGACGCTACAGACTAACCACTCAAAAGAACGTTGCACACTTGTCGCGCTGTTCCAGTTTGTCGATCTCAGCGCACTTGAAGGTCACATGCGGCCCCGGGCGGAGCAGGGCTTCATCATGTTTGTTTCTGCTCGTATCAATGGGCATCCTGGCAAACACTATCACTCGGACATCGGAAGCCTGGGAAAGTTCAAACCACAGTGTCGCTTGATGGCTGCTTTTAGGTCCTGACTAGGTTTGCCTCGCCATAATTTAGCTGATAAGCTATTAATGTCCACACTGGCGTTTTCGTGGCGAAATTAAATTCTGAATGTTTCGGATATATAAAATAAGTAGAGTTTACACACGAAACATATTTTATAGGAAAATAAAAGTAATGAAACCAAATGTGTATAATGTTACAGAAACCCAAAGTTGATAGTACAAGCGGCGAGTATTGCTTTCCAAGTAGGCATATTAAAATTCTTCGTAATGAGTCGTCGGGTTTGCTTATGGGCAAAATGTTGTAAACGTGCCTCTGGTGCACTCTCTCGGATGAATGGAACGTTAATCAGTTCAGATGGTCGATAATGTCCTCCATTGTTACTGCATCGTTGCTCTGGGGGCAGCCAATAAATAAATTAGCAACTTCACTTTGTTTATGGAACAAATAAATACGCTTTATACGTGAATTTAATGTATTTGTACTTCGTATCTCCACCATTACCCCTCCTCCGCGTCTTTCGCAGTTGAGTTGTGTCTCAGTGAAGACGGTTTTGAATCGATTTTTCTTGAAATTTGTAAGTAAGTTGTGCGGTTTGCTGCACCCCGATGATAGAATTGTTTACCTGGTTTAGTTTTCTTTTGCCATATACGTATGACAGTCGTGCGACAATATTATGGCTGAAGACAAAATATCTGTAGGTAGAATTTCTGTTGATGCTGTCGCGATATTCTTAAGTCCTTCCTGTATAACCGTGCCTCTTTGAATAATGTAAGGTCTGCAAGTGATAAAATCATGGTGTTGTTAATATACAAGAAAAAGAGAATGAGAGAGGGTCTCACGGTTGAAAACAACTCTCCACCACCCTGGTCTTACCCATAACAGGGGCACAGCAAGAAAGTGTAGATCGGGAGGTCTGTGTCCTCTGAGATCATATCCTGCCCTCTCAGCGCGGATCCACTTCCTGCCTTTGTGTGGAGCCTGTGTGAGAACTTTCACATTGATTCCAGACGTAATCCCTCTACACACGCGCTAAGAGTTGCGTCCGAAAGGAGAAGCACCTTTATAGTCTCAGTTTTTACGACTTATCGGATTTAATGACGTTCACTTAGAAAGTCACGTAATATGACGTCACTGCCCTGAGAGCGTAATACTGAAACTTGAACATTTGGTTGGAAAATGGCATGGAAAATACCACTTGGAAGATCTGTTAATGGGAAGAAGTTAATAACAAGAACAGGGGTATAAAAACCACACAGTACGTATGTCAATGTTTTAGTTTTGTGCTCATAACAGAACGGGATGAACCACGTAAACCTATGTATGGGGTACATAAAACATTCCTACAAAATTTTGGTTTAGAAATGTCATGGAAAATGACTACGTGAGACATGCTACAGTAGATGGCAAACTTACGGTAAAATTGATCTTAGAGAAACAGGCTTTAAGGCCGGAAGTACCTGAATCGGAACAAGCTCCAAGTGATATGATTTTTATTAAAAAGAGTTTAAATAGGCATAGTGATAAGTAACCGGACTGTACAAAACGCGGCATTTCTTGACCAGCCGCTGAAGCAAGATTCTGTACTGTGAACATAGTTTAGTTGGCGATCATTGGCCTTGATAACGAGTTGCCTGGTAGGAAGCGTATAATTACAGTGTGGCATAAGTTCAGCGGACGTTTTGTCTTAAGAGCTTTTCCACAGCTCGGTCCCAACCGAAACAGATCGTACTTACACATCGAAGGCGCAAAGATTGTACAACGAGACTGTACGCGAACCTCACAGGAAACAAAACTCGTGATTGGTAGGCAGTGAGTGCCCCAGTTTGTCGTCCCTCCACTGCGAGCGGACCATGAAGGTTATACGGGCCCCGCGGCGGTGCTAGATTTCTTGCTCCGTCAGTGGACATCGCACTCTGAGCCGGCTTCACACCAGAACGCCACGCAAGAACAAAGAACGTATTAAGCATTCCCATGCTTCGAACAACATTTTTCTTATCCTCATCAGTTCTGGTGATTACATGGCCTTGTGTCATCCGCTGATTTTTCCAGATATTTTGAAGACAGGTTAACATCAAATTATGGACATGTAGGAAAGTTATTTTAATTGAAAACTATCTCTAGTCACTTCCCGTCGGCTTGCTGAACTCATACTGTACAGCGAAAATTCGATGAGCAATGAAGAACGTATTTGTTATAGGTGACGTGTATATGAGCTGAATGGTAATATTTTCAAAGCCCACTTAAAAAATTATAAGTAGGTTGAAAAGTGGACATCGCTTGCAATATATGAAACTAAAACGCGTGGAACCAAACTCACGACAAATTTGAATAGCGGCAAGAGCCGCACAGTCTGCGTCACGGTAAATGGTCCAAGTGAATAGTAATGCGATTGGTCTTCAAGATAATGTCCCTCTAGGCAAATTTATTTCATTTACCTGTTTAAGTTACAGACATTAAAATATAGAAAATAATATGGAAATTATGAGCCCACATGAGTGGGAAGATAAGTCCCTGTCATTGAATGGGGTACAGGGTGGTCATATAAACATAGTAGTACACCTGATTGTATGACACCATCTGCTAAATCTAGGCATAGATGACGTAACAAGGGCTGAAAATGAAGAAGTGGGCCACAAATGACCGCTATCAGGACACACACACACACACGCACACAAACACATAAACACGCACGCACGCACCCGCACAAACGTATTCTAAGTGACGGTACTGTTTATATGTGCAACTGATCGTTGGAAAATATTTGAGACAACAAGCAGTTCAGAAGCTGGAAAGATTGTGAAGGAATTTTATGTTTTTTTCACCATGCATTGTAATATATAAACCAACAAAATGCACCTTTCATAGACGAATATTTTAATTTTTATGTTGTGTTCTACATGTTTCTAAACCGAGGGTTCATCTTCAGGAAGACGGTTGAGCGTGCAGTTGTGGCTTAACACGTTGTACATGCTTCGGTGCAGGCAGTCTTGTGGATGGAAGAGTGTATTGCTGGCAACACTGAAGGACCGGTGTGGTCTAAAATCAGCTTTACTTAATGTCATGGTTGAGCGGTTTATTCTCTGCTAACATTCAGGAGATATGTGGTTTGCACTATCAACCCTAAGAGTGGCTGTTTTTACTGATATATTCGCGGTAGGCCTATATGCTTTGCCTTCAGTCATGGGTTAACATATGTATTCTTCACGCGTTTTCACACGTGTTGCCTTGCACAGTTATGCTGTAGACAAACAAGTTATCGATAAATGACTTATTAATGATTGAAACAAAATAAACTGTTAGACCATTAATTTTACCGTGGATACCTTGCACGAGGTTTTATTCAGATTCGTGTAGCAGCAACAGAGTATTTCTTTGCAGACCTACGCGCCGACGTACTATATAGCCTATACTCTAACACATTAGACCAGTCTGTGAATCAGATGGGATTATAATGGATTAGTAGACAAATGAACAGTGGAGTTTTGTTGCAACGGTGACGAACATTTGGTACTGTTGCATCGTACTCAATGTAGTGGAACGCAACGCGTGAAAGGACGCGGATGGCCTGTCCGATGGCACAATGGTCCAGATGGTGGCTGCCGCCGCCGCCGCTGCTGCTGCTCTGCTGGTGCTTCTACCTGCGAGTGAAAGAGTTTGTGTATGTTGTGGAGGTGGGGGAGGGGGGGGGCAGATGAAGGTCAGGTCGCGTGCCGTCGGTTGCTCCGCCCTTGCTCCACGCGACCGGAGCGTGTCTGCTGGGTTTGAATCCCGGTGTAGTGGACACCGAATTTAGGAGTGGACTAGGGTGATGGCAAACAGGGTGCAACGCGATGCGGCAGGTAGGAAGATGCGAGTACCAGTCTGTCTGTCGCGTCCGTCCTCCACGCACTGCCAGTCATGTGTGTTGAACAACTAACAAATACGTTAATCATAATTTCTTGTTCCAAAAATGTTTGATTTCGGTTTGCTTTTCATTCCGGAGCGCCGGTTGAGACGAATTGGGAGACAGGTGAAGTTCGTCGAAGGCGAACGGCAAGGCAGGTGGTGATACAGCTGTCCACACTGTAACGCTTTGCTGCCGGGGAAAGACAGAGGACTTGAAGAGATCACGATGGATGCCAAAGGGAAGAATCTGAGCATCTTTACCGGGGATACTTCAGTCTTGAGCGTGTACCGGCAAAATACGTTTCACGCGCGCGCGTAGTTCAGCCATGAGAGTGGCTGCAGTGTTGACGACAGGAGTTAGATCCGCGGTAGGCTCACAGACATCTCCCATATCACACCTGTTGTCCCGCCCACTCGATGTGTACTGGGTGCTCTTACTCCAGGGACATAGTGACCGGAGCGTGAAGCAGACCATTCTCTGCTAACTAATGCTGAATTACAATAATACGTGGAATTATCCTTATGTTTCCTTAAGTCTTTTTGGCTGAGTTCTTCAGCACATGTAATGTTTATTTTCATATAGTCTGCCGTGTACTTGTCACGGACAGTTGGCGCTCTCTAATGAGTGGAAACAGCAAACGGCCGAAATCACAAAAGGAAACAAAGAGCAATCAAACAATAATTATAAACATTCAGTGTAGTTTCTCTAATGACTATGTCATATTGGCAGGTGGAATATTGATAACAGTTTGCCAACGGGCTAGTTCAAAATTTTTTTCAAGGCAATCACTAGTGATTTTGGTTGCTAGGTCACGCTGAATGGGGGTCTGACTCATCGCTGCTTGTGACCGGACACACGACCAGTGTTACAGGTGAGCCAGACCTAAAGTGATGTGTCGTTTAAACGGGCCGTCGCGTGAAGACAGAAGACGTACCGGTCAACTAAGATAGAATTCAACGTAGTGTCGGTTTTAGCCGGCAAGCCTCGCGCTGTCGTCATATTTGTCTATTTAACACACACCAGTTTGTTACACGGATTATGTAGGTTTGTACAGAATGCCGTCTGTCGTCACAGCGGATTCTGGTGCGTGTCTACAGCGGTTCATCAGACAGACCTATATGTTTGAGCACTGTAGCTGTTGTGCTATTTGTGCCTTTAACAGAAGTCACTGAACGACAGTTTTTATTATAACCTACTGACAGGCCTTATACAGAATGCGAGGTCTTCCTAAGCATTGCAAAACCTGGCCAAGAAGTCGTTTGCTTTCATGGAAATATTTTCACGGAACTTCCCCACTCTGTTCCATCATATGCCATTTCAATCTAATCCAAATCATGTCCAGCTTCTTAAGTATTTTTTACCAATTATATTCGACGCCTAAATTATCTCTTCCCGAATGACTAGGCGAAGAATACGAAAGGTGGTAAATCTTTGCGAAAAAATTTTCAACCCACGTGACTACCAAAACTAGTATTTCTACCTTCTCACGGTTGCCATACTGTATTTACAAATATACGAATTTTCTTCAGATGTTTGTGTAGGACGTGCGTAATGCAAATATTATTTCAAGAGATAGGCCTGGATTATTTTGTCGGAATATTGTGGTCCAATGTTCCTCGGGGAGCAGTCTGTGTTTACCGAGGTTTCCACATTCGAATTCCGGATAAGGGTGGAACAAACGCTCGTCTTATTCTTTCATGAAATCCTCCAGCCACATTAGAGGATGAATAACCTCTGTTGTTGATATAAGCCTATATTTATCTTTTCACTTCTAACCCCGAACCTTCTCTCTTCCCAACTACGCTGTATGCCGCACAAATCACAGATGGATTTAAACTCGGTTCATTCGTTATTTCACTCCATAGCGTCCCTGAATTTATCTTACAGAGTTCAGAGACCAGTGACTCGTATGAGACTCTTTCTGTTAAATTTGGGAGAATATTATCAGGGCATGTTTCGTGTTTATTTTACGAAACTGGCCGTAATTTAAAACAATGGTACGCAACTGCCGGATCTTGATCCCATTTTGGATTAGTTTGGGATCGCCAGTGCCTGCTGTTTTGGGTTCTGACATATTGTAGAAAATTTAAAATATGCCTTAAAATAATATTGTGTAATGTAACATTAGAGTGTTGCAAAGGTTAGGGAAAGATTAGCAGTGGGTAAACAAGCCGCACAGAAGTTTGATAGGCAAAGATTTAACTTGAGGAAGCTAAATGAGCTGCAGGTTAGGAAACAGTATCAGATTGATATTACAATTAAGTGCAGCTTTGGAGGACTTGAACTATGACGAGACGTAAATAGGACCTGGGAGAACATTAAAGAGAATATCCAAACCTCAGCGAAAGAGAGTCTAGGTCTGCACGAATTGAAGCAGCATAAACCCTGGTTTGATGAAGAATGTTTAGGTTTTTTGGATCAAAGGATGCGTGATAAAATGCAGTGGATACAGGATCCAAGCCAAAACAATGTAGATAATCTGAACAATGTAAGTCGTGAAGTTAGCAGACATTTCAGGAACAAAAATAAGGCATATCTGAGAGCTAAAATTGAGGAACTTGAAACTAACAATAAGATCCAAAACATTGGGGACTTGTATAGGGGCATCAATGACTTTAAGTAGGGGTATAAGCCTAGATGTAATATAATAAAGGATGAGAAAGGTGAATTGGTTGCAGACGTCCACAGTATTATGGCTAGGTGGAGGAACTATTTCTCCCAGCTATTCAATGTGCATGGGGTTAAGGATGCTGGGGAGGCAGAAATACAAACAGCAGAACCACTAGTGCCTGAGCCAAGTGCCTCTGAGTTTGAGTTGGCTGTCGACAAGCTAAATTGTCACAAATCACCAGGTATTGATCAAATATCGGCAGAACTGATTAAAGCAGGGGGTAGAACAATTTGCTTGGAGATTCATAAACTTATTACTTCTATTTGGAAGAAGGAGAAACTGCTTGAAGAGTGGAAGGAGTCGATCATAATACCTATTCATAAGAAGGGGGATAAAACAGATTGTAATAATTATAGGGGCATATCACTTTTGCCAACCACTTACAAATTTTTTTCCAACATCCTGCTCTTAAGGTTAATTCCATATGCGAAGGAAATTATCGGGGATCATCAGTGTGGCTTTCGAAGCAACAGGTCGACTATTGATCATATATTCTGCATTCGCCAAATACTTGAGAAAAAATGGGAATACAATGAAGAAGTTGTAATACGTTTTCTTTTGGGTAATTCCCCGGCGTCTGAGTTCTAGTAGCCGACGTTTCTGAACTCTCTATGAGTTCCATCTTCATGGGCCTATGAAGATGGAACTGAGAGGTTCCGAAACGTCGGCTACTAGAACTCAGATGCCGGGGAATTACCCAAAAGAAAACGTACTACATATAGAACACGGCTAAAGCTTAAAATCAAGAATGAAGACGTTCATCAGCTCTTTGTAGACTTCAAGATAGCTTATGATTCAGTTAAGAGGGAGGTCTTATATAAGATTCTCATTGAGTTTGGTGTCCCTAGGAAACTTGTAAGGTTAATAAAGATGAGTCTGAAACATACAGCAGAGTCCGGGTAGGCAAGAATGTATCTGACAGGTTCCCTATTAGGAATGGTTTGAAACAAGGAGACGCTCTAGCACCAGTGCTTTTCAACTTTGCTTTAGAGTACGCCATTACGAGGGTTCAGGTAAACCAGGATGGCCTGAAACTAAATGGTACACATCAGCTTCTGGCTTATGCTGATGATGTTAATATACTGGCAGGAAGCATACATACTCTAAAGGAAAATGCAGAAGCTTTAGTAGCTGCTTCTAGAGAGATTGGACTGGAAGTAAGTGTTGATGAAACTAAGTACATGGTCATGTCTCCAGATCAGAATGCAGGACGAAATCACAGTGTGGTGATTGATAATAGTACTTTCGAGAGGGTGGAAGAGTTTAAATATTTGGGAACAACTTTAACAAATCAAAATTCTATTGTGGAAGAAATGAAGAGCAGATTGAGGTCAGGAAATGCTTGCTATCATTCGGTGCAGAATCTTTTGTTTTCTAGGTTGCTATCCAAAAATTTGAAGATTAATTTGTATAGAATTATAATTTTGCCTGTTGTTTTGTATGGGTGTGAATCTTGGTCGCTGACATTGCGGGAGGAAAGGAAGCTGAGGTTGTTTGAGAACATGGTGTTGAGGAGAATATTTGGACCTAGGAGAGACGAGGTAACGGGGGAATAGAGGAGACTGCATAACGAGGAGCTAAATTATCTGTACTCCTCACGCAATATTGTGTGGGTGATAAAATCGAGAAGAATGAGATGGGCTGGGCATGTGGCGCGTACGGGTGGGGAGATGGTGGTGTATAGGGTTTTGGTGGGGAAACCTGAGGGAATGAGGCCACTGGGGAGACCTAGGCGTAGATGGCTGGATAGTATTAAGATGGATCTCCAGGAGGAGTGATGTGGGTATATGGACTGGAATGGGCTGGTCCAGGAGAGAGACAGGTGGCGGACGCTTGTGAGTGCGGTAATGAACTTTCGGGCACCGTGAAATGTGGGGAATTTCTTGACTAGCTGCAAACCAGTTAGCTTCTCAAGAAGGACTCTGCACCATGAAGTAAGTAAGTAACACAGAGGGCTCCGACGATGGTGTATGATTCACTGACACAACCTCCTTTTATCTTTGTCCATCGTCTAAAACTTTTTAAAACTACGACGTTTCGGAAGCCACTTCCGCTTCCGTCTTCAGGTAAAGACTTTTAGACGATGGAGGGTGTCCAAAAAAAAAGATTGTGTCAGGGATTAAGAGTGTGTGCTTTACAAAGGAAGAGCTTCAGAATTCAGGCTCAACAGTTTCTATCCGCATTGCCTTACATCAAGTTACGAGTATAAATCTTCTCACCTAAAAATGCTTGAATCCCAGCAACGCTTGAAATGTTGTCACGTAATCACGTATTCTGCCCTGACGATTGACCATTCTTGACATCTGAAGTACCCTTCTGTCTTTGTTTTTATTCTTTGTGGGTAACGGGGGTATGGAGGAGACTTCATAACGAGGAGCTAAGTGATCTGTACTCCTCACCCAATATTGTGCGGGTGATAAAATCGAGAAGAATGAGATGGGCAGGGCATGTGGCGCGTATGGGGTAGGAGAGGGGGGCGTATAGGGTCTTGGTGGGGAAACCGGAGGGAAAGAGACCGCTGGGAAGACCTAGGCGTAGATGGGTGGATAATATTAGGATGGATCTCCGGGAGGTGGGATGTGGGTATGTGGACTGGATTGGGTTGGCCCAGGATAGGGACAGGTGGCGGACGCTTGTGAGTACGGTAATGAACCTTC
>Ga0123354_10017810_pt1 | contig 11129 bp, 6 predicted proteins | sample TergutLab28metaG_2_FD_97872 | JGI IMG/M metagenome (GOLD analysis project Ga0123354, IMG submission 97872) | Labiotermes labralis P4 segment gut microbial communities from Petit-Saut dam, French Guiana - Lab288 P4 | ecosystem: Host-associated > Arthropoda: Insects > Digestive system > Gut ... | reverse complement strand
GGGAAACCGGAGGGAAGGAGACCACTGGGGAGACATAGGCGTAGATGGGTGGATAATATTAGGACGGATCTCCAGGAGGTGGGATGTGGGTATATGGACTGGATTGGGCTGGCCCAGGATAGAGACAGGTGGCGGCCGCTTGTGAGTGCGGTAATGAACCTTCGGGTTCCGTAAAATGCGGGGAATTTCATGACTAGCTGCAAACCAGTTAGCTGCTCAAGAAGAACTCTGCACCATGGAGTAAGTAAGTATAGTAATAAACTGGGACTAAACAGCTCACTGAAATATGAACCTACATACTAGCAAAGGTAAAACAGTCCCGTTACAGGCCTGGAGTGGCCCAGAGCATTCCAGGAAGTTAAGGTTCCCAGATTTCATGACAACGGCACAGGATGATGGTGAGGTTGTCAGCCTTACGCACCAACCGCCTTTACCCCCAGGAAATTGCTCCTGGTACTCATTTGTGTTCGAAGCTGAGTCGACCCCAGGGCCATAGTGCGATCGGAAGAATTATGTCAATGAAAAATTCCAATGAACACATCTAGTGGCCCAGAGGGTTCCAGGAATTTAAGGTTCCAAGATTTCATGACAACGGCACAGGATGGTGGTGAGGTTGTCAGCCTTATGCACCGGCCGCCTTTACCTCAGGAAATGCTCCTGTTACTCATTTCTGTTAGAGGCTGAGTCGACCTCAAAGCCATAGTGCTATCGGAAGGATTTTATGTCAATGAAAATTTCCAATGACGCCAGCTGGGATTGAACCAGCGACCTTCCGATTTGTAACACAGCACCTTAACCACTGTGCTACCGCGGCACTCCTACATACTAGCATCTATAGAAACTAGAGGCAAAAGATCACTTGGGAGATCCTGGCTTAGAGAGGAAGTTAATACTGACGCGGATGTTCAACAGGATTGGCCCTATGTGGATGTAGATTGAATTAACCTTCCAAGCAATTTGGAATAGGCGTTCGCGCTGGAGACTAAAGTCAAGAGACTTCAGGTTCGATGACAGACTGACCTTTAAGAATTACTTTTGTTGTGCAATCCACATATTATTAAACTTCTCTTAAAGTTTTACTTTATAATCGAATTTACTCACTACTTTAGCTCATGTCACGTGACAGCGGTTAACAATATGAGTTAACATATTATGTGATTAGGAAGGTGAACTTTAAACTACAAATAATTCACACCTCTTATTTCAATATATTACGATTACTTTTACCCTAACTCCAAGAGTAACACAATATACCAAATTCAGAATAGCTTGTAACATGAAGATCTGTGGATCATAGATCACACTTCAACAAGTAACGTGCATAAAAAAGTGAAAAAATATTCACAGTTATTGTTGTTTGTGACTGAAACGCGTGGCATGAATTTTAATCAAAAAGTAAAGTGAATTTTCCCACAGAGGCGCTGCAATTGCCGCACTGCAGATTTTAGCGGTTATCCCAATAACTTCACACTAGGCATAGTTGCGGCAGTCAGTGTTAGGTTTAATTAGTGTTGCCTCTGGTCACATAGCTCCTTTAAAGTTAACTGCACCTTTTTCGAATTACACTGTAGTAGAACAGCGGGATGTGATCTTTTTGTAGCCAGAAGACGCTAAAAGATCTGACGTTTGTAGGAAATTACTGGCGCTTTGCAGCAAGTGCAGAGGTTTGCTGTTCAAGGCGGTTCTTTCGCTCCCCGATAAGGCGCGTCCACATTCCGGGGCAGCCGACGTTGGAGCGATCAGGCAGCTCAAATTTGAATTTCCCCCCACATCCCTCATATACTCGTAGTCCGGACTTAATATAATAGGATTATCGCATGCTTGGAACACTAACAGAAACCCTGCGTGGACTAAGATATGCCAGTGATGAAGGACGTGGTGCATATGTGGCCTCGATTACAACCGAAAACTTTCTTGACAGATGGGGTCAGTAGGCTTGTAAACGGTTACACAGTGTCAGTTGGAAAAAGTGGTAATTTTCTTGAGAAATGACACACTATTCTTTTGCCACAAACTTTGTTTTCTCTCTCTTATTCACGACACCGCCTAGTCTTTGGAGACTAATTAGGTATTTTATTCTGACCTAAATCGCAGCCTTGTCTATTTGCTGCAGGCGTCGCCCAACGGTTCAGCCTGCTTTATTCTGGCTCCACATTCATGAGGTTTCGAAGTTACACACAACGACGCACCACAGTCGGTAGGACTTCCCTGGACGCGTGGCCAGTTCGTCACAGAGACCTCTACCTAACAACACACACAAAACTCACAACAGACAAACATCTATGCCCCAGGTGGGATTCGAACTCACGATCCCAGCAGGCGAACGACCGCAGACCTAAGCCTTAGACCGCGCGGCCACTGGGACCGGTGTTTGCCACAAACCGTTGTAACCGAAGTAATTAATAAATTCACATTACTTCGTGACTGTTCACGATAAGTGCCAGTAATATCACACGTAAAACTGTCACTTATATAAGAAAAGGGAATGTAAGGTGGTGCATATGAGGACATGACATTTTTATTTGTGATATTTCGTGAACTCTGTGGCTAAACAACCTACAGATCTCTTTGTAAAGAGTGAACTGAGGGAATCAACCATTATTAGATATCGAGAAATTGAAGACACACAATGAAATCCTGAGCGGTTAATGTCTAGAGACTGAAATTCATCACAAAAATTGAGCTGTGAAGGACGAAATGTAGATTATTTTACTTTTCGTATCCTTAATACACAAACAAAATATACTTATACAATAAAATAGTGGGTAAATGATCACCTTTTCCCCTACATGTGTCGGCGCTTCGTGCACCATCTTCAGGGAAAACTTTTTTGTATGATCAAAACTATTATTGCATTTTCTGATAGCATAGTTTGGCAACTTTTATGCACTTAATTAAGAAGCCATGTTTCTTTCAGCGTGGAATTGTATAAAATTTTCAAACCAACGTAATCACAAAATGTAAAAATAATTTTGAGCACACAAAAAAGTTTTCTGTAAAGATGGCGCACTAAGACAGCCGAAGTACGTAGAAGAAAAAGCGATAATTAATGCTTGTATTTAATTGTATATTTGCATCTTGTTGGTGTGCTAAAGACATAATTTATAAAATAAGCACAGAATTGAAACCTTCAAGTTATTTTACTTTTTGTGTCAATTCGTAGCTGGATGTATAAACCCGAGTTTATGGAATTTGTCTAAACCAACTTCAGTTTAGGTGTGTAGTTAAGTATGGATGAATTTTGGTTTACGCCAGACCAAATTCCTTGAATATTCTAGAAATAATTCAGCGCGAGAAAAAGTTTCGCTGTACGAAAGCGCAAATGACGTGCCAGAAGCGCACGTTTCAACCACGCTGAAGGTCAGTTCCCTTGAAGCGTCCCTACCTCAAGTCGCAGGTAACCACTCCTGCCCTGATCTAAGGGATTCGCGATTCTTCTTATTTCCGACAAACAGACACATATGATAAAGTAAACTATAACACAGCTGTTTTGAATTCATTTTTTCAATAATTTTACCCCCAAAATACATGAAACTATTCTTTAGTTAAATAATATAAGAAAAAACATGACTTTCTCTTCTTATTTTTTTAAAATTGGCATGGTTTTTCTTTTCACACACACACACACACACATATTTTAATTAACCACACACACACACATATATTTTAATTAACATTCAGCTTTACGCTCGAGATCGCCAAAGAAATGTGACATATTTTACCATGTCTTAAGATAAGGGCTAAGAACCAAATTCCCATTTACGTAGGTTGCATCAATTAAAATATTCCTTTACCACCAACGATTGCATCTGTAAATGCACATCTTATGTTCTAACAAATTACGCATGCTCTGCGCATGCTCACAGCCCCTCTCATACAAAAAAAAAAGGCAGTACAATCCCTTAATTTCCTCTAAGAGTGAAACAAAGAAAAGGCCTCATGGGGGTTCTCGAGTTCTTAAAGTAATTGAATTTTCTGCAGGCGTGCATTACACAAAACTCTCCGCACACAGAAATACATGCTACGATATAGAGTCAACAAGTTTCTTCAAAATGCTAGAGAAAAAGTCCAGAAATTACGAGCAGTACATTAGCAGCCGGCACGATGGTCGTGTATATGCGTCTTCCTCGTAAGGAAAGATAAGACTGCATTTTAAATACGCAAGGGCCAACCCCTTTTCCCTAGAACTGCTCGACGCCATGGATTACTTGAGACGGGCGTCTTGGAAATACAGAATAGTAACAAAGGATTTATGACCAACAGTTTCTGTGTGGGTGTCTATGAAACAGCATGCTCTGTGTTAGTGCGTTTGTGTGTTTGTATGAAGAAAAGCAACTGATCCTCCCAAACCGCAAACAATTACCGTAAATTTAATAAATGTGACAAGCGTTTACCAAACCCATCAAACACTGTAATTTGTTGCTTAAACGGCATGTATTCAAATAAAATTGAAACAAGGATAAAAGCATTTTCGGAATAAGGGCGTAAAACCCTAAAAGGCAATTAAAATCTCAAGCTTAAATCCAAAATTACAATAAGTTAAAGTTTCGAATTTGCCGTTATGACTTACACTTCAATTACTGCACCGCCCTTTAGTACTTACCACAGCTTATACTCTATACTCCATGGAGCAGAGACCTTCTTGAGAAGCTAACCGGTTCCCAGCTAGTCAAGAAATACCTCGCATTTTATGAAACCCTAAGGTTCATTAACGCATTCACAAGTGCCCGCCACCTGTCCCTATCCTGAGCCAGGTCGATCAAGTCCATGCCCCCACACCCCACTTCCTGAAGATCTAACTTAATATTGTCTTCCCTTCTTCGGCTGGGTCTTCCAAGTGGTCTCTTTCCTTCAGGTTTTCCCACCAAAACCATATATACGCCCCTACTCTCCCACATACGTGCTACAGACCGCGCCCAGCTCATTATTCTCGATTTAACCACCCGAACAATATTGGGTGAGAAGAACAGATCATTAAGCTCCTCGTTACGTAGTTTTCTCCACTCCCTTGTTACCTCGTCCCTCTTAGGTCCAAATATTATCCTCATCACCCTATTTTCAAACACATTCCACCTACGTCCCTCCTCCCCCAACAATATGTGCGACCAAGTTTCACACCCATAAAAAACAATAGGCAAAATTGTAGTTCTGCTTATCTCAGTCTTTAAATTTCTGAATACCATAGCTTATATCTTGTTTTATTAAAGCTGCTGCCAACAGACGCGGTATATTTATGAAAAGAAGTTAAATATTCTTGTTTTATCTCATTCTTAATAACTTTTTTTTTTACTATTACGGTATTGGTAATGATATTCTATTAATGGACATTTTACATATTATATGTGAAGAAGAGGCAAATTCTAAACAATGATTTCTTTTAGGCAAGAGTAAATTAACTACCTGAAGACCGTCAGAAAACAAGCTACAACATTTTGTAGTGAAAACAACAGACAAGTAGTTATTTTTTGAAGTCGTGTTACTCGGAACACAAGAGTAATCTGGACATGGTATATCGTTCCTGTGGTAGGCACAGAAGAATTGTGTCCATTTAATACATCAGAAATATTTCCCAGCTTATAATTATTCTTTAGTAAGCACGTAAAATGGCCATCAGCATCTCTAATACACGTAACAGAATATACGAAGAGAACTTTATCTGAACTGGGGCACAACAGACTCTGCACAATGAAGCTCCAGTAGATTCACCGTAAAAGAAGGCAGTTTGTTCAAATGTCGTTCAGTGCTGTGTGTCTTACTGTTTATTGCCCGTGTTTTAGAACGTGTTTCACCGAAAGTTCTTTTCGTGTCACCAAAACTCTATATTTTGAAGGCTTCCGTGTTTGATCTTCAGACTACAGATCAGCCATTATGACAAATTTGTCATGATGCTCATCATTACCTTCCACACGATCAGCCTTTGTAACTTTGTTGTCCCGACGTCATCAGTCTGCTAAGAGAACCTCTTTCCGGGAGACGGGTGGGGTTCACCAATCAGATTTGGTTTTAGTTATTTTCTTTTTACTTGTGTTTTATTTATTAATTTCATTCTCGATATAATAAATGGAATGACATATCCAGTTAAACCACTAGATAATTTTCTAGGAAACTGGCACAGTCACTTCTCTGTACTCCCACTTACACCACACTCGTACGCGACTGCTTTCGCACTGGATTGCTAGCGTCCCTTACCTGCTCCCAACCGTTTCGCCGTTTAAATCTCTCCCCTCCTACCTATCACCAACGGTTCTGAACGTATGTTTACAGATTAAACCCAAAACGCACTGCTATGAACCGTCCGTAACTGAAGCCAGCAAACCTAAGAAACAAATATATAAAAAATATTCGGCTACATCCTCTAAACAAGCTCAGGGATATCATAAGATCAGCGTCTGTTTGGATGTAAATATGTTTTGGCAGGGGAATATTTACCGTCTTTTAGAAGGTATACTTCACATTGTACAGCCTCAAATCCTGCACCGGGATATCATCCGAAACAAGCCACTACATACTTCCACATATCCAAATGCAACTCACCAATTCAACGTTATATAATCAATGTATTTTATCAAGCACAATTTGATAAATTAAATCGGCTAAATCCTTTCTTGGCTATGGCCATTAGTGTATCTAAATACTGCAGAATCGCAAGCCGACAACTGTCCTGCTTTTAAACGTTTCCTCTCGCTCTAACAGTCACATTACTCATCCAGTTGTCCTCACAAAAAACACCTCAGCGAATGTAACAGCATTAAATTTAGCCCGCAACTTAAAGTTTCACGAGGTTAGAATTAGGCTCTTTACGTAGAATAACGACGGAAAATTAAAACCCTCACTTTTACTTGTCTCAATCACTGATAGAGAACGTAGCTGCAATAACAGATTTTATCTTAATGTCTTAATTGAGCACACAGCTGTGTTTATTGCACACTGACAGATATATAAGAACTAATTATACAGCTGTTATGGCAAGTCGATTGATATATTTACTAGTACTGTGGCTACGTGTTTCGACTAATGTTAGCTACAGTCCTATTCAAGATAATTATTAAGTTCAACATCTTACGTCTAATTCCCCCATCAATTCGTCCTTTACAATGCCTTACAATATATCTTCTCTCAGTACTCAGATGATTACATGCTGCTGTATAACATACATTTTTCACCCTGCATCTGAACTCCAGACAAAATTCATACAATGTTCTTAACATGCCGGAATAACGTGATTCGTACTGGTCAACCTCAGAACTAACTCACTGCCAAATATTCCTACAGTTTATATGGCATATTAGTGACAATAAATGCGCATTACCTTCCATCAGTTGACTGTGGAATGTTGCATAAGCATGTAAACCGGAAAGAGTTTATGTGCGAGCTTGGTCAATTACAGTGTGGTGTACCCAAGCATGTAAATCACCCTATTATGTATACATGTTGTATTACACAACATTCTAAACAACGATATTTGAAAGTATTACACCTAAAATGGCGGTCGGGACTGGCGTAGTCGGTAAAACAACTGCTTACCGGCTGGATGATCAAGGGTTCGAACCCCCGTGGTGTGAGCTTTTCCGTACCCCTCCAGACCAGCCCCGAGGTCCACCCAGCCTCCTGTAATATAGGTACCGGATCTCTTTCCCAAGGGTAAAGCGCCTGGAGCATCGCGTTCGCCACCCAGCCCCTTCTAGCTCTGGGGTTGGGTGTGGGTACAGCTATACCTCCACCTCCTCCTGTCCCTTCATAGCATGTTGCAGGAGGAACTTTACGACACTTCATTATTATCTGGAATAAACTTACAAATGACTAACACCAGTCAAAACATGTATCGATAGTCCTGTTACTCATATAAATTGACTCTTTAATAAGAGCTCTTAATTATTCTTTATAAACATGTCAAAAGTTCAATTAAAGAACAGTTTTGTGCAGCAAGTGTCAAAAACTTTCAAGACATGTGAGTATAGCCGTGAATTAATAGACCCATCACTTGGTCTGATGACCGGTAACTGGGAACCAATGCTGTAATCATAAACTTCTGGATGATTAAATGAGCAATCAGGTACACCTGTGCACTGATTGATTATGGAAAAGACTAATGAACTAGTTGTTACTTTAACTGACCTCAATGCCTTTCGTGACGTAATGGAAACATCAATTATCCAAAATTGTGTCCTCAGCAAATGTTTCACATCATCTTTCGTATAAAACTGATAAGTGTTCGATCCATGTAAGTCATATATCGGTGTATGCTCCTATCGAAACCCAAATATCCTACAAATATTTTGAAGTAAATGAAAACAGTGGGCGCAAAGTAGCATAAAATTGTACCCTGTAAAAATTAAACTGTCTTCGTAAAAATCACAAACAAATATCACAAAAGGGCAGAAAACGTGCGCATAACGTAACGCCAAGGAGTGTTTGATCTTTGAGTCCTGGAAACGTCTCAGATGCTTACACCATTTAACCACAATGTTCTAACTTGTGTCACTATTGACAATTGTGCACATATAGTGATATATTATTATTATTATTATTATTATTATGTGAGCCGTGCAGCTCAGTCGGTATGGCGACTGACTACGGGCTGGACGGTCCGGGATCGAATCCCGGTAGGGACGAGATTTTCCGCCCGGCCAAACCGGTCCTGGGGCCCACCCAGCATCCTGTAAAATGGTTACCAGGTCTTTCTTGGTGGTAAAGTGCGGCCGAGGCGTGCTGCTGACCACTCACTCCCTTCTAGTGTTGCAGTCATGGAAGAGTAGAGCTATGACTCTACCCACCCTCTTGGCCACACCGGGCCTGTAACGGGATCACTGTACCTTTTTACTTTTACCTTTACACAATCTCACGAAAAGCTGTCCAGTTGTAGCCCAGATATTCTACGAGGAAAGAGTGAAGGACGCACAAACGGATTTACATAGCAAAGCTACGTAAATCCTTTTGTGCGTCCGTTTTCTTTACACTTTCGCAACTTTGCGAGAGTGTAAAGAACATTTTATTAGTCGCTAGTTCCAACAATGTCCTATACATCAAGACCTGCGTGTATGTTGTACATTTTGAGGACGTCATGGAGCTGTGCTCCTTTGCAACATTCTTATCGAGCGACAATATTACATGGCGCAACAACTCAGAAGACCATAACCTGAACAGTATCTATTCACGTGCTCTCACGGGCATGAAGGACAAACTACTAAGAAGCCAACAAATGTTTCGAAAGTGAGGAGAAGTTAAAATGTTCCAGGAAAACAACAGCAGAATTTACAGCGGATTAGTTTCTTCGAAAACTTGGTTCAGAATTTTTTTTGTCTTTCTCTTTAGGTAGGTTTCGCCTTTTTTATAGGCCACGAAGGCCCTTAGGGTGAGTAGAGGTATAGCTCTACTCTTTCTAGGACCTCGGCACTAGATGAGGGTGGGGGGTCAGTCCCACGGCCCGGCCGCCTCTACCCCCGGGAAAGACCCGGTACCCATTATACAGGAGGCTGGATGGGCCCCAGGACCGGTCTGGAAGGGGCGAAAAATTTCGTCCCCACCGGGATTCGATCCCGGACCGTCCAGCCCGTAGTCAGTCGCTATACCGAATGAGCTACTCGGCGCACGTCTTTCTATCTCACACCTAAAAATGTAAAGTTCAAGTAAAGATGTCCCTGCATATGCCATGGAGGCAAAAAGTGTGGAAGTGTACCTGCAATAATTTTGAAACTCAGCACTACATAGGGTTGGTGCTCAGCGTCACGCCCCGTCCGCTTTGCCCCCTAAGAAAGCGCCTTCATGACAATTGAACAGAAGGCTGCGTGGATTCCAGATCAGATGCCGGGAATCAAACTACGTTTCCAAGATTGCCCAGTTAATAGACTAACCGCTCTACAGACCGCGATACGCCGGCTTCTGTACATATATATATATATATATATATATATATATACATTAAAACAAACAAAACTGTGTTTTTTATATGTGGTTATTTACAGTATGAAATTAAGCTTAGAAGTCTTAAAGGAAAAAAGTTTTTCGAGTAAGATAAGTGGACAAGGCAGTACTGAATACGAATGCTAATTTCAGAGCATATCTGTGGTTCTCACATTGGTGTTGTTAAGGATTAAATTATTCATGCATGTGACGGTGTGTCACTGGTTGTGTGCTTCTGAACTCTCCGAAGGTTATGTACTGCCTTCTTCTTTAGGATTCGAGCAGTTTTCTTGCATTGCTTGACTCTTTAGGCTGATGGCTCTAGTTTCCATCTACATGTCCAGAAAAACTAAGCCAACAACAAAGTGTTACATACGAGATGTGCCTTTCGAAAGGTCGTTACCTATCTACGGAATATAAGCCGTAATAAACCAAAAGGCGGTAATCGTCTTCGATGCTGGGTGTTTCAAAACCGGCTGCTTAAGAGTGGCGAACAAAGTGTATTAAGGAGTTTTGTAATGTACAGTCATCGCCATATATTCACAAGGTGACCAAGCCAAGGTGAAAAGAATGGGCTGGACAAGATTTGGGAGAAGTAGGCGTAGTTCGGAGGATAATATTACAAAAAAAAAGATAAAGCAGTCCCATTACAGGCCTGGAGAGGTCCGGAGGGTTCTAAGGAAGTTAAAGTTCCCAGATTTTGTGACAAAGGCACAGAATGTTGGTAGGTTGTCAGCCTTACGCACCGGCCGCCTTTACCCCCCAAGAAATACTATTGGTACTCATTTCTGTTAGTGGCTGATTCGACCCCAGGGCCATAGTGCGATCGGAGGGATTTTATGTCAATGAAAAATCCACTGACAACATCTGGGATCGAACCAGCGACCTTCCGATCTGTAGCACAGCACCTTAACCACTGTGCTACCGCGGTCCCCTAATATTACAAAGGATCACAAATAATAAGGGTAGAGGGTGTGAGCTGGATTCATCTGGTAAGATTTAGGTCCATTGTTTAACGAAACTGTGGGTTCCACTAACGGGTAGGATTTCTCTTTTACGAGCGACGCTGTCATCAACTTTACATGCAGTAATGTTGGAATTATAAGTCTGCTCGAAAAACATCCCCCCCCCCCCCCCTAACCTAACTTCACCCAACCAAACATAACCAAACGCGACCGCGCCGGCCCGAGCAGAACGAAACCCAAAATACGCGGACGGAGCGTGCAAGG
>Ga0123354_10017809_pt1 | contig 11129 bp, 11 predicted proteins | sample TergutLab28metaG_2_FD_97872 | JGI IMG/M metagenome (GOLD analysis project Ga0123354, IMG submission 97872) | Labiotermes labralis P4 segment gut microbial communities from Petit-Saut dam, French Guiana - Lab288 P4 | ecosystem: Host-associated > Arthropoda: Insects > Digestive system > Gut ... | reverse complement strand
GGACGAACAATACGCTTATATCGAACAGGCAAAAGAACGCGCCTACGATGTTTTGATAATGGACGGGCAGTTGGATGTTCATTTTGTGAATAAATTAGAGCAACAGAACGATAAATCCCGTTTTGTCAGGGTGGACAGCGATGTGATTGATAATCTGATTAAGAAGAGCGACAACAAAGAAGTCAGTTTGAGCGACGAAGAACGCAACGCTTTGGTAGAGCTTTTCAAATCGGCGCTTCCGCCAATCGAAAAGACCGATTTTGTGGTCGGCTTTGAACACTTGAGCGAAAAAGGAAATCCGGTCACGATTACGCAAAACGAATTTATGCGACGGATGAAAGAAATGTCCGAAATGCAGGGAGGAATGAATTTTTACGGCGATTTACCTATCTCCTATAATGTAACGGTGAACATGGATTCGCCTTTAGTAGCAAAAGTGATAAGCGACAAAGATCATTCGAAAGAAACAATTTGTCAGATGATTGATCTGGCTTTATTGTCGAACGGATTATTGAAAGGCGAAGCATTAAGTAAATTCATAAAAAGAAGTTTTGAACAATTATAAATAGTTACTCTATTATTTTGATATTAAATGATTACATATTACATTTGTATCCAAAATAAATGAAACAATAACGGTCTTTTTTCTAAAACAATGCTATTATGCAACATCTAACGCGTCGTAAATTTTTAAGAACAATAGCTGTCGGCGCAGCTGCAGCAGGATTGCCAAGTTTGCCGAGTTGGGCGGGCAATTTTCCAACGGAAACAAAAAATGTTTTTCCCCGTTGGCGTGGATTCAATATCCTTGATTTTTTCTCGCCCAGACCTGTCAATGATTCTCATTTCGCTGCTACCGAGCAGGATTTCAAATGGATGGCTGATTGGGGATTCGATTTTGTCCGTTTCCCCATCGCTTACCCCGGATATTTGAAATATAATCCGGCAAATAAAGTCCCTATCACTCCCGAACAAACGGTCGAATTTAATGAAGAGGCTATTGAGATAATCGAAAAGACGGTGTATGCCGCTAATAAGCAGGGATTGCATGTGAGCTTGAATTTGCACCGGGCGCCCGGCTTCTGCATCAATGCCGGATTCAGGGAGCCGTTTAATCTGTGGAAAGACGAAGCAGCCCAACAAGCTTTCTATACGCATTGGGACATGTGGGCGAAACGCTTCAAGAATGTGTCACCCAAGTTGTTGAGTTTTGATTTGGTCAACGAACCCTGCTACAAAGAAGATATGAATGACCAATTCAGTCCATCGTCGGCAATTCCCGGCGCAACCTATCGGAAAGTGGCTAAAGGATGTCTGGATGTGATACACCAACAAACTCCCGACCGGTTGGTCGTTGCAGACGGCAACAGCGGCGGGTCGTTAGTTACGCCGGAGTTGGAAGATTTGCCCATCGGGCAGAGTTGCCGCGGATATTATCCGCACTATGTTTCGCATTATCGCGCCGGATGGGTTTGGAAAAATCCCGATGACGCTCCGGTGCCGGTTTGGCCCGGCAAAATCGACGGCAAAGAATTTAACAAGCAAGTGCTGGAAGAGTTTTACCAACCATGGATCGACCTTGTTAAAAAAGGAGTCGGAGTTCATTGCGGAGAGTGCGGATGTTATAACCTAACCCCTCACGAGGTGTTTCTGGCTTGGTTTACCGACCAATTGGATATACTTACTTCCGCCGGAATCGGATGGGGATTATGGAACTTCCGTGGTGATTTCGGATTGCTTGATTCAGGCAGAAAAGACGTGAAATACGAAGATTTTCACGGTCATCAGTTAGATAGGAAGTTGTTGGATTTATTACAAAAGCATTGAAATAATTAGTGGTTAGTGGTTAATGATTAAATTTTAAGTAGAAATAAAATGAGCCGAATTAAAAACACATTCAGCATTAAACTGCTGAGCTTAATATTCATTTTCAATGCTCAATTCTCAATTCTCAATTTTCCTGCTTTCGGTCAAGTCGAATTGAATCAATTGGGTTTTTATAGTCATGCGCCAAAAAAAGCGGCAGTGGTAGCAAACCCCGGCACCAAAGAATTTATGATTGTTACGGAATCAAACAAAGAAGTTTATAAAGGAAAGCTAAGCGAACCGGCGCAATCAAAAAATTCATCGCTTACCATTTGTCAAGCTGATTTCACAAAGTTTACAAAACCGGGTAAATACCGCCTGGTGGCAGGCAATGAGGAATCGGGCGTCTTCACGATTGGAGATAATGTTTTGGACAATGTGGCGAAAGCTGTCATCAAAGGATATTATTATCAGCGTGCATCTGAGCCGCTTGAAGCTAAGTATGCAGGTATTTGGGCGCGTCCGGCAGGTCATCCGGATACGTTGGTGGAAGTACATTCTTCTGCAGCAACCCAACAACGTCCAACAGGAACAATCATTCGTTCGCCCGGCGGATGGTATGACGCCGGAGATTATAATAAGTATATCGTAAACAGCGGTATCACGGTGGGTACGTTGTTGTCGGCATACGAAGATTTTCCTCAATATTTTAATAAACTTACTATTAATATTCCCGAAACGGGAAATGGTATTCCCGACTTACTGAATGAAGTCCTCTATAACCTTCGTTGGATGCTTACGATGCAAGACCCGAACGATGGAGGGGTATATCATAAGTGTACCAATGCGACTTTCGACGGATTTGTTATGCCGGGAGTAACTAAAGCGCCCCGCTATGTGGTGCAAAAAAGTACGGCGGCAACGCTTGATTTTATGTCTGTCATGGCTCAGGCTTCCCGTATTTTCCGAAAATTTCCGAAAGAACTGCCGGGACTTGCCGATAGTTGCCTGTCGGCAGCCAAACAATCGTGGAATTGGGCATTGCAACATCCCAATGTTTTGTATAATCAATTTACTATGAATAAGCAATTTGAACCGCCTGTCACAACCGGAGATTATGGCGATAACCGGTTGGACGACGAATGGTTTTGGGCTGCAACCGAAATGTATGCTACTACTTTAGATACAACCTATAAAATCAAGGCAAAAGAATATCTAAGCGACAAATGGGAACTTCCAAGCTGGAATCAAGTGTATATGCTGGGAATTTATACTATGCTCCGGATAAGGGATTCGGAATTTACTCCCGTCTTCACGAATAAACTTCTTGAAATGGCGGATAAATTTACAGCTTCAATATCGACCAATGCTTTTGGTGTTGTTATGGGACAGAGTCGTTCGGATTTCGTATGGGGAAGCAACTCGGTAGCCGCCAATCAAGGCGTTTTATTGATTCAAGCTTATTTGTTGACGCATAATATGAAATACCTCAATGCAGCGCTTACCAATGCCGATTATTTATTGGGCAGGAATGCAACAGGGTACTGTTTTGTAACCGGTTTTGGTTCAAAAGGCGTAATGCACCCGCATCATCGTCCTTCGGTTGCTGATGGAATCGAGGCTCCGGTGCCGGGTTTGCTTTCCGGAGGACCTAATCCCGGAATGCAGGATAAATGTAAATATCCTTTCACCGAGCCGGAAACAGCATATATCGATGTTTCAGAAGCCTACGCATCGAATGAAATCGCCATTAATTGGAATGCTCCGGCAGTGTATCTTTTGAATGCAATTGAAGCGGAACAGATCCAATGGAAATAAATGATTAAAGGATGACTATCAAAGAATTTTTCAAAGCAGACCGGTATGCTGCACTTTCAGGAATTGAATTATTAGAAGTAGAACCCGGCAGAGCGAAAACCCGAATGGAAATTCGCGATATGCACCTCAACGCGGGGAATGTAGTGCAAGGAGGAGCTATTTTCACATTAGCCGATTTCGCTTTTGCCGCCGCCGTTAATGCTTACGGGAATTTGGCAATGTCGATTGAAACAAGTATAAGGTATTTCAAAGGAGTAGGAAGCGGTGTTCTTTTTGCAGAAGCTCGAATGGTGCATATTCATAAGCGACTGGCTACTTTTGAAGTGCGGATAACGAATGAGCAGGACGAATTAATCGCCCTGTTTACTGCGACCGCTTACCGGAAAGATGTTCCTCTGTCGTTTTCGGAATGACACGAAAATTTGAAACTGAAAAAGAAATTGTTTTTGAAACGACTGCCGACGGCTCATTAACACTTTATGTTCCCAATTTGGATGAGCATTATCATTCGATGAACGGAGCCGTTCAGGAATCTCAACATGTGTATCTGGATGCCGGATTATTGCATTATATTCAGAACAACGGGAATATTCCTCCAACGGGAATACAAATGCTTGAATTTGGATTCGGCACGGGGCTGAATGCTTTCCTTACTGCATTGGAAGCCGAAAAGCAAAAGGTGAAGATTCATTATACCGCTTTAGAGAAATATCCATTATCGCCGGAAATAACAACTCAATTGAATTATTCCACAGCAAACCAATCCCTGTTTCAAAACATCCACCAATCCGGCTGGGGGAGCCCGATTTCAATAACGCCTTATTTTACATTGCAGAAATTGGCGATTGATTTTGCCTTGTTTGATTATCCTTCTTGTTATGATGTAGTCTATTACGATGCATTCGCTCCCGACAAACAACCGGAGGCGTGGTCGCAGGAATTGTTTGACAAACTCTTTTCCTCCATGAATCCGAAAGGAGTTCTTACCACTTATTGCGCCAAGGGAAGCATTCGCCGGATGATGCAACAAGCGGGATTTTTCGTCGAGCGCATACCGGGAGCGGCGGGAAAAAGGGAAATGTTACGAGCTAACGTGTTGGACAAACCCGATTACGATAAAGAAAAGAACGAATACCAACAATAAATAATGGATGCCCTTTTTGTTCGACCTTGAGAAAAAGTGTCCGGTTAAGAGAGCGAGTGGTACATAAGTAATTAATCCCCAAGACGATTTGTATTCGCTTTGTAAGAAAAGTATAACAAAAATAATGAATACCGAAAGATAAAGATACCTTAGAACGGAAATTGTCCACACCCTTTCAGAAATGTTAAAAAAGAATAGAGAAATCCCCATAATAAGATAAATGAATATGATAAATCCGTAAGTTACCCATTCTATCATAGTTAAATCAGGATAGCGAATAGCTGTCAACGGTTCAAGTTGCGGTAAAAGAGAAAAAAAGATTGTGTTGTCTCTCTGATAAATACTCCATGTGAAAATAAATAAATAAACAATGACAAAGCCGGTCAAGCTGGCGAAAAATACACGTCCGTTAAAACATTGAAAACGATAGAATCCTATCCAGAAAACGGGAAACAAAAACAAAAGCGGAGTCCAGAATAGACTGCCTAAAACGAGCGCTATTGAAATGTTCATAGCATTTATCTGCGAATCAGGCTTTTGATAAGAGTTAAACAAAAAATAGTAGCAAAGCACAAGGCATAAAGCTGCAACGCTCCCTTTGATGTCGCAATAAAAAAGAGGATTTCCTCCGGTAAAAAGCAAATAGAATATAGCCGGCAGAAAGGTGCGCTCCTGAATGATGTTGAAAATATGATTGAGTTGTAGTAAGAAAAATGCAATCCCCATCTGAATCAGCAAACTGCCCCAAAAAGAAAGATTATCGAATGGAACGCCAATGGAATATAACCGCACTACAATAAAAGCGAATACAATTATAAAGAGCAACAATTTGCCTGTAAGAAATTGCTTATGGATTTTTTCAATGTTCATACGTCGAACCCGATGTCTCGACGATAATACATTCCGTCGAAATGAATGACTTCACAGTTTTGAAACGATTGTTGCAAGGCTTCGATTTTATTTTTTCCATACGAACTGACTGCAATCACCCGACCTCCGTTTGTCAGGATTTGTTCGCCCTTAAGCGCTGTTCCCGCATGGAAAAGGATACTGCCGGATATTTTATCCAATCCGGTAATTGATTTTCCTTTTTCGTAATCGCCCGGATAGCCGCCGGAAACAAGCATGACGGTTACAGCATAGCGTTCGTCAAAAATCAACGGCTTTTCATGCAGATTTTCCTGAGCAATCCCTTCTAATAAATCAACAAAATCGGATTTTATCCGAAGCATTACGACTTCGGTTTCAGGGTCGCCCATCCGGCAATTGTATTCAATCACCATCGGATTTCCTTGTACGTTAATAAGACCAAAAAAAATAAATCCTTTATAATCAATAGCTTCTTTTTTCAATCCTTCAATCGTAGGAATAACGATGCGTTCTTCTACCTTTTTCATAAAGCAGGGCGTTGCGAAAGAAACCGGAGAAACGGCTCCCATACCTCCGGTATTCAAACCGGTATCGCCTTCGCCAATACGTTTGTAATCTTTAGCTTCCGGAAGAATTTTGAAGGAGTTGCCGTCGGTCATGACAAAAACGGAACATTCGATTCCGGGAAGAAATTCTTCAATCACAACGGTTTCACTTGCTTTCCCAAAACTTCCGTTCAACATGGCTTTCAATTCGTTTTGCGCTTCCAATAGATTGTCGATAATCAGAACGCCTTTCCCCGCGGCTAATCCGTCGGCTTTAAGCACATAAGGCGGTTGCAACGATTCAAGAAACGCAAATCCTTTCATAAGGTTTTCTTTCGTAAAACTTTGATATTGGGCTGTCGGAATAGCGTGGCGCTGCATAAATGCTTTAGCAAAACTCTTACTACCTTCCAATTGAGCGCCTTGAGCGGAAGGACCGATGACCGGAATTGCATTCAATTCCGCATCGTGTTTGAAAAAATCATAAATCCCTTTGACTAATGGGTCTTCCGGACCAACAACGAGCATGGTAACCGCATGTTCCAATACGAATTGTTTTATCGATTTAAAATCGGTTGCCGCAATCGGGACGTTAATCCCGATTGCGGCTGTTCCTGCGTTTCCCGGAGCAATGTATAGCTTTTCTGTTTTTGGACTTTGTTTAATTTTCCATGCTAAAGCATGTTCCCTGCCGCCGGATCCGATTAGTAAGATGTTCATTTTTCTGATGACGCATTAATTGTTTTCCAGCAAACCGCCGATAAAGCAGCGCCAACAAGAGGAGCAACGATGAATATCCATAGTTGAGAAAGAGCCGCTCCGCCTTCGAATATAGCCGGTCCGATACTGCGTGCCGGATTCACAGAAGTTCCTGTGATGGGGATACATACAATGTGGATTAAGACTAAAGATAAACCAATTGCTAAACCGGCGAAATTTCCTGCTCCCCTTTTGGAGTCCGTAGAACCAAGCACTACTAATACAAAAACAAAGGTAAAAACAACTTCTGCAATGAAGCCTTCTACCATACTTATGCCCGGCTGTATGCCATTAGCGCCGGTGGCTGTTGGACCAGCATGTCCTCCTGCTTGAACGAGCGCAAAAATAATGGCAGATCCGATTATTGCACCAATTACTTGAAAAACCATGTACATAGCGGCGTCTTTTCCACTCATTCTTCCTGATAAAAATACGCCAAAGGTAATAGCAGGGTTAATATGGCATCCGGAAATATTCCCGATTGTGTAAGCCATAGCTACTACAGATAAACCAAATGCGAATGCAACACCAAGTGTACCAACACCTCCTGCTGCTACTGCACCTACAGCATGTCCTGCGAAAACAGCGCTTCCGCAACCCATTAGAACAAGTACCATTGTTCCAACTAATTCAGCTAAATACTTTTTCATTTTCTTTTTTGTTTTGTTTTGTTTAAGTTAATACTAAAAAATTGGTTTTATAATTCTTAAAAAAGTGAATTTATTGTCATTTCATTATTTATTATTCATGGAAAAAATGATAATATGTTTTGTTATTTGCGTGCCAAAGGTACAAAATGTTATTTAAATAAGCAAAATAGGGGATAAAAGTTTTTTGATATATTATTTCAAAATCATTTATCGCCTCGATTTTTCACTTTAAACTCCTTAAATTTACCGGAAAACAGACGGTAGTGACGGTATTCGCAATCCAGAGAACCGTTAATCAATTTCATTTTAGAGGTAGGTTTCAAGCCAATGTTGTCAAGTCCTTCAAGACTGGCTGAAATAATCCATGCGTCGTAACCGGCGAAAATATGTTTTAATCGTTCGCCAATGATTGCGTATAATTCCATCAGATTTCTTGGATTTAATCGTTCGCCATAAGGCGGGTTGGTGATTAAAATTCCTGTTCCGGGATTTTCGGTAATTTCCTGAAAAGGTTGAATTTTCAATTCAATGTATTGAGAAAGACCGGCGTTCTTAACATTTTTTGATGCTTCGATTATTGCTTTTCGGTCGATGTCTGATCCGTAGCATTTGAAATGAAACGGTTTTTCACGACTATCGTCGCTACTGACATGCATAAAAAGTTCTGAGTCAAAATCGTCCCACTTTTCAAAAGCAAACTGATTGCGGAAAACGCCGGGAGCAATATTCAGCGCAATTAAAGCGGCTTCAATCAATAACGTGCCGGATCCGCACATCGGATCAACAAATGGCGTTTCGCCCTTCCAACCGGTTTTCAAAATCATTCCGGCTGCGAGCGTTTCGTTCAGCGGAGCTTCTCCACTTTCTACTCGATAGCCCCTTTTGTGAAGGGATTCGCCCGAACTGTCAAAAGAAAGCGAACACTCGTTATGTGAAATATGCAAGTGGAGCTGCAAGTCGGGATTATTGATTCGTACCGAAGGGCGCTGTTTGCCTTGCTCGGTGAAATAATCGACAATAGCGTCTTTCACACGGTATGACACAAACTTGGAGTGCGTAAAAATATCGGAATAGACTACTGCATCAATAGCAAAGGTTTTCTTTTCGGGTAAATATTCCGACCAGTCGAGTTTCTTGATTTGATTATAAACGTCATCGGGATTTTGAGCGGTGAAATGCATAATCGGCTTTAGAATCCGCAATGCTGTACGACAATGGAAATTAGCTTTGTATAATAACTCCTTATTTCCTTCAAACGAAACCATCCGGCGCCCGATTTGTACATTGTTGGCGCCCAATTCAATTAATTCTTCGGCTAATACATCTTCAAGACCTTGCAAAGTCTTAGCAATCATTTCAAATGAGCTGTCTTTCATCGGATAAATGTTCCTTTCCCTGTCTTTACATCGGCTGCACGCGTGATAATCACTTCTTTTACTCCGGAAGCGATGGCTCGAAAAGCATTATCCAATTTGGGAATCATCCCGCCTTGAATGATTCCTTCGCTTTTGTATTGCTGGAACAGTTCGCGGTCTAAATTGGGGATAAGGCTTTCTTCATCAGCTTCGTTTAGTAAAACGCCTCTTTTTTCAAAGCAGTAAATTAAACGGACATTACAATCGAAAGCTAAGGATTTTGCTACTTCGGAAGCAATCGTATCGGCATTGGTATTTAATAAATTCCCATTTCCGTCGTGAGTTAGCGGAGCAATAACCGGAAGGTAGTTTTGATCGAGAAGTTCTAAAAGCACAGGGACATTTATATCCTTAATATCGCCAACAAAACCATAGTCAATATCTTTAATCGGTCTTTTCTCTGCAAGAATCAGGTTCATATCGGCTCCGGTCAATCCGATTGCATCGATTCGCAGTTTTTGTAATTGAGCGACAATATTTTTGTTAACTAATCCGGCGTAAACCATAGTTACTACTTTCAACATTTCCGCGTCGGTGATTCTGCGACCTTCCGTCATTTTCGTTTCAATGCCTAATTTTCCGGCAATAAGAGTAGCCGAAGTTCCACCGCCATGAATTAAAATTTTACTTCCGGCTATTAAAGTGAAATCTTTTAAAAAAGTCAATAATGATTCCGAATCTTCTACGATTTTTCCTCCGACTTTTACGATTGTCAGTTGTTGCATAAATTATTTTTATTTTTATTCAAGCAGATGCTTGATGAAGTCAATAATTCCATTCTTTTAAATGCGTATAAAGAACCCTGACCGGTAAACCCATAACATTATAAAAGGAACCGTCGATTTTTTCCACTCCGATGTAGCCAATCCACTCCTGAACGCCGTAAGAGCCTGCCTTGTCGTAAGGTTTATAATTTCTTACATAGTAATCAATTTCATCTTCATGCAATTCGGCGAATTTGACTTGCGATGAAACATGAAACGCTTGTTGCTTATTCAATCCCGTAAGACAAACACCGGTAATCACTTCATGCGTTTTTCCCGAAAGAATTTGTAGCATTGTCTTTGCATCCTGTTCATTTTCTGGCTTTCCATAAACAATCCCTTCCAGCCAGACAATAGTGTCTGCCGTAATTAATAAAGTATTTTCTTTCAAATACTTTTGGTATGCATAAGCTTTTTGTTTTGCAATGTAAACAGGAATCTCTTCCTTTCGCAGCGTTTCAGGAAAAGACTCTTCAATACCGGGAATTGTTTTCACTTCAAAATCAATATCTAATCCTGCCAATAGCTCGTGTCGTCGAGGAGAATTAGATGCTAAAACAATTTTATATTTTGAAAGATTCTCCAGCATAGTTCTTTTGTTACCATCCGAAAGCGTCTTCGTCCGTCATCCATTTACCTTGCGCTTTCAGTACCTGTTCAATAATGTCCCGCCCCACGCCATTACCTCCGTGTTTAGGAGAAATGTAGAGTGAAACTTCTTTAATTTCAGGAACAGCGTCCGACGGGCAAACCGGTAAGCCAACCACTTTCATTATTTCATAATCTGGAATATCATCTCCCACATAACAAATCTCGTCGATGTCTAACCCTGTTTTTTGAATGAAATTACGAAAATCGATGATTTTATTCTTCGCTTTTGTGTAAAGGTAACTGAATCCTAAATTCTCAAAACGAATGCGGACAGCAAGGGATTCTCCTCCGGTAATAATTCCTAAGATAAAACCTTTTTTAGCTGCCAATTGCATAGCATATCCGTCTTTTGTATTAATAATCCGCATAGGCTCTCCCGATGGATGCAGAGGAATGGACGCGGGCGACAAAACCCCATCCACATCAAAAATAAAAGCTTTTATTTTTTTCAAATCATATTTAATAGTACTCACATCATTTATTAATTTGTTTGGGCAAAAGTAACAAATAAATATGAATATCGAAACAATTTATTTGAAATACTATTAAGCTTAACTGAAAAATACAAAAAAGTTTGGTAAAACCAAAAAAAAATCGTTCCTTTGCACCGCTTTACAAAAGGGAGAGATGGCAGAGTGGTCGATTGCGGCGGTCTTGAAAACCGTTGAACTGCGAGGTTCCCGGGGTTCGAATCCCTGTCTCTCCGC
>Ga0123354_10017808_pt1 | contig 11129 bp, 9 predicted proteins | sample TergutLab28metaG_2_FD_97872 | JGI IMG/M metagenome (GOLD analysis project Ga0123354, IMG submission 97872) | Labiotermes labralis P4 segment gut microbial communities from Petit-Saut dam, French Guiana - Lab288 P4 | ecosystem: Host-associated > Arthropoda: Insects > Digestive system > Gut ... | reverse complement strand
GTCAAGGTGTTCGAGCTTTCCGACCGTTTCGCGGTGCCAAGCTACGTCGCCGTCGCCCCTGATGGCCTCGACCCCTGCGACCTGCGCCTGCGGTCGGGCGAGGCCGCTGTGCGCGAGCTGATCCGCACCGCCGGCCCGCTGTACGAGTTCGTGATGCGCAACCGCGTCGCCGGTTTCGACCTCGACCGGCACGACAGCCGGGTCGATGCCGTGCGCTCCGTCGCCCCGACGCTCGCCTCGATTACCGACGCCGACAAGCGCGGTGCCTTCATCACCGGCCTGGCCGGCATCGTCGGCATGGAGCCCGCCGAGGTGCGCCGGATAATCACCGCCGCCAACCGGCGCGGCGCCCAGCGGCCCGCGGCGCCAGCCAGGGATTTGGGACGCCCCACCGCCGACGAGACCCCGGCGGTGTTGCCCCCGGAGCAGCCAGCCGACGTGCCATACCCGCCAGTAAACGAGCCGTCTCTGGCCGCCGAGCGCGGCGTCTGCCAGCTGATGCTGCAGGCACCGGGGTACTTCACGACGGACTGGTGCGGGCTTGAGCCGGCCGACTTCCGCCATCCCGCTTACCGCGCCATTTGCGAGGTCGTCATGGCGACGCCCTATGAGCCGGAAGGCTGGTTGGGGCGTCTGCAAGCCGCCACCACCAGCCCGGCGGTGCTGCGATTGCAGACGGAACTCGCCGTGGCACCGCTGCTGCGCCAGCCCGATGATGCCTACGTGAAGGCGTACGCTGCCCGGGTGCGCCTTGGCCGGTTGCGCTCGCAACTCGACACGTTGCGCTCGCGGCTGCAGCGGTTGAACCCGATTACAGACGCCGAGATCCAGGTGCCGCTGTTCCAACAGGTTGTCGAGTTGGAGGCACTGAAGGTGCAACTCACCCGCGACGCCCTTAATATCTAAACCTGGATCCATCGATGCTGCGCGTAATGAGCAGCACCTGAGGGGTGTTCCTCACTTCGTTCGTCAACAGGCTGCAATCACCTCAGCAGGCGTGCAAGCACGTCTGCCTTCGGTTCAATTGCCTGTGTGATGGGTGTGACGAACGCGCGAAAGCAGACTGGCTGTCTGCTGAGCGTGGTCGGTGCGGCCAGCGTGCCTCAGGTGCGGCGGAATAGCGCATGATCGGTGGATTCAGGCTAAACCAGCGCTGCGACCCGCGACCCGAGGTGTTCAAGCGCCTTCGTTTCGATGCGCTTGACGTGGTACGGCGAGGTTTTCATGTCCTCCGCGATGCGGGCGTAGCTGCGCGGCTTGCCCGAGCGTAACCCGAACCTGTCCTCGACGATGCGGCGTTCCTCGGCGCCCAGATACGACAGTTGCGTCAGCACGATGGCCGACGGGTCCGGCTCGCGCTCGGGGGCCGGCAGCTCGTCGTCAATCATGTGCAGGGGCGGGCGCCAGGGCTGCGCCTGCTGCGCCGGCGCGTCAGCCGGCTTGGCTCGCAGCCAGCGTTCGGGCAGCGAGCCGCAGGCGTTCACGCTCTGGCAGGCGCAGCGGGCGGTGAACACCAGCCGGGGCCAGGCGAGGGTCGAGAACCTGGTGCCGCGCGTGTGGTCCCAGTCCCTGATCGCCCGGCCGAGCGACAGGCAGCATTCCTGGATGATGTCGTCGACGTCAACCCGGTAGTTGCGCGCCGCCCGGTGGGCCACCAGGGCGGCCAGCCTCAGGTTCGCGGTGTAGAAGTGCTGCCAGGCATCGGCGCCGTCTTCCATCACGGCGATCAGCTCCTCCCGGCTGATCCAGCCGGGATACGTGGTGATCAGCAGGTGCTCGGCGTAGACCCCCGCTTCGATGCGGCGGGCCAGCTCGATCTCGTCCGCTGCGGTCAGCAGCGGGACACAAGGCAGGTCAACCGTTTTCATGTCAGCGCCGCGCAGTCCGTACGAAAAGGCGGACGGCAAGGGCCAGCAGCCCCAGTCCAAGCAGTCCTGCCAACGGTGCCGGCCCCACCACGCTGCCCCCGGTGTCGAACAGGATCGTCGGCACCACCGGCACCGTCTTGGCCGTTTGCTGCGGGTGGCCGGCCGGATGGTCGACGACCACGGGGGAGTGGCCGTCGACTTGCATGGTCACAGTCTCGGCGTACGTGACGCACAACCCCACCGGGCTGGACGGCACCGTCCAGGCCCCCAGGCCGGGCGCCGACCAGTCGGCGTCGTCCCAGCCAAGCTCAATGGTCTCGCTGATCGTGGCCAGCGTCTGGCCGTCGGCCCACGCCGCGTCGCCAATTCCGGGGCATAAGCCGCTGGCGGGCACGGGCACGGCGACAAGGCGTCCATCAATCTGATACGACGCGTGCGCACCGTCGATGCCACCGACGGTCGCGGTGTCGCTAACCGTCTCGCCGGCGCCGAACTCGGCCCCGCTGATCTGCGTGTCGATGGTCGGCAGCCCGAGCACCAGGCCCGTCTGCCCGGGGTCACCGGCCGGGTGGTCAACTACCGCCGCCACCTCGCCGTCCACGGTCATGGTCACAGACTCACCGTACGAGACGCACAGCCCGCCGGCAGTGGCCGGCACCGTCCACTGGCCCAGCTGCAGGCTGGCAGTGCCATCATCCGTGATGTCATCCACCGGCACGCCCTCAATCGCCAGCAACTGCTCGGTCGTCGCCCAATCAGGCGAGTCGGCGCCGGGGCACTGCCCGTCGTCACCCACCGGCAGCCCGAACAGGCCCCCGTCGACGACGTAGACGACCGAATCGTCGTCGATAAGCCCCGTCAGCTCGACCGCGTCGCTGATGGTCTCGCCGGGCAGTATTAGCGAACTTGATATCTGGGTGCCGATCGCCGGTTGCGGCATGTCGAAATCTCGCGTCATGATTGCCGACGCCCAAGTGCGGGCCTTGCCCGACACCATCAGTAGGCTCTGGTACGACGAGCTGGTGGCGATCATCGGGTAACGCGGCGCCACCGGGCTGGCCAGCGCGGCGGTCACCTCGTAGTGGCCGAACGCCGTCATCGCATATGCCAGCTCGGCGACGTCATCGATGGTAGCCACGGTGACGCTCTGCGAATCGCCACCGGGCGAGGTCACCTTGAACACCACTTCGGTGCCCGTGCCGAGTCCGGGCAGTTTGACGGTGGCAACTAGGTCATCGCCCAGGTGCGCGGGGGCGTCGGAAATGCTGGCGGTCGCGGTGCCGTCCCAGTTATTGGCTTTCGCACGGGTCTCGGCCAGCAGGGCGACGGCCTGCGACAGCACTCCGAAGGAGTTGACGATGCGGGTGGCGTCAGACTTGGGGTCGTCGAGTGAAAAGTTGTAGTAGGTGGTCGACAGCTTCGAGCCGCCCCGGTTGACTTGCACGTGATCGTAGCCGGCGATGGTCAGCATGACCATGCGGTACATTACCGCCGTCTTGTTGCTCGTGACAGCGGTGGTGGCCCGCCACATCAGGTAGGCGAGCTGGTTCAGCTGCGCTTTCGTTAGCGCCTTGCCCTGATCGTTGGTGAAGCTGGTCAGCTGCTTCGGCTCCGACAGTGCCGACGATCCCGACCAGTCGCGGTGCGGCTGCAGGCAGAACCCGATGCCCTTCGTGGTGCTGTAACCGCCGGCCCACCAGTTGACGGTCTGGCCGCCGTGGGCCGCGCCGATGTTGTACGTGCCGCCAAGGCCAAGCCCGACGATCCAGGTGTCGGCGGCGGCCGGGGTGATAGACGCGCCAAGCAGCAGCCCGGCGCTGGCTAGCGATACGAAAAGACCGGTGATTATCCGGCGTGGCTGAAACATGTCATGCTCCTTTGCAAATGGTTGATGTCAATAGTGGCGGAAGAAGGCAACCCCGCGCCCTGCCTGTGGACAGAAAAAACGGACAACACCGATTTATCCACAGGCCTTGACAAGCCCGTTTCCAGGCCGTCCCCTAGACTTGAGGGCGTGAACGACCGGCCAATCGGCATCTTCGACTCGGGCTTCGGCGGCCTGACGGTGGCCCGCGCCATCGTCGACTTGCTGCCAAACGAGAGCATCACCTACTTGGGTGACACCGCCCGCACGCCGTATGGCCCCCGCCCCATCGCGCAGGTGCGCGACTTCACCCTGCAATGCCTCGACCACCTCGTCGCCACCGGCGTCAAGATGCTTGTGATCGCGTGCAACACCGGCTCGTCCGCCGCCCTGCACGACGCCCGCGAGCGCTACGACCTGCCCATTGTCGAGGTGATCCAGCCGGCCGCCAGCCACGCTGCGGCGACCACGCGGGCGGGCCGCATCGGCGTGATCTGCACCCAGGCCACCGCCATCTCGCGGTCGTATAACGACGCCCTGGCGGTCGCGCCGGTCACGGTCACCACGGCCGTCTGCCCGCGGTTCGTCGAGCTGGTCGAGGCCGGCGTCACCAGCGGCCCCGAGGTGCTCGCCCTGGCCGGCGAATACCTTGCGCCGCTCAAGCTGGCTGGCATCGACACCCTGATACTCGGCTGCACCCACTACCCGCTGCTGTCTGGCGCCATCAGTTACGTGATGGGCGACGCCGTCCAGCTGGTCAGCAGCGCCGACGAGTGCGCCCGCGCCACTTTCGCCGCCCTGACCCGCCTGGGCGCGCTGCGCGGCAACGACGACCCCGTGACCCGCCGCTTCCTCACCACCGGCGACCCGGCGGGCTTCGAGGGGCTTGGGCGACGCCTGATGGGCGGGTTCGTCAGCGACGTCAGCCAGGTCTCGCTTTAGCCTGGATGCACCGATGCTGCGCGTAGTGAGCAGTAGCGGTGGATTTCGGCTAAGATTCCGAATCTTCCGTCGTCCTAGGCCATTGGGAGCCCGTAACGAGGGACTATTCGGAACGTAAGCCTGGATCCACCGATGCTGAGAGTGGTCGGCGCGGCCAGCGTGCCTCAGGTGCGGCGGAATAGCGAATGATCGGTGGATCCAGGTTTGGCCCCAAACTGTGGGCGTCCCCCATCGAATCCGGCCCGGTTGGTAGGGTGGCACCTATGGCTCCAAGACTTGACGGGCGGGCGCCCGACGAACTGCGCCCCGTAGTGTTCCACCGCGGCTGGCTGACGAATGCCGAGGGCTCGTGCCTGATCGAGTGCGGCCGCACCCGGGTGCTGGTGACCGCCAGCGTCGAGGCTGGTGTGCCCCGCTGGCGCAAAGGCAGCGGCCTGGGCTGGGTCACCGGCGAGTACGACATGCTGCCGCGGGCGACGAACACCCGGCACGACCGCGACTCCCGGGCGGGCAAGGTGAATGGGCGCACGTCTGAAATCAGCCGCCTGCTTGGCCGCTCGCTGCGGGCGATCATCGACTACAAGGCGCTGGGCGAGAACACGCTGATCGTCGACGCCGACGTGCTGCAGGCAGACGGCGGCACAAGGACGGCTTCGATCACGGCGTCGTACATTGCCATCGCCGACGCCGTCGAGTGGATGCGGGGCAAGGGCATGCTCGCGGGCGAGCCGCTGCGTGGCTCCGTCGTGGCCGTCAGCGTCGGGGTGGTGGGCGGCGAGCCGATGCTCGACCTCTGCTACACCGAGGACTCCTCGGCCGACGTCGACATGAACATCGTCGCCACCGGCGACGGCCACCTGATCGAGGTGCAGGGCACAGCGGAGGGCGAGCCGTTCGACCGCGCCCTTCTGGACCATTTACTCGACCTGGGCGCGGCGGGCTGTGGGCGTCTCACAGCAATGCAGTTGGAGGCGCTCAAGTGAGCCAGCCGATGGTGTTTCTTGCCACCAACAATCGCCACAAGCTGGAAGAGCTCGAACGCATCCTCGCCGAGCAGAATCTGAGCATCGACGTGGCCACCATGGCCGACGTCGAACCTTATCCGGAGCCAGATGAGACCGAGCTGACGTTCACCGGCAACGCCCTGATCAAGGCGCGGGCCGGCTGCCTGCACACCGGGCTGGTATCGCTGGCCGACGACTCCGGCATCTGCGTCGACGCCCTCGGCGGCATGCCGGGCGTGCGGTCGGCGCGCTGGGCCGGGCTGGGCCACGACGACCAGGCCAACCTCGACCTGGTACTGCGCCAGATTGACGACGTGCCCCACCCGCGCCGCGGCGCCCAGTTCAAGGCCGTGGTGGCGCTGGTGACCCCGGACGGCCGCGAGTTCACTTTCGATGGCGTGATGGAAGGACGTCTTTCGTTTGAGCCAAGGGGCGACGGCGGCTTCGGCTACGACCCCATCTTCGAGGCGTCGGCCCAGCCAGCCGGCGGCCCCCGCACTAACGCGGAGCTGACGCCGGCGGAGAAGGACGCCATTTCGCACCGCGGCCAGGCACTGCGGGCCATGCTGCCAACTCTGGTGCAGGTGATGGGCCTGTGAAGCAGTACCTCGACCTGTTGCGCCACACGCTTGATCAGGGCGTCGCCAAATCGGACCGCACCGGCACCGGCACCCGCAGCGTGTTCGGCTACCAGATGCGCTTCGACCTCAGCGCGGGGTTTCCCCTTGTCACCACCAAGAAGGTGTATACCCGCAGCGTCTTCGGCGAACTGCTGTGGTTCCTGCGAGGTGACACAAACGTGGCCTGGCTGCATGAAAACGGCATCCACATTTGGGACGAGTGGGCCGGCCCAGACGGTGACCTTGGCCCCATCTACGGGCGCCAGTGGCGCAGCTGGCCCGCCCCGGACGGCGGTGCCATCGACCAGATCGGCGCCGTGATCCAGTCGCTGCGCAACAATCCCGATTCCAGGCGACACGTGGTGTCGGCCTGGAACGTCGGCCAGCTACCGCAGATGGCGTTACCCCCGTGCCACGCGCTGTTCCAGTTCTACGTGACCCCGGGGAGCCCACCGAAGCTGAGCTGCCAGCTGTATCAGCGCAGCGCCGACCTGTTCCTCGGGGTGCCGTTCAACATCGCGTCGTACGCGCTGCTGACCCACATGGTGGCGCAGGTCTGTGGCTTCGGCGTCGGCGAGTTCGTGCACACGATGGGCGACGCCCACATCTACGACAACCACGTCGACCAGGTGTTGCTGCAGCTGTCGCGCGAGCCGCGCCCGCTGCCAACGTTGAGGCTGAACCCGGACGTCACAAAGATCGACGGCTTCACGCTGGACGACATCGAGGTCGTGGGCTACGACCCCTGGCCGGCAATCAAGGCACCGATCGCGGTTTAGGCTACAGTGCTTACATGCGTGCTCTCCGCGTTGTGGCAGGGGTCCTGATAGGCGGCCTTCTAGCTGGCTGTGCAATGCCCCCCGATGATGCGCCCGGCACCATGCTGGTAGCCGACACCATCGAGCACCCACCGTCGCTTGTTCAGGTGATTTTCGACGGCCTGACCCTCGATCAGAAGATCGGCCAGTTGCTGATGGTGTCGCTAAACAGAAGCACCCCCGTCGACACCCTGCAAGACCTTGTCGCCACCGGACAGGTGACCGGGGTGCTGCTGCTTGACAACGGCTGGGGTGCGTCGGCGGTGCAGGACGTCACCGCTGCCCTGCGGCAGCAGGCGGGCCGGATCGGGCTGTACATCGCCGTCGACCAAGAGGGCGGGAAGGTGCAGCGGCTGTCGGGCAAAGGCTTCGACAAGATCCCGTCCGCGAGCACGCAGGGCACTTGGCCGTCGGACAAGCTCACCGAGAGCGCGCAAGCATGGGCCAGCCAGCTCAGCGCCGCCGGCGTCAACCTCAACCTGGCGCCGGTCGCCGACACTGTGCCGGCGTCGATGCTGCACAAGAACAAGCCGATCGGGATGTTGTCGCGGCAGTTCGGCACCAACCCGGCAGTGGTGGCCGAGCACGCTGCCGCCTTCATTCAGGGCATGAACGCCGGCGGAGTGCAGGCGTGCGTCAAGCACTTCCCGGGGCTCGGGCGCATTACCGGCAACACTGACAACAGCACGAAGGACATCACCGATGGCACGACGACGCGCGACAGCGACTATCTGCAGGCGTTCCGCACGGCGATGGCCGCCGGGCCAGCCATGGTGATGATGTCGCTGGCCACCTACAGCAAGATCGATGCCAAGCACCCGGCAGTGTTTTCGCACACGATGATCACCGACGTGCTGCGCGGCGACCTGGGCTGGGACGGCGTGGTGATTTCAGACGCCCTCAACGCCGCCGCCGTCAAATCGGTGCCGGTGGGGCAGCGGGCGGTGCAGTTCATCGAGGCGGGTGGCGACATCGCGCTTTTCGCCACTGTCGCCGAGGTGAACCAGGCGGCGTCGGCCCTGAAGCAGCGCGCCCAGTCGGACGAGGCGTTCGCCGACCTGATCGACGCGTCGGTGATGCGGGTGCTCAAGGCGAAGGCGGCGGCCGGCCTGCTGTCGTGAGACGATCAAGTCGGTGGCGCCAGCTAGGCTTATCACCATGTCATTTGAGTCGCTGCCCATCACCGGGGTCGCCGCCGTCGCCCGCAACGGCGTGATCGGGGCCGGCGGAGCGCTGCCCTGGCACATCCCGGCGGACATGGCGCACTTCCGCGACATCACTATGGGCGGGGCGCTGGTCATGGGGCGCCTGACATACCTGTCGTTGGCCAAGCCACTGCCGGGGCGGGCCACCATCGTCGTGAGCCAGCACCCCGGCACCTCGTTCGAGGAGGGGGCGACGTCGGTGCAATGGGCGCGTTCAATTGAAGCCGCCCTGATCGCCGCCCGCGCGACCAACCGCCCGGTTTTCGTCGTCGGTGGCGGGCAGATTTTCGTGGCTGCCTGGCCGTGGCTGACAGACCTGGAGCTGACGCTGATTGACGACGCCCCCTTAGGTGACACGTACCTGCCGGAAGTCGATCCCAGCCAATGGCTGCAACTGAGCGTCGAGCCGCACGACGGGTACGCGTTTGCCCGGTACCGGCGCCTGGCGCCTGGAACTGCGGCGGCATGACCACAACCGGCGATCATGGCCCGCCGCGGATCATGCACCTTGACATGGACGCCTTCTTCGCGGCGGTCGAGCAGCGTGACAAGCCGTCGCTGCGCGGCAAGCCGGTGATCGTCGGCGGCGTCGGCGGGCGCGGCGTCGTCTCGACGGCCAGCTACGAGGCGCGGGTGTTCGGCGTGCACTCGGCCATGTCGATGTCGCAGGCCCGTCGTGCCGCGCCCCACGCGGCGGTGCTGGCGGGCCGGTTTGGCGCCTACCGCCAGTCGAGCCGGGTTGTGATGGCGCTGCTGCGCGAGCTGTCGCCGCTGGTCGAGCCCATGAGCGTCGATGAGGCCTACGTCGACCTTGAGGCGGGCGGTTTCGACTGCTCGTCTGTCGCCGCCCTTGAGGTGCTGGTCGGCCGGGTGCGCCGCGAGCTCACCGAGCGCACCGAGGGCCTCACCGCGTCCGTGGGCGTTGGCTCAAGCAAGCTGATCGCCAAGATGGCGTCGGAACACGCCAAACCGAACGGGCAATTGGTGGTGCCGTCGGGCCGCGAGCTCGACCTGATCAGCCCGCTGCCGGTGCGGGCGGTGCCGGGCATCGGGCCGGCGACGGTCGAGCGGCTCTCGCTGTTGAACATCAAGACGGTGTCAGACCTGCAGGCCGCCAGCCTGCACGAGCTGGCCCACGAGCTGGGCGAGAACATCGGCCAGGGCCTGTACCGTCTGGCCTACGCCGACGACGACCGCCCGGTGCAGGTCGAGCACGAGGCCAAGTCGATCTCCGTCGAGGACACCTTTGCCACCGACCTCACCGTGCGCGAGGACATCGAGCGCCAGCTTGAGTCCGACGCCGCGATCGTCGCCGCCAGCCTGGGCAAGGCCGGCGTGTTCGCCCGCACGATCAGCATCAAAGTGCGACTGGCCGATTTCAGCACCCACACCCGCTCGCGCACCCTCGACGGCGCCACCGACCGCGCCGAGCGCCTGTCAGGGGTGGCGCGCCAACTGCTCGCCGGCGTCGACGTCGCACGCGGGGTGCGACTGATCGGGCTGGGCACGTCGAACTTCACCGCCGCCGCGCAGGAAGAACTGTTTGAAGACGGCACCAGCGCCCCCATCACCGAGGAGGTCCAGCGGGGCGAGATTGAAGACGCCCCGCCCACTGACCCGCCGGCCTGGCACCGCCACCACAGGGGCGATGTCTGGCTGCCGGGCGACGACGTGTTCCATTCGGTGATGGGCCGCGGCTGGGTGTGGGGCTCTGGCCACGGCAAGGTGACGGTGCGGTTCGAGTCGCGGCTGACAGGCGTCGGCCCGGTGCGCTCACTGCGGGCAGACGACGAAAACCTTGAGCACGCCGACCCGCTGCCAATGCGGTGGGATCGTGGAGACGAAGACGCCGGGTAGCATTGGGTGTCTTATGACGTCACCAATCATCCGGCCCCGCGGCGCGTCGTACTTCGACGCCATCGAGCCGTGGTTGCTTGACGTCGCCCAGCCGGTGCAGTACGCCGGCGGCGAGCCGAACAGCATCACCAAAGACTGGGACGCCGCCACGGTGCGCTGGGTGCTGTGCTACCCCGACGCCTACACGCTGGGGCAGTCGAACCTCGGGTTGGCGATCCTCTACGAGGTGCTTAACGAACAAAGCTGGATCCTCGCCGAGCGCGCCTTCAGCGTGCGCCCCGACATGGCCGCCGCCCTGCGCGCCCGCGGCATCCCGCTGCTGACCCTTGAGGGGCACCGCGCCGTCGGGGACTTCGACGTGCTCGGGCTCAACCTGTCGAACGAGCTGACCTACACGAACGTGCTGGAGATCCTCGACCTCGCCGGCGTGCCGTTGCACTCCGCCGATCGCACCGAGCAACACCCCATCGTGGTGGCCGGCGGGCACTGCGCCACCAACCCTGAGCCCCTCGCCAGCTTCATCGACGTGGCAGTGCTGGGCGACGGCGAGCAGGCCAGCCTGCAGCTAAGCGACATCGTGCGCCGCTGGGTTGATGGCGGACGCCCCGGCGGACGCCCCGGCGTGCTGCTTCAGCTGGCGCAGACGGGCCGGTTCTACGTGCCAAGCCTCTACGACGTCGAATACAACGACGACGCCACGATCAAGGCCGTCCGCCCCAATCAGCCGGGCGTGCCCAAACGGGTGACCAAGCATGTGCTGGAAAACCTCGATGAATGGCAATATCCGAAGCGCCCCATCGTGCCCATCACCGAGACGGTGCACGAGCGCTATTCCGTTGAGATCTTCCGCGGCTGCACGCGCGGCTGCCGGTTCTGCCAGGCCGGCATGATCACCCGGCCGGTGCGCGAGCGCAGCGCGCAATCCATCGAGGCGATGGCCAGCCAGGGGCT
>Ga0123354_10017807_pt1 | contig 11129 bp, 11 predicted proteins | sample TergutLab28metaG_2_FD_97872 | JGI IMG/M metagenome (GOLD analysis project Ga0123354, IMG submission 97872) | Labiotermes labralis P4 segment gut microbial communities from Petit-Saut dam, French Guiana - Lab288 P4 | ecosystem: Host-associated > Arthropoda: Insects > Digestive system > Gut ... | reverse complement strand
GCAACCATCGTCCATCGTCATCTGGGGATGCGTCGCGATGACCGCGTCGATATGGTCGTGATAGGTCGCGTCATCCTCACCACGGATAGCGTAGGTCGAAACGCCATAATACTGGACGAGAGCCGCTGCAACGTCATCTTGCGTCGAGAGCGGATTGCTCGCGCACAGCGTGACTTCCGCGCCGCCTGCAACCAACGCGCGCATAAGGTTCGCGGTCTCGGTCGTCACATGCATGCAGGCGCCGATGCGCAGGCCTGCCAGGGTCTGCTCGGCGGCAAAACGCGCACGGATGGCCGCCAGCACCGGCATATCGGCGTCGGCCCACTCGATACGCGCACGACCCGCGTCAGCCAGTGAAAGATCTTTCACATCATAGTTCATAAGAGCTCCTCTTTCTGTAAGATAGTAATCTCTAGTCTGTGCCGGTTATCGGGATCTTCGAAAGATCCCAGTCCTGCCCGATCACCACTAAGATCTCGCTGGAGAAATCCTGGAGACCGTTGCTTTGGACGACTTTCATACCGGGCAGCAGGCAATCCGCCACACTTTGAGCCGCATCCGCGTTCGTTTTATAGTATACATAACTTTGCTGATACACCGACTGGTTGGCGGCGTTACCGACCGTGCCCACGTTATAGCCGTGCGCCAGGAGGATCGCGGCCGCCTGTTTGGCGATGCCGGTGCGCTGTGTGCCGTTCTCTATGGTGATCGTGATCTTGGATGGATCGACTTTCGCCACCGGCGCGGCGACGGCAGGAGTCGAGTCGAACGGCTGGCCTTTGGCGAGCTTGTTCAGGATCCCTTGCGCGCCCGCTGTGTCCGGCACCACATAGGGAGAGACCCATTGTCCTGGCAGCGTGGCCGTATAGATACGATCGGGTTTGATACCCTTGAAGGTCTGGGCAAGGTCAAGTAATTGGGTCAGGCTCATGTCCGTCGAAACGTGGTATGACGCCTTACTTGTCACCTGAAGAAGCTGCGACTTGGACATCCCCGCTACCTGGCCGATCAAAGACTCAAGGAAAAGCTGCTGCGCCTTCATGCGCGTAAAGTCGCCCTCTGTATCGCCATAGAGGCTCCTCACCAGCGTAAGCGTATGAGCCCCGTCAAGTATCTGCGGCCCCGCGTCGATGACCGACGCGCTCTTGTTCGGAGTATCGTCCGCGGCTGGGTCGTCGATCCGCTGCGGCACGTCTACGCTGACCCCTCCCACAGCGTTGACCACATCCTCGAGCCCCGCAAGATCGATCGTCATCACATGATTGATGTTCTGCCCAGTCACCTGCTCGACGGATTGGACCGCCAGGGCCTCCTGGCCGTAGGTATAGGCCGCGCTGATCTTCTGGGTGCCATGACCGGAGATCTGGACCGCATAATCGCGGGGGATCGACACCAGCCATATCTGTTTGGTCTGAGGATCGACCTGCGCAAGTATCACGGCATCGCTGCGCCAGGTGTTGCTCCCCGAAGGTTTGTCGACCCCGAGCAACAGGACAGTGAACGGCTTGTCCGCCGTTGCGGGATAGGTGATGGCGCTGCGCACATCCTGGCCCTTGTAATGACTGGCATAGAGCCTGCTCTGCAAAACGCCCAGGTAGATCCCAACGCCCCCCGCGGTCGCCGCGATCAGCACGAAGACAGCAGTGAGTATCACGATGAGGCGCCGATGCGAATGCTTACGACGCCGGTCGCGTTCGGCCATTAGACGGGTCGGCGCCGTTTCAAGTTTTGAAGAAAGCGCAAAACCAGTCGTTTTAAGGGACGACTCCGCGGCTTCACGCCGTACGCGCGAGCTGGCCAGCAAAAGATCGCCCTGCGCGCGTCGGTGCGCGCCATCCGCGCCGATCGAGCTCTCGAACTGCTCGCGGGAACGGCTTGTGTTGAAATCCTGGGAACGCTTCCCCATACCTGACGTCCCGCTTCAGTCCTGCTCGCTGTGGCGCTCGATCAGGGCGCCGAGCGAAGCAAGCTTATCGCAGAAGTTCTCATAGCCCCGGTCGATGTGATACACATCGTAGACCGTCGTGGTCCCCTCGGCGACCAGGCCGGCTAACACCAGCGCCGCGCCACCGCGCAGATCGGGGCTGACGACCGGAGCGCCCGAAAGGTGCGTACCGCCTTTGACAAGCGCGTAGTGACCTTCGATGGCGATGTCGGCGCCCATACGACCCAGCTCATCGGCGAACATGAAGCGGTTCTCGAACACGTTTTCAGTCACGATGGAGGAACCCTCCGCGATCGCGCCTGCCGCCATGAACTGCGCCTGCAGGTCGGTCGGAAAACCTGGGTAGGGCAAGGTCTGGATATCGACCGCCTTCAGCGGGCCTGAAGCCCGCAAGCGGATGGCGTGATCGCCGCGCTCGACCACCGCTCCCATAGCTTCAAGCTTGCGGAGCACGATAGCGAGATGGTCGGGGTCGATCCCGTCGACCTCGATATCGCCCTGTGTTATCGCCGCGGCCACCAGGAACGTGCCTGCCTCGATGCGATCGCCTATCACCTGGTGACAGACCTCTTTGAGCGCTGGCACGCCGGTGATCGTCAGCTCCGCGCTCCCCGCGCCTTCGATATCTGCGCCGGCCTCCTGCAGGAAACAGACCAGGTCGGTGATCTCCGGCTCGCGGGCGGCGTTCTTGATCACGGTTGTACCGCGGGCGCGTATCGCTGCCATGATGAGGTTTTCTGTGGCGCCGACGCTTGGGAACTCCAACAGGACTTCGGCCGCCTGCAGGCCCGCCTCAGGCGCCCGCACCTCGATATAGCCATGTTTGATGTCGACTTCGGCGCCCAGCGCCTCAAGCCCAGCGATGTGCATGTCGATCTTGCGTGAGCCGATATTGCAGCCGCCCGGTAGCGCGACCCGCGCCTGGCCACAGCGACCCGCCAAAGGCCCGAGCACCGCTGTCGAGGCGCGCATCTGGGCCACCAGCTCATAGGGCGCCGTGCGGGAAGGGAGATGACTGCCGTCAAGGGTCAGCTCCCCCGGGGAGGTCCAGGCAACCTTGACCCCCAGAGCCTGCAAGACCTGGATCATGACCTCAACATCGGCGATATGCGGCACATTGCGCAGGATCGTCCGACCTTCGATCAGCAGGGAGGCCGCCATGAGCTTCAATACGGAGTTCTTAGCTCCGGCAGCAACAACGCGCCCGGAGAGCGCGGGTGAATGTTCTATGGTTATAAAATCAGCCATGAAGTACGAGGTCTTTCTTGTGTAAAAACAGGCCGCCGATGAGGGCGACCTGTTCATACTACCATGTTGTCAGAAAGCTGAATGCTCCCTGTTGACCATTTGTGCTAAACCGCGATCACGGCCTTAATCGTTGCCGTAGTGTCCGAGGACCGCCAGCACGTTCTTCACCCAGTCCATCTCGCGGGTGAGATCAGCGCGCGCGTCGATATGCTCCTCATCATCAGGCAGGGCGTCACGCTCATCCTTGAGCGCGCTCAGTTGCGCGTTGAGCTCTGAAGCGTCCAACCCCTTGACCGCAAGGGCTCTATCAGTCAGCACCGTCACGTGATCGAGCGCGACCTGAAGATAGCCGCCTTGCAGGGCGTAGACATCTACTTCCCGCTCCTGGTTATCAAGCGTCAGGCGCAGCTCGCCACGCCCCAGCTCACACACCATCGGCGCGTGCATCGGCAAAACGCCGAACTCGCCCGTAGGAGCCGTGGCGATGACCTGGCGCACCTCACCTGAGTACAGCGTCGCGGTCGGCGTCACCACATCGACAAGAAGAGTTCCGGCCATATCCAGACCTCCTTACGCCGCAGCCTTCATCTGTGCCGCGCGCTCGATAACGTCATCGATCGTGCCAGCATAGCGGAAGGCCTGCTCAGGAAGGTCGTCATGCTTGCCGTCAACGACCTCAGCAAAGCTGCGGATCGTGTCTTCAAGCTTGACGTAGACGCCTGGGTTACCCGTGAACTGCTCGGCCACATGAAAGCTCTGAGACAGGAACTGCTCAAGCTTACGGGCGCGAGAAACGGTCAGCTTATCCTCTTCTGAAAGCTCATCCATACCAAGGATCGCGATGATATCCTGCAGGTCCTTGTAGTGCTGCAGGATCTCCTGTACGGCGCGAGCCACGCGATAGTGCTCCTCGCCCACGATCTCTGGGTCAAGCGCGCGTGACGTGGAGTCAAGCGGGTCGACCGCCGGATAGATGCCCTTCTCGGAGATGGAGCGCGACAGAGTCGTCGTGGCGTCCAGGTGCGTGAAGGCCGTCGCCGGCGCGGGGTCGGTCAGGTCGTCTGCCGGCACGTAGATGGCCTGCACGGACGTGATCGATCCGGTCGTCGTCGAAGTGATGCGCTCCTGCAGCGTGCCCATCTCGGTGGCCAGCGTAGGCTGGTAACCAACCGCGGAAGGCATACGGCCCAGCAGAGCCGATACCTCGGAGCCTGCCTGCGTGAAGCGGAAGATGTTGTCGATGAAGAGCAGTACGTCCTGGCCCTCGTCACGGAAGTACTCCGCCTCGGTCAGCCCGGCCAGCCCGACGCGCAGACGCGCTCCCGGTGGCTCGTTCATCTGACCGTAGACCAGGCAGGTCTTGTTGATAACGCCTGACTCGCTCATTTCATTGAAGAGGTCCGTGCCCTCACGAGTGCGCTCGCCCACGCCGGTAAACACCGATGTACCACCTGACTCCTGAGCCAGGTTGTTGATGAGCTCAAGGATCACGACGGTTTTGCCAACGCCAGCGCCACCGAACAGCCCCGTCTTACCGCCCTTGATGTAAGGTTCGAGTAAGTCGATGACCTTGATACCCGTCTCGAATATCTCGGTCGAAGGCTCCAGCTCCGGAAACGCCGGAGCGGGACGGTGGATGGGATACCAGTCGGAGATGCCCTCTGGCATCGGCTTTTCATCCACGGGCTGGCCCATCACATTCCAAATGCGACCCAGCGTGGCTTTTCCGACCGGCATCATCATCGGTTTGCCGGTGTCAACAGCCTCCAGGCCACGCTGCAGACCATCGGTCGAAGACATCGCTACCGCGCGGACGATATCGCCCGGCAGGTGCTGCTGTACCTCGCAGATCGTCTCAATGTGCCCGATGGGGGTAGTGGCGTCGATCTTGAGCGCATTATAAATGGCAGGCATCGTCTCAGGCGTGAATTGGATGTCGACGACTGCGCCGACCACGCTTACGATATGTCCTGTGTTCATAGATCGTCCTTTTCTTGATTACTGGTCTTCCAGAGCAGCCGCCCCGCCGACGATCTCTGAGATCTCGGTCGTGATGGCGCCCTGGCGCGCGCGGTTATATGACCGCGTAAGCGTATTTATCATATCGGAGGCATTGTCCGTTGCGGCTTTCATGGCCGTACGGCGCGCCCCATGCTCAGACTCGGCTGACTCGAGGAAGTACCCGAAGGTCATGGCCTCCACGTAGGTGGGGATCAGGCTTTTCAGCACGTCCTCAGCAGATGGCTCAAAGATATACTCGAGGTTCCTGCGCCGGGCGGAAGCCTTATCTTGCTCCCCTTCGCCACTCTCCTCATCCTCGATGACGACCGGGAGTAGCGTGATCGTTTTTGGAACCTGGCGCGCCACGTTGACGAAGTGGTTATAGAGTATCTCCACCTTATCAAGCGTGCCTTCCGTATACTCGCGGATGATCCGCGCGGCAAGTGACTGGGCGTCAGAAAACGTCGGCGATCCCGTATGACCTACAAAGCCCATCGTGGGCGCGATGTCGCGATACTGGAAATAGCTGACCGCCTTGCGTCCATAGCAGACAAGCTCGACTTCGATGCCCTGTTCCAGGGCCTGAGCGCGCGCTTGCTCGACTAGGTGGATGATGCCCGAGTTGAAACCCCCGGCCTGGCCACGATCGCTCGTGACCGCCACCAGCATGATGCGTTTGCACTCGCTGTGCTCCTCAAGCAGAGGATGGGCCACCCCGGTGCCAGCCCGGCGCAGATCCGAAAGGATGTGCCTGAGGGCTTCCACATACGGCGCGGCCGCATTCGCTTTGTTCTGAGCGCCGCGGATCTTAGCCGTCGAGACCATCTCCATCGTACGAGTCACCTGACGCGTCGACTGGATAGCCGATATACGGCCTTTGATCTCTTTTAAGTTGGCCATTACTGCGTGCCCCCGAATAGCTCGACGTACACAGCGATAGCCGCTTTGAGCTCTTTTTCAAGATCGTCATCGAGTTTCTTCGCGTCGGCGATCTTGGCCAGGAGGTCCGCGTTCATCGTACTCAGATGATCGAGGAGCCCATCACGGAAGGTCGGCACCTGCTCAGGCTCGACCGCATCCATGAAGCCCTGGTTGATGGCAAAGATCGCCACCACCTGCTTCTCGACCGGCAGCGGTGCGTAGCGGGGCTGCTTGAGCAGCTCGACCACGCGGGCGCCGCGCGACAGTGTCTGCTTGGTCGCGTCATCTAAGTCTGACCCGAACTGCGCGAAGGCCGCCATCTCGCGGTACTGCGCCAGGTCAAGACGCAGCGAACCGGCTACCTGTTTCATAGCCTTGATCTGTGCGTCGCCACCAACGCGGGATACTGAGATGCCCGGGTTGATAGCGGGACGGACGCCCTGGAAGAAGAGGTCCGACTGCAAAAATATCTGACCGTCGGTGATCGAGATCACGTTGGTCGGGATGTAGGCGGACACGTCGCCTGCCTGCGTCTCGATGATCGGCAGAGCCGTGAGCGAACCAGAACCGTTCTCATCGGAGAGTTTGACGGCGCGCTCCAGCAGACGCGAATGCAGGTAGAAGATGTCGCCCGGATACGCCTCGCGTCCCGGAGGACGACGCAGCGTCAGCGACATCTGGCGGTACGCGACCGCCTGCTTGCTCAAGTCGTCGTAGATGCAAAGCACGTGACGACCCGGATTGCTTGCGGACGCAGGCTGACCGTCGGCTCCGTTATACATGAAGTACTCGCCCATAGCGCAACCGGCCATCGGAGCGATGTACTGCATCGGCGCCGCGTCGGATGCCGGCGCGGAGACGACGATCGTCTTATCCATGACGCCATAGGTCTCGAATGTCTCTACGATGCCGGCGACGGTTGACGCCTTCTGGCCGATGGCCACGTACACGCAGATGACGTCGGAGTCCTTCTGGTTGATGATCGTGTCGATCGCGATAGCGGTCTTACCGATCTGGCGGTCGCCGATGATCAGCTCACGCTGACCGCGACCGATCGGGATCATCGAGTCGATGGCCAAAAGCCCTGTCTGCAATGGTTCGCAGACACCTTTACGCTGAATGATACCCGGCGCCTTGAACTCGACCGGACGACGTCCGTCGTATTCGATCGGGCCCTTGCCGTCGATCGGGTCGCCGAGCGGCGAGACCACACGACCGAGCATGCCGGCGCCAACCGGTACGTCGACCAGACGCCCTGTGCAGCTGACCAGATCGTTCTCTTTGATTTTGTCGACCTCGCCAAGCAACACCGCGCCGATCTCAAGCTCATTAAGATTGAGCGCCAGGCCGTATACGGCGGTGCCGTCCTCGAAGGTGAACTCCAGGAGCTCGCCCTGCATGGCCTTTTTCAGCCCGGTGACTCGCGCGATACCATCACCGACCTGGATAACCGTGCCCACTTCATGAACACCGAGGTCAGGCGTAAAGGCATCGATCTCTTTCAAGAACGACTCGTCGAACTTTAAGTCTGAAAGCCCTGACATTATGCCTCACCTTCTAAAATGCTTGCTGCTAAAATAGTCCTTAACCGCGCCAGTTGCGCTTTCACTGAACCGTCGAACAGCTTTCCGTTAACGCTGATCTTCACGCCTCCGATAAGCTGGGGGTCGATCTTTTGATTGATGACGACCGGCTCACCAAGCTTGGCGCTCAAGCGCTCCGTAAGCTCAGCTTCCTGCGCCTCGCTCAGAGGCAGCACCACTGAGACGGTAGCGATCAGGCGACCCTGTTCATCGCGCAGGCTGCCCACGACAGGCGCCCACTGGCTTTTGAGCTGGGTGACGAGGGTGCCGTCGAACTCCTGACCGTCCAAGACGATCTTGATACCGCCAAGAACTGACGGATCGACGACCTCGCGAAGCTCAACTGGATGAGCGACACGCTCAGTCAGCTTTTCGATAAGCTGCGTCTTCGCGTCTTGCGAAAGAGCGGTAGCGGTGACTACTTCAGCAACACTATGTCTTGCGTCAGTATTAATTGTCATTGAAGCTACCCATCTCTGCGAAGTACTTATCGATCAACTCGGCATTCTTGTGATCCGAGAGGTTTGCGCTGATGATCTTGCCCGCGATCGCGATCGCGACATCAGCGGTTTGCGTACGCAGCTGGCCCTCAACGGACTTGCGCTCGGCCTCAACAGCCGTGTGCGCATGCTCGATGATGGCGTCTGCTTCGTTGTTGGCACGTTCAAGGATCTCCGTACGAGACTCCTCGCCCTGCCGGCGCGCCGCTTCGATGATCTCAGCGGCTTCTTTATGCGCTTCAGCAAGCTTGCCTTTATACTCCTCGAGGATATTCATGCTTTCTTGCTTGGTCTCCTCGGCGGTCTTCAGCGAGTTCTCGATCGTCTCTGCACGACTATCGAGCATCTTGATGATCACCGGCCAGCCGAACTTTCCCAGCAGGATGACGACCACCAAAAAGGCGATCAGCATCGGGATAAATTCGCCCAGCTCGGGAATGATCGGAGAATCGATGATAGACGTCGACCCACCCGACGTACCAGCCGCGAAAGCAACCGAAGGAAGCACCAGACAAAGCAGGAGCGTCGCACCCGTTATTACTTTCTTTTTCATAGGGAAAATCTCCTCGTCTTCTCAAGTGTTATGAAATTACTTAATCAGACCAAGGACGAATCCCAGAAGTGCCAGCGCCTCGATGAAGGCCGCTGCCAGAATGAAGATCGTCTGTACCGTACCGGACACCTCAGGCTGGCGAGCCATCGCTTCGGTGGTCTTCGCTCCCACAAAACTGATACCCAAGGCAGCGCCCAACACAACGATGCCATAGAAGATTAACTGGAATTGGGTTTGCATAAATCTTTTCCTTCCTTCGTCACTGCTTTCTAACAGTGATTTTACTATCGGACAAGCCGAATTTTACCTTTGCTAATGTGAACTGACCGACGAATCGATATAGACTGCCGACAGCAACACAAACACGTACGCCTGCACAAACGCCACCACGAACTCCAAGACATACATGGCGACCAGTAGCAGCAGCCAGGCTGGCGAAGCGACAGCGGTGAGCGCTTTGCCATGGAACATTGCCATAAAGAACAGTTCCGTCAAGATCGAGAAGATACCTAAAACGATGTGTCCGGCATACATGTTCGCGAAAAGTCGCAACGCATGCGTGATCGGACGTAACAGCGTGGAGAACAACTCGATAAGAAAGACAACGGGAACGATCGGCTTGGGAAGTCCATGAGGAACGATACCTTTAATGAAACCCCAACCACCTTTGACCTTGATACCGACTCCTGTCGCATATAAGAATACAAAGATACCGAGCGCAAACGTTCCGCTGATGGTCCCTGTTCCCGGTTTGCAACCAGGAATGAGACCGATCAGGTTATTGATGAGAACGAACAAGCCGACCGTACACAAGAACGGTACGTATTTCTGCGGATCCTTCTTGATGATCGTGGCGACCCCATTACGGATAAAGTCCACCGCGGCTTCGATCAGATTGATGAAGCGACCTTTTGGCACCATCGACACTTTTTTCTTGGCCACAAACACAACAACGATGATTATGACTGCGGCAAGCAGAAAGAAAGCCAGATATTGCGAGAACGCGATCTGACTTATCCCCAGCTTGACCGGATGCTCCTTATTGCCCGCTAATGACTGCGGGGCAAGCGAGGCGATCAGATGGGTGACGTTCTCCCCCAATAACTTGACGGGTGAGTATGCTGCACCTGCTAACATTCAACCCTCCTTCACTTAGACTCGACGTTTAACTGTCTGAACTGAGGAACAGCCCAGATGGCGATCGAGATAAAGAAACTCGCGATAGCCACCAGGCTAAACCACACAAAAGAATGAGGAGCCAGCGCGTGATACGCGAACAGCGCGATGGCGCCGATCACGAACGCAAGAAACATGCCGCCCATAAGGTACGGCAAACGTTTAAGAGGATCTTCAGCTTTGGTAAGCTTCGGAATAAAGATAACCGAGGCCATCATCACAAATCCGACGACAAGCCCCAGCGGTACAGCGATGTAAAGACGGTCGAAAATGATGAATCCTAACTGTGGGAGTTAATTCGACACAAACATACAATACAGGCGCGCCCTTGGCACACCCTTAACGATAATAGCGTTGTCGCGTTACTCTCGCAATACCGAAAGGTAAGAAAAAGGTTATTTATGATGCCGCGCCGAGTCATACAGACCCAAGAGCCAGATGATGAGCGCCGTCACGATGAGGAATATGACGAGCGCGCCTACCTGGATGGCGGATGGCGTGTGGCTGACCGCGTAGGCGCCGACGCCCAGAAGCGCCGACCAGATATAGATGATGATCACGGTCTGGCGCTGCGAAAAGCCACGCCCCAGCAGGCGGTGGTGGATGTGCTGACGGTCGGCCTGCTCGATAGCCTCACCATGGCGCAGGCGGCGTACGATCGCCGAAGCCGTGTCAAAGATCGGAACCGCCACGATGAGCAGGGGCACGGCAAGCGCGATGGCCGCTGTCGTTTTCATGACGCCCATCATCGAGATGATCCCCAATAGATAGCCCAGTAGCAGCGCGCCTTCGTCACCCATGAAGATGCTCGCGGGATGGAAGTTGAAGCGCAGAAATCCCAGGCAGGAACCGATGACCAGCGCGGCAAGGATCACCGCAGCGGTCTGGTTGACGCTGCGCGCCAGCAGAAGCATCGTGATCGCAGCGATCGCGCAGATGCCCGCGGCAAGACCGTCAAGCCCATCGATCAGATTGATGATGTTAGCGAAGGCCACAAGAAAGAAGATCGTGAGCGGGATCGAGAGAAGCCCCAGGTCATGCACGCTGCCGTTGCCGGGAAACATGACGAAGCTGATGCGCACGCCGCACAGGGCGACCACCGTGGCCGCCAGTATCTGCCCCAGCAATTTAAGCCCGGGCGACAGGTCGATGAGATCATCGATCAAGCCAGTGGCGTAGATGATCGCGGCGCCCGCGATGAT
>Ga0123354_10017806_pt1 | contig 11131 bp, 7 predicted proteins | sample TergutLab28metaG_2_FD_97872 | JGI IMG/M metagenome (GOLD analysis project Ga0123354, IMG submission 97872) | Labiotermes labralis P4 segment gut microbial communities from Petit-Saut dam, French Guiana - Lab288 P4 | ecosystem: Host-associated > Arthropoda: Insects > Digestive system > Gut ... | reverse complement strand
TGCTGTCCATGAATGGTTAGTAGTTTCCTTGTTTTCCGGTCTAGTTTTTGCAGTTCTTCTTGGTGCCAGTTAACGATTCCAAAACTGTATCTAAGTACTGGTACTGCCAATGATCCAATTGCTAGGATTTTATTCTTTACACTTAATTCTGTACCCAAAACTAGCTGCAATCTCCTCAAGTATTCCTTCTTCAGATTTTCTTTCTCATTCTTATGCTGTACATCAAAACTCTCTTCTATACCTAAATACTTATATGCTTTTCTCGGGTCCAGTTCTTTAATGTCGCCCTGTTTGTCCCCGTGATAGCCCCATGGAAGTTTATTCAGGAACAATACAAAATACTTCCTGTAGGCCCACGTGTCGCAGCACGTGTACAGTCAACAGAACGAGGGCGTGACTGAGCTGAGAGTGACGTGTGCAGTAGCAGAAGAGAGTGGAGGATTCCGACTGGTCAGCCACGTAGTGTCGTCCCGCTGCGTTGAAACAGTCGCGAAAGGCCGACAGCTATTCAACCAGGCAACCAAGAAAGATCGAAATGACGAACATCGACGTTTACGGACTTCGAAAGTCTGCTGGATATAGCGTGCACCGTGATGTGGGTCCATAGCATGCAGAACTACAGACACAGGCTGCTGTTGCTCTGAGACATTTACCTTACCTCGCTCAGAGACGTTCTGAACATTCTGGATGCTCCGAACGCGTCATCTTGTGTGCAACCTGTAGAACGGAGGTCTCATGAGAACTGTGTGCAAACTGTAGAATATTCAGCAAGCTTTGGGTAACACAGTGTGGACATTCGTTGCTATGAGGGGTTTGTGGGCGGGATGAACAGGAATCATTTCGGATCAAAAATTACACATTTTCAGGTACGGTTGAGTGCAATAGGCGAGAGGATGAACTGTTGACAGTGAACTGTCTCTGCGGCTGAAGTGTGTTGTTTAACCACTGTATCAACTGCTAATATTATACAGCGTCTGGAGCTTTGTTGGAATGATACTGACAAGGGAAAACTGAAAAGGTACGAGAGATAGCCCTGACCTAGTGCCACTTTGTCTACTCAAAGCCCACAGGCAGTGGCCTGTTACTGAACCCAGACCGCTCAGGGATGTCGCAGAAACGAATCGCTGAACCTTTTGTAGAAACATTACAGCCTGCAGGAGGAGTTGATTATTGTTAGGTTGCTGGAGCAAGAGCACATTACCAGGGCTTCTAGTTGGAATAAGAATAGGACACAACAGGAAAAGTATAATGTCCACCCCTGTCTCCTGATCTCTCTCCCGAAGACGTTTATTTGTGACGTAATGTGAATAATAATGTGTATGCCAGATATCTGCAACACTGGGGGAACGCAAAATATTCCCATAATTTGAAATTATGTCTAAAATGTGTTAAGTATATAAACTGCTCATTTCCCTGTGTCCGATGACTGCTGTCCGCGCCCTTTCGGCGTAGAGTTACGCGTTTACTGTTTTGGCAGCTGAAATTTGTGTATGGATTTCGAAAGTGTGGGCACCTCGAAGAATGAAAAATATTTAAATGCGAAATACCTGTCCTTTACTCTAATTATGAATGCTCGCGTCGTCTAATTCTGTCTTTTATCATACGTCGCGATCGAGTAAGTTAATGTAGCGGTAACGTAGACTTGTGTTCGAATTGTACCAGTTATCATCTCGGTCGTGCCACTGATTATCCTGCGTGAGGTTTTCGTGATTTTTTTAGTCTCTTCATGCAAATGCCTTGATAATGTCGCGACTACATCGTGCCCTCTTCCTTTCTAATCGCTTACGGTTCATCTTTCACCATTCATCCTGTCAGTGACTCGATACTGTCCGATCAATAACAACGCTGAGAAATAAGCCAGTAGAATTAGGTCGGATCTCTGAGGCTCGACACCGCTAACATGAAAGCTCGCTATGAACCGTCGAAATCCCTTCTCTTCGATCCATCGTAATGTTAGGCTTCAATCCCCTGCTCCTTCGGACACGTTGTCACTTTCTCGGTGTTTCTTCAATATTTTTAATGCATTCCTAATGTCTTTTAAATCCGAGGTATGCCTATAGTTGCCAGCCCATCGCAACATGTTGGATTTCTACCTGCTAGTAACAGATGATCTATGCAGAATTATGCTAACAACAGTCGATCTATATAACACTGTGCTCACACAGGTGATCTGTAAAAATGTATGCTAACAATGGCAGGTTTGTCCAACTGATATCTTTCCTCCTTATGGTAAAGGTAAAGTTCACCCTCTAGCAGGTCATGAAGCCCCAGAGGGGGAACAGAGGCATAGCTCTACTTTTTCTTTAACCTCGGCACTAGATGGGATGAGTGGTTAACTCCACGCCCCGGCCACTTCACCCTCGGGAGAGAGACCCGGTATCCACTGTATAAGAGGCTGGGTGGGCGGCAGGGCCGGTGTGGACAGGTGCGGAAAATGTCGCCTCCACCGGGATTCGATTCGCGGAACGTCCAGCCCCTGTCGAGTCGCTATCGTAAACTATTCACTTACTTAATATTTGTGGTTGTGCCTTCTTGAATGTGACACCGTGTAGTCTCGCAAAAAATTCAGAAACGTTTAGGGGGAGCTTGCCGCCTCCAGCTTCAGGAAAGAAACATATTTTAATATGTACAGTCACTTTTAGTGGCGCAATTGATATATCGAGCTTCAAAAATTGCGGACTTCCAGTTTGCTCGGTATTGATGTCACAGGACGGACGGACACGGTTGCCTTCCAGTGAAACTGAATTGATTCCGGCAGTTCATGACAACGACAAACAGAATGCTGATCGGAAAGTGATAAAGTGCAGACGTGAATTTTATCTCGTGGCCTCTTTTGAGGCCGTTGATAATGGTCGAATGAGATAAATGACATTGGTTTGGTTGACAGGGTTACACTTTATCGTGAAAATCATTCTTAGTGAAGTTCCACAGCTCAAATACACAGGCGCCCACTATGTAATCCTCCTGTGCTGACTTACGTAAGGCCCGGAATTCAACGTTTCGACAGCCGTGTTCTTTAAATGACGTTACGCTGTGTAGTTGCCGACGTTTCGAAGGTGCATGCTTGGGCGTGAAGATTTAAGCACTACACCTTTTCGAAACGTCAGGAAGTACGTATCTAAGGACACAGCGTCACATTCCTGAAGACGACGGTCTCAACAGCATCGCAACTTGTGTCCATCTCACTGCCAACAGTGTATACCGCCAACAGGCAGCGACGGGACGATGCAGAGTTCCAATAAATTTTTGATGTTTATATGGTTATATTACGATGCTGCATCAGCTGCTGGGTTACACAGATGGATATGAGAGGAATCGGCAGTTGGCGGTTGCCCGCTGTCAGCACTGTTGCGGTGTTCTGCTGCAAGGTCTGAGAGGAGCCATTGGGAAACGACGCGAGAGGAAACGCTGTGATAACCTGCTTCATCACATTACGTACATTTGGGTGTCAAACTAAGCCTTTGAAGACTAAGAATGACTTACAGAGAGGAGGGGGGTTGGGCAGGAATGTAGTGGGAGGCGGGAAATTTTTACTCCTACGGGAGGATGAAAAATTTACTGCTTGAAGACTAAGATTAACGTGAATTATTTTTTTAAATTTCAGTCCGTACCGCGCAGTAAACACTCTTCGTCTCTGTTATACAAACGAGTCCGTTAGTGCTGCATAGGAAAATAATCGCTGTTTGTTCTGAGATGCACACAAAACACGTAAATACAGCGGTGTGGGCAGAACGTAGAATTTGTGACTACTTGGTGGTATACGTGTGTATAGTGACCACTGGACTAGCAACTGCCGAACTTTAATGTTTCAAGTACAGACAGCAGCCTGTGTCGCTGATCCCAAGGACTAAAGTTATCACAGAAGCCGGTAGTTTTGTTTAGACGGCCGGAATCAGACGCAGTGTTCCACGTGTTCAGGGTGCTTAATCCGGGTTCAGTTTACGTCATTAGCTACAACCGTGGACACCAGCCAAGGTAAGGTCTTACACAACATATCCTCATACTTGGAAGGAACATCTGTCTGGGACAGACGAAATACGCGGAATTTTGTGCCACGCCCGATACATGTGGAGGTCACCTGGTGAGTTTTATGGGAAAAAAATCTGTTGTCGCATTATAGTGACGCAGATGTAGACATTTCGCGGTGCGTAATTAGTGTACTGCCTTCCCATGTGGGGTGTTTTAGAATGTTACTGTGTAAGTGACCTGCTGTAATGAAACTTCAGTGAAGTGTGTCCTAGGAAAGTGCAAATCAAAGGAAATGGATGTTGTCCGCATTTTATGACGTGTACGTGGTGCATATGAATTCTATTAATGTCCGTCCGTCCTCCTCCTCTTTATCTGCTTGTGCATTGCACAAGTGACGGTACTTTTCCGATCAGTCAGTCATTTTTTGTTTCTATAGCGTAATGCATCAGCTGTTCGTTTTTTTACTTCTTCGGCCGCAGAGGGTTTTGTTGGGTCCCTATGTACCCTGGGTTCAGGTCTGAGAGACGCAACACAGTACGAGTCTCGTTGCACAGTTTTCACCTGAAGACGGAAGTAGAACCCCTGTACGAAACGCTGCGGTTTTTAACTCGAAAATTAAACGCACTAAATTCGGCGCCGTACCGAACCCGTCCGTCACACACTTCACCAATTCACTACTTCACTGTCGCTGCACTACGTACAGCCTATTCGAAATACGTCATTTTAATACCGACACAAAATCTACTTAAAGTTGCACACTGTCCGTGCAGTTGTCTGCCACACACCAGTTCTACTTCTTACTGCTGTACACAGCTACGTGTTTCGGCTACCTACCGTAGCCATCATCAGGAACCTATAATATTATAAAGAGACAATCGTGTGTCGATAAATGGTAAATGTATATATATTAGCTTTTTATAACACGCGGTTGATGTATAATATTACTAAAATTATTCGGATTAAAATTAAAGCACAGGCGAAGCATTAAAACATGAAACGCTGAATGCAAGAGGCCGTCTCCACAAACCTGCAGCACCAGATGTCTCCTGTTTTTGATTCAGTGGAGACCCAAGTTTTGGTAGACGATGTTTGCTCCACTGGAGGCACGTAAAAACTGGCTTTGTTTAGCGGCTGGAGATAAAACTTGTCCACTGTCCAGCACAATCACCACACATAGTTTATTCTTATTTGAGTCATAGGTTATTTAACGATGTTATGTCAACATTATGGGCTCTTCAGCATGGAAATGATACCGAATGATGAATAGAAAGGAAGCCGGAAGGAAATGGCTGTTAAACGTTTAAAGCCGAATGGTGATTGTATGTACCACCTACTGTCACATTAAGAAACTGTACATTTTATGTTTATTGTCACAATAAACAGGGTTATTTCCGTACAGCTTTAATGGGTATATTTATATTGTCATACAGATTGTGTTCTCTGTGCGGTAGGAACTGTATGTATTGTAGAGATTACGGTGTGTCCCAGCATTCGCAGTAAGGACCCGTGAAAGCAGCGAAAAGTCACTTGAGTTGTCAGAGATTTGCAGCTAGGTACAGTGGCATGTGAATGTGAATGTGAATGTGAATGTGACAGCTCCTGAAGCTGAGTGACTGACTTGGTTACACACAAACGGCGGTATCAACGTATGCCATTTACGAGCCTGATTAGGTCTGAGTCGTGTTCAGTGGAGTATTTTGTGGCTAGATGCAGAACAGTTAACTGAGTTGGGCTCAGTTTTATTATCAGTTTTCCATACTCTGTGGTGCGTTACGGATTACTGGAAGCTGCTGTCACTGATTCTGTGTTAATAATATTCATAAACCGTTAGCCGACTGAAGAGAGATGGAGTGTAAAGGGGAGAATGAAGGGAAAAACAAGGGCGAAGTGGGATCTATTTTTATTTGGGAAGAGAAGAAACATAAATCTGTTAGAAGGCTCTCAGGTCTTGCCCGCTCGTCCTTCCGATATTACTGTTATAAAAGTGAAAACACAGGCTTCATATTGGTGACAGTAATGGCTGGAAACACGGGCCGCTGCGTATTGATTTCTGGTAAATTTCGAACAATAATTTGGTTGACTTTAAAACAAGGGCGTTGATTAACGTAAGTTAAAATTGGTGGGTCTGCATGAGAAACATGCAGTAGGGTCTAGGAACCTGCGGTCAGTGTTGGCATGGCGGGAGGACAGGATAACGAGATGGCTGATCGCAGAACGTTCTTGGTGCGACAGCGGACGAAAAAACGTGTAACTTGACGATTGTCATCCAGTTGAGTTTTCGATGTCAACATACAGGCGTTCGCATTTTCGGTCTGACACAACTGTGTGTTTATTATGTTGCGGTCCCACCTTCATCAGGCAACTGTATAGAACTTGGAAATGGTATATAGTCAAACACAACTGTGTCATATAGGTGTATTTAATGGCTAAATACACTTATGTGACACAGTTGTGTTTGACTATATACCATTTCCAAGTTTCACACACACAACGGGGATGACACACTTCCTAGAACTGTTTATAACTTCTAAGAGTAAAGGTAACGGTCTACACACACAAAATATACTCGTATTTTGCGAAATCTCACAATTGCAGTGTCATTCCTGCTCGTATCTTAGTGGCCACACACTGAGCCCTCAAACTGAGCGCGGAGCTCAGGTGTGGGAAGAATCACGAGGAATGTGCAGTCGGGAAGACTGCATCAAATTGTATCTGACTGCCGTCAGTAAAATAATTCAACAGCTTCGAAGGTAAGAAAAACATAAAAAATCGTCTGAAAGTTTTATCTACGCGAATAGAACAATTTGACGTTGAACAAAAGACCTTCAGCAACAAGGCGTGCTGCTTGCAGTGGCTCAGCTTTGACCACACAACGTGAGACCCGATAAAACTAGCGGATCTCAGTATATTGGATATTTTGATTTCATAAATTTTTTAAATGAAATTTTGGTTTTAGTAATCGATAGTTCTACAAAACAAAAGACATATCCGTAAGGATAATAACTATAACGAATGATTTGTAATTGTGAGATGTCACAAACAAGTGTGTATTTTGTGTGCGCTTTTGCCTTTTTGTTTAAAATTTGTACGCATGTCTGATAATGGTACAAATTGGTACCCCAAACTGTAGCTCACCCACAATAAATATTCAGTTTTGTTGAACTGAAAATTCGAATGCTTATTTGTTTACGCCTAGTAGTGGCCATAGCGGCAGGTGCGATGTCGTTTTGTAGAGACTGGCATTCCTGGAGGTCGCGGAGTTTGAATATTAACCAGAGGAGCGGATATTGCGTGGTTTTCTCCAGCTTCATCGTTAAAGCGTCCGGACTGTCCACAGTTTCTTACCACACAGTTAGTGCTCAAAATCGTCCCCTCTTTTTCGATGGAACCTAATAACCTGTGAATGTCATACAGTGTCGTTAAATGTCTTCATTATATCGCCACGCACCTTACATGCTACGTACAGTACAAAGACACACGTGTTAGTATCAAACAGCTTTTAATAAATCTCCAGCTTGTTTCGATCAGTGCAGTTCGTCATGACCGAGACGTTGGCAGATCGCCTGGCGCTGTTTATATGTAGCATGTTATATCACACAGTGTCGTTAAATAAACCAGGGGTGAAAACCAATCCCACGAAACCCCGAACCTGAGCTGGCATAATAAGAGTGTGTCTCCCACAGACCGTCCAAACCATGCGGTTGTGCCGCCGACGTGTGACACAGTCAAGTGAAACGAAACTCGACACGTGTGGCTAATTATCATTGCTTGAGCTGGCTTGGAAAGCTATCGCTTGCGGATCTCAGCCAATGGCAACTACAGAATTGTGCACTGAGCTACAGCCGTAAGTATATCGTGTTACCTGGAAACCTGCAGCAAGGTGGTGCATCGCTAATTGCTTCGTTCCTTCTTCACCTTGCAGACCGGATGTTTTCAACGCGTGCACTCGTGCAGGGATGTCACTAAAGTATCGATGTTCTTGATTAGCTGGAATCGATAAAACTCTCACGAACATCGGAATCACGAACATTTAAATCCATTTGCAATGCAAAACGCTTATTAGATTCTTAGCACTTATGAAATACCAGTAATAAGTATAGGCCTCAAAAACATAAAAACGTGAAAGTTTATGTTAATGATGATAATAATAATAATAATAATGCAAAACAATTATTGTACACCGGATTAATTGATCACGAAAGCAGTCACCGTCAACTGAGAGAGAGGTCTCGATTGAGCTGAGAGTGATCTGCGCAGAAGCAGAGAGGTGGGGAAGCCGACTTTCCATCCAAGTGGTCTCATCTGAATTTGTCGGGACCAGTCACGAAAGGTTGAAACATTGATACTGAAGTGAACTTAATGCTAGGCACGCTGTTGTTTGTTAATGATATCAAAGAAGAAGTTAATTGACCGTTTCCACGACTTTAGAACACTTAATACCAAGTGGCCAGATTGTGTGTTGCGACGTGTGACGATCAAAAGGACCGTGGCACAACTACTGTGACAGTTTTACATTGTGGCATTTTAGAGCTCTGGTAACACCAACCAATACACAATTCTACAATCTATGTATTTTTGTATTACTTAGCTCCTACATGTTCCAGCATTGTCGCCACCTTCAGGGAACTCAGTAACAGAATGAACACACAGTTTGTAGAATTGTTCATCTTTTGTGTTACTAGAGTTTTAATAGGAAATTACAGGTTTTGTTACGTCCTGTTCTACCCACTTTTGATCTCACTTGAGTCCAAAATCTTTTTCTGAACATTTTATTTACATGCGTTGTAAAATTTATTACTATTATTCTTTCGTGAAAAGGTTCAGGTTAGGGTTTGTTGTCTGTGCAAACTGTCAGTGCTGTTAGAGATATCTGTGTATTGTACTCTCCCCAGTAGCTGGATTTGCGATCTCCGGATAAATCGTTCCATTTTTTGTGTCCCCCAGTTCTGTCAACTGCATTTTACGGACTTCTAATTTGTAATGATCTTGCTTCCTTACTTCTGAGAAGTCTCATACATCTTTCTTTTCCACTCCTCCGGGGTTTCTCTGTCCCATAAGAACAAGATTTTACACGTATTTCTGTGTGGTTATTTCCTAATATGCATTAAAGCTGCTTCTTTACATTACTAGCCTTTATTGCTTGTAAATGACTGGCAAATTTTCAAATTGTGTTTACTGTTTCGATTTGTGTCGACAAGTACCATTACTGTGCCTAAGATATAGTCTTCTGAGATAAAGACATGATTTGGTAGGCATGTGCAGACGTTTCGAATCAACCTGCTGTCTCCATATGCAAGTTGGATATATGCATAACATAGAAGCACCAGGTTTCCCCAAGCTATATGGTGTCATGCGCTGAAAGACCGTAATATTCATCCTCTCTGCATTTAAATCCTCAAATCGCACGACCAATAATGTGCCACGATTGAACTTCGTAATAAAATCGATTTTTCCATCTTTGAAATGGCCTGTCTGAAAGCAGGGTATAATTGAGTGATAAAAGGGCAGAATTGCACCTAAGTCGAATCATGTCTGTGTTCAGTAGTTGTTAGCTCTTTAGCCCTTTAAAAACCACGTGAGAGTACTTTTATCTCCAATGCTTCTGATTTCCGAAACGGCTTTGCTTTTTGGAAGGTTCCCAGGCTTCGCCCGTTTGTCCTTCTGGTAAGAGCATCATGTACACGGGGCGTGGTGGAATGATACTGACAGGGGAAGCAACCTTTCCGAGTGCCACTTTATCCACCACAAATCCCGCATGTATTTCCGGAATCGAACCCGGGCCTGTGCGGGGAGAGGTCTGTGACTACGCGCCTGAGCCATTGCACGGCTTTTGAGAACTGACAATTATCTGAGTTGTAGCCTATGTAAAGTTTCAGCTTGTACCGCGCAGTTAGCACTCCTCTTGGTTATAAACTATGCAGTTGTTGCTGCATCGGTACAATCGCTGTTTTTTTTTTCCGGAGGAACGTGCAGAAGGCGAGATGATGCATTGTGCGGGCCAAATGTATAAATGTTGACTGTTACATCTAGTGGCTGACTATATTTTGTATGCACTTGACCATAACGGATTAACCTTATCACGAAATATTCTGCAAGAAAGAACTGAAGTTTCGTACCCGTTCGCAAAAAATCCCCAGTTTGGCCCGTGTCTGAAGGTGCAGTTCCTGTAACGTCTCGACCAATAATTCAGTCACATAATCACCAAATGTTTCAGGTTTCTGAGCAGCTCACATTTCGCGTGCACTTCACTGTTTGCACGTTCGCTAAATGCGTGGGAAACGTGCTGAGAATGTAAAGGAATTGCGTCAATCGCATTCCTTAGATATGTAAATACTGGAGGGGATGTAACCTCCAGGTTTGTCCGTCATACCAGAGCTAGCAGCTTCCAATTAGCAAGGTCCACGAACTGGCGACTAAGTTTCCCATAAAGGTGTAGATTTCTTAATTGATAAGAAGTCCGTCGTGGCCTATTTAAATTGACTCTTCGAGAGTTCAACTGACGAGGCTTAACCATACCACGAAGTTCGTGTGGTTGTTACTGTGATGCGACCCATACGGACCTGTGGGTCAGAAACTGCGACAGGGACAACGGAAAAAGCGGACGTGCTCAAAATATTTGAAAGGAGATGTACGGAGAATACGTGGACCCGTAAAAGAAGGAGAACACTGGAGAATAAAAACGAAGAGATAAGGAACGTATTGCAAGGGGAAGATATTGTAAGATTTATAATATCCCTTCGACTAAGATGAAGTGCCTTAGTTCAAAGAACGCAAAACCAAAGAATACCAAAAGAAATTTCAGCAGCTATAATTGAAGGAAGAAGGCAAAAAGGAAGACCACGTAAAGATGGAGGGACAAAGTTGAAGAGAATAAAAATATATAATGGAAGCAAATACAGACAGGCCGTGGACAGACACCGTCTGGAATGGAGGAAGGTCTTATTGGAAGGCAAGTTCATCAACGGACTGTAGCGCCCGAGAAGAATACAAACAAGAAGCAGAAGAAGAAGAATAAGAACAAGAAGAAGAATTAAAATAATAAAACAATATACGTCAAACACATAAATTTATTATGCAAGTTGGCTACATGTTTCGACCCCTATAGGGTCATCATCAGGCCTTCTTATTGAATCATGTAATTAGAACGCTGCGTACATTATTG
>Ga0123354_10017803_pt1 | contig 11132 bp, 5 predicted proteins | sample TergutLab28metaG_2_FD_97872 | JGI IMG/M metagenome (GOLD analysis project Ga0123354, IMG submission 97872) | Labiotermes labralis P4 segment gut microbial communities from Petit-Saut dam, French Guiana - Lab288 P4 | ecosystem: Host-associated > Arthropoda: Insects > Digestive system > Gut ... | reverse complement strand
TGAGTGGACCCCGTTCCAGACCCACTACTACTCAGAAAATCTGGTAGCGCCGGGGATCGAACCCGGGACCTCTGTATCTGTAGCCAGAAACTCTGACCACTAGACCACAGAGGCGGTCCTCATGCTACCGTAGTTATCTTAATTTCTGTTTTAAAAAACGCCAATATAAAGTTTGTATTTTTCAGTCTTTGTCACTATACGCAACGATAAGACTTGTCAATGTTTTGCTGTTGTTCTCACGTCACAAGTTTGTACGGCTGTCGTGTTGGTGTTTATGACGACGTTTCGAAAGTACGAAGATCGGGTGTCCAGTGACACGGTGTTTGTGAGAGATATTTAGGGGAAATTGGTCGTTTAGTGTAAGCAATAGGTGCGTTCGTTATTTAGCCAAAGGATATAAAGACGAACTCGTAGTGTTCTTAAGAAAGGAGTGGTTCCTTCGGAACCCCGAATATTGGCACGTGACCCATCATGCTTATTGGCCATGAGTATTAATGCCAGTTTGTCCTTTTATATTGACAGTCATGGTATCGCAACATAGCACCACACTGTAGGTTTTAAAGTCACGGTGTTTTTTTTTTTTTACAATTGTAGATAAACTGTAGTAATTATTGCAGTGTTTTTTTTGTCATTCCAGGCCCTGTGTAATCGTCTTGAGGAAAACCAACGGTGAGTGGTCTCTTCAATATTTAATGCTTACTTCACAGAGCAGAGGTTTTCATAATTGTCTAGCTGATTTTCCTTTGTAACCGTTAGTAACAGCGACCGTTTGTTTTTCACCCCCAACTTCTAAGCCGGAGGAGCGTCAGGTGGCGGCCATTGGCTTTGTATTAAGTGTATTCGCATCTACATTTCATACCTGGAGACCACCTTTAAACATCAGCTGCGCTTAGAAAATAAATGTAAACTGTAAAAAAGGTAAAGCAGTCCCGTTACAGGCCGGGAGTGGCCCAGAGGGTTCCAGGAAGTTAAGGTTCCCAGATTTCTTGACAACGGCACAGGATGGTAGTCAGGTTGTCATCCCTACGCACCGGCCGCCTTAACCCCCAGGAAATACTCCTGGTACTCATTTCTGTTAGCGGCTGAGTCGACCCCAGGGACATAGTGCGATCGGAAGGATTTTATGTCAATGAAAAATTCCAGTAACGTCAGCTGGGATCGAACCAGCGACCTTCCGATTTGTAGCACAGCACCTTAACCACTGTGCCACAGCGGTCCCCAAATGTAAACTGTACGTGTAGTTTTTATCAGTTTTTTTGTACGCTGATCAGGGCTGTATCTACAAGTGGGCTAGCGCGTCTTCCAAATCCTGTGCTGTAGTTTATGGTTTTTAATCTTATTCGCACTGTCGTCTGTGATAATACGGAAAGACAATAGTTACATTACTGTTAAGGTTTGAATAGCGTCGAGTGTCCGTCTGTCCCACCCTGTTAGTCCAAAACAGTGTTACGTTGAAAATATGGTAAATACAAAAAGTGTTCATGTGTCGGGAACTGGCCACTGGGCGCCCGAACTCGAGTGTCTGTCGGAAGTAACCCAGACTAGGACCGTCCGTAGAGTACAAGGAAAACCGACTGTTCCCTGTGCGGTTTGAATTTTTCTCTTGGGGAAAATCGAGATATAGTGTTTATTGTGTGGTACGAACTTATCGCTGGGGGAAACCCCAAAGAATGGCCGTTGCAAGGATATAGGGGGGGGGGGGCAGCGCGTGAACTCCCGAGACAGTTTTCTGTGCAGTGGGGACCCTTTTCTTTTGGGAAACCCAAATTTAGGGCTGTTGCTGTAAATCGTAGAAACCCCGTCTGTGAGGAATTCGAAGCACCCACCTGCCCGCGCTGTGTGTCGAAAAATAATGACGATATTGGCGAGACAGCCACTGGAGAATTATTGACTTCCTTTGTTGTAGGGAAACTTTCGGGAAAACCCATCGCTTACTGAACACCCAGCGCACGATCATAGCATCGTTGCTAGGAGATGGGGAAATAGTGAGGTATCCTTGTGTTGTCACCACTTGTTACTTCATGTGCCTGTTATGCTTTTGTCTACATATTGAGTCCTGGACATCATGTAGGTTGCAGAGTGCCATAGATCATGTCTGTTAATGTTGTAGGTCGAGTGAATGTTGAATTAGGCATATTTAGGGATTCGAAAATGTTTGCGTTCATTTTATTCTTCTGCTGTTGACTATAACCCTATATAATTGTGCAAGATGAGGTGAACGATTAACGGTGGTGGACAGTTGAAAGGTCGTTTCACTGATTTTAGACATCGTTACGCATACGTCTTACTTCTGCAGGAAGTATGTAAAATATCCAATTAGAGCAGGTTTACATGAAACCAAGCCCCAGTTTTTTGTCCATGAAATGCAAATTACTCTTGCCTTACAGAATGTGTTTTAGGTAACACATTTTCCTCGGCTTAAAGTGAATGATTGTATTGAGTGTGTGACCGTTGGGTAAATATTTCTACTATGATTGTTTCAAAGTATGTTCTTATTTGAGTCGAAACCACCTACTTGACATGATGGTTTGTGTTCCTCTACGTGGCCGTAATTAGCACATGGTCATCAGTGTTGACGTTGAACCTGGTTGGTGAATGGGATACTTGTAGATTGCATTAGCTTTCTCTGGAGTGACAGATGTGAAAGAGAGTACTCCAAGCAATTGAAATGTGTTCTGAACAGCGTTGTCATAAGATCCGCCCAAAAATGTAAACGTTTCTTGGATAATCACGGTTTTGGGTCGTGTTTCGTTTGTTGTTTGGTTTGCAGGGATTACGCAATGACGTAACAATTTTGATTACATTTAATACGAGTAAACAAATTTGTTACAAGAATTTCGTACTGTTTGTTGTCGATCCACTATAGCCGCCAATTTCGTAACCTAATGGAACGAAGTTCCTGATACGGTGACAGTCGCTCAGTCAAGAAATTCCCAGGCTTGTATGGAACCCGAGGGTTCATTACCGTGTTCACATGTCGTGCTTATCTTGAGGGATATAATTAGTCGACACATCATACATTGCGCCTCTGAGTTTTAATGCTGTCTTCCCGTTTAATGTAAAATTTTGAATGATATCGCTGCTTTTCTTCGTATTCATACTGTTGAGTATTTTTGACTGAAACCCACTCTTGTCCGTGCTGCATTGCCTTTGTACCTCATCGTCTTTGACCGTGACTACATAACTCATACTGAGTATTATATCAGATTTATTAAACACGATTCAAAGTGCGTAAACTGAGTAGGTCTGAAACACTTAAACGCAGTATTATATTAACGCGGTAGTCTTCATTGGCAACATGTATTATATTTGGGGAACTGAAAGGAAAGATATTTCGTCTGTACATGTAACACAGAGCAGGGACAGCGTTGTAAGTGTAGTGATTAGGCTACGGGCTGTAAAACGGAGGAATCATTGATCGATTGTCCGCAAGGGCAAGAGATTTTCCTCTGCCTCTAAGTGTCCATCTTGGCTGTGGGTTGTACCCAGCCTCCTATGTAATGGTTTCCGGGGGTAAAGCGGCCACGAAATGAAGCAAACCAGTCGTTTCTGTCTGGTGCGGAGGTTGAGAATAAGTGGAGCTATACCTCCACCCCCACATGCCATCATAGTGAACACGGGACTACTTTATCTTTGGTGTTGATTGTCAAGTAGAAGGTGGTGTGCCTACGAAGCGTAGATTTCATTCCGTTGGTGGTAATCACTTGTGATAGATTCGTACGTAAACCTTTGAAGTTTGCAAGATTACCGAGAGCCCACTGGGAATCTGTGTACTCCACAACGGAGTACACCTTTCCACCCTAGTGAATTTGTTGTGTGGGTTTTATTTTGAACACAACATTCCCGTAGCCTGCGGGCAAGGAATCGTGGAGGAAAAGATCCATGTGCCAAGTTTGTTTTATCTCCAGTCATCACACTTTACTGATTTTTAAATTTTCATCATTCGTGCGAAAGTGATTGGTTCAGTTCACGCTCTTGTGAGTTCTACTGTGTGAGACTCAGAGTGGCTCATCTCCGTTGTCACAGTGTGTTACTGGACTACGTTAATGCGTAGAATTGTTGGAGGTATTTACAGATTGCGCTTCGTTTCTGGATATTCTTACCTTTTTCTTACACTTCTGTGTCATCCTTTCTACACTCATTACAGGCACTAAATTAGTGCCTGGTAGTGGGGTTATCCCGCAACACAGTAGCACAAGCTTGTCTGCCTACTTTGACGGGGTTCCTTAATATGCACACGAAAATGTTCCAGTGTCTCCTGTTCATCCACCCCATCCATTAGACAACTTCAGTAGTAACTTTACTAGCGATAGCGCCCGCTCCGAACTGCAGTGAAACAATAGAAGTGCTTATGTTTATGACATTCTTATAAATATAAATTTCCGTTTTCCCAAGGTTACACGGAAATTTCAAGTAAGCATACATACAGGATGTACACAGAATAGTGTTGGAGATGATATCCTTCGCACGACCGAAGGCAGAACTTGGTTACCGTGTGTGGAGGAGATGGTATTGTGCGTGTAGTTGTAGTGTAACGAAGCCTACGTACACGTGCAATCAGCATTTTTGTGAAAACTGGTATGGCACCGACGATAAAAGTGCGGATGATTTAAACGATTATGATTTTTACCCGTATTACCTCCAAAGAGTACAAAGCATTTTGGCGGGCATGCTACGTCATCCGTGTGGAATTATGTGAATGGCTGCAGTCTAGGCTCCAAATGCATCCTGCCACTGGTCACGGTTGGGGCACGTTTTACACGTGCTAGCAGTGAAAGTAGTTCTCACACTTGGGGGGGGCAGCAAAATCCACATGAAATAAGTAGGACAGTGTAATGTGCTGCAGATATTTTCGGCAAACGCGAGTTGTGGACTACTGAGAAATTACCTGCTTGGAAAACATTTTGTCGAGAGACGTGTACGGGGTTTCTTCGTGGCGTGAACTGTTGCTTTTTGCACCAAGGGAACTAGTGTGAACACATGATGGAGCAACTCCACATTTTGGGAGAGAGATTACGGGTTACTTAAACGAAAATCAGCTGCCCGGGAAGACGTGTTGGAGTGATTGCATGACTAATTCGGTCACCCGGATTGGGAAACTTCTGGGGTTGCATGGCGTCCTATACGAGCGTTCGTTCAGTAACGGTAAGATGTACGTAAGCCTTGTAATTCACAGCGAATAATAGAAGCTGGTGCGGGCGTGAGAGACGAAGTGGAATGCATACAGTGCGACAGTGCGGTGGAGAGACGCCCGGCACCGTGCATGCGGTCACAATATGGTCCTTTAGAAAATCTGATTCATTTGTAAAAGTTCGTTGATTTTTTCTGTGGCACAACATCCCAGCTCGGGCCTAGGTCGCCTGATTTTCGAGGTTTGCATATCATCCACAGACATCCCCGGTAGGACTCCTGTGAATAAATGGTCAGCTCGTCGCAGAGGCCGCTACCTACTCAACACAACACAACACAAACACAAGAGACAACGTCCATGCCCTCAGCTGGATTCGAACCCGCGATCCGAGCAAGGGAGCCTCCCCAGACCTTCGACTTAGACCGCACGGCCACCGGGATTGACTAGTTACGTTGATAGTCTGTTAATAAAGATCTCTTGACAGTTGGTTCTGTGTTCATTACTACTATGCACTAGCATCATTAAACAAAGCACATGTTTCTGTCTCACATAAATTCGACATTCGTGGACCGAATTTTTGGGCCAAGTCCGTCTTGTAGACTCCAGTCCGCAGTAGATATGGGGATTTCGTAAGTTACGAGGAAGATAAAACATCGAGTGTACTTCCCATCCCATCCTCTCTCATGTCAACAGTAATTCGTCGTGATGTATGATAATTTATTAGCACGCATATACAGGAATGTGGGAGTTAATCTTCCAAATTGAAAAGCTGAGCCGTGCACAGCCAGCGTTGTACTGTGGCTGTCGTGTGGGTAGAACAGTAATGTCTTTTTTACGTGGAAGGAAGCAGTAACAAACGTACCTTCAGAGGTGCGATCAGTATTTGTATCGGCAATGAATAAAAGTGCTGATATTTGTACTTTTTACCAAACGAGTTAACATAGAGGAGTGCTTGTGTTTCGTACCCGGTTCGAATCTCTACCACAGCACCAACTATCCCATTCGCACGATTTACTTCAGTTCTGCTACGCAGATAGCCTGCAACCACTGTCCAATCAATTTCACCGAAAGGGTGTGCAATGGACTCATATTCTGGTGATGTCTAGTTTGTATTTTGGATGGTGACATAGTGAGTAGATGCTTTTGTCATTGTCTTCCTTTACTCCTCTAGGGCACGGAATGGACTGCACCTTCACGTAGCTTGCAACCTCTCCATATCCTTGCCGACTTATCATATATGTGCAGAATTCAGTCTTGGTAGTTGATTCTGCGTCATAGGTTAGAGGATGTACATTGTACAGAATTATTCTCCCATTTCGTCCAACACTTACGTAAGGAAAATAGTTGATACACTGTCGTCAGATGAACAACGAACTTATTGCGTGATTTCAGGTTTCCGCTGCGAATTACATGAGAACTGCGTTCTTCTGGGCTCTTACGCAACGAGTGGTGGTAATCCCTTACCGAATATTCGGGAAAACCTGTCGATCCTATCGTCAAAGTTCAAGAATCCAAGAAGAAAGGAAATTGACCGGATTTTTTACCCTTGAAGATGGGACCGACAGGCTGTCCCGAAACGTCGGCATGGAATTACCACTACTCGCCGCGTAAGAGCCCAGAAGAACCCAGTTTTCAACGAACTGAGTCTTAGCTGCAGAAAAGGCTGTAAGGTCGGGGTAGCGAGTAAACGTCAATTTTTGTGTGACAATGATGCAAACTGCCGCCGAAACATGGATTTTGGTACGTGAGGTGCATGAAGAAGGCAGCAGACTTGAAGCACACTCACAAAATTTCAGGGGATGCTCGATGTCTGGAAGGCTCGTATGGATCGGCGTGTGGCTTCCTATGTAAATTATGTACCTTGAAAGGGGGCAACATGTAGATACGATTATTTTATTAAAAATATTTTTTGAAACTGATAGGGGACCGCGGTAGCACAGTGGTTAAGGTGCTGTGCTACAAATCGGAAGGTCGCTGGTTCGATCCCAGCTGGTGTCAGTGGATTTTTCATTGACAGAAAATCCTTCCGATCGCACTATGATTCTGGGGTCGACTCAGCCTCTAACAGAAATGAGTACCAGGAGTATTTCCTGGGGGTAAAGGCGGCCGGTGCGTAAGGCTGACAACCTACCACCATCCTGTACCGTTGTCACGAAATCTGGGGACTTTAACTTCCTGGAACCCTCTGGGCCACTCCAGGCCTGTAACGGGACTGACTTACTTACTTGAAACTGATATCTTTCTCTAATTGCCACACGTCGTATGTAGTCTACAAGCCGATGGCACATGCCGATCTTAAGCCAGTATCGGCGTACTAAATTAGTTTGAACTCGTTTTAGAGTATTTACCGGAGAACACGCATACATTGTGCCCCGCGGACATACAAGGCGATTCCAGATGCCGCGTGGTTTGAGGAGTGCCTTAGTCGGAGGTTAGTGCGCACACTGCAGTCGCCGTTTCCAATCGCTGCAAGCCATGACACAGTAATGTGGATTTTCCGCCTTTGGCCTTCCCGGCATGCAGATGAAATCCTTTGGGCTCAGCAATAGTAGCAACTTAAAGGACAGAACGGTCGAGAGAGAGACATACGTAATAAAAGTTTATACTCTGCCTTAGTATGTTTGTATCGTTCCCCATGTTCCATGCCGTAAATACAGCGACTGTGATTCTAAGTGACATGAGCATTTTTATAAGACGCGAACTTTGAACTCTCTTGCCTCCACCTTCTTCAATACATGGCACTTTTACGAATGGCCGTTTGCTAGTGATGTGGGAGTTGCGACCCGGAACTGTGACAGTCTATGTGGAGCCCCCAGTCAGTTGGCCTTGATGAATGGGCTGTAGGACCGGGGGGGGGGGGCTTTCATTATTACATGTTGTATACTTTTTGTTTAATCTAGACTGCTGTAATTAACGGTAACATCTTGCGTGTTGGACCGACGTGGATTACGTACCCGCTGACAATCGCTGAAATGTAAAAGCTCGTATAAAAAAACTATTGTTGATTTGTTAACCATTGAAATCCCGGTGCTATATATATATACCAATTGTTGCATCATTACGAAATTCTCCATTTTCCCGCCACACTGGAGTTGTATGTTTAGTATGACTCTCGGAATGAACACTGACTATTTCCTTAAACAATATTGACTGGTAGTTTTGTGTTCTCTGTGAGGAAGGAACTGAATTTTTGTGTGTACTTTATATGAACGTCAGTCTTGTAAGAGTTAAAGCACAGTTGGAATTGATCGCCTTCCGGGCGGTCTTGGGGTAGCTGAGTAACCTTGCTACTGCTGGAAGCATGCCTGCAACTCTATGGGATGGCCGTAAGCGCCCTGGTTGTGCTTGTAGTAACGTCGCACTTACTGCCAAGTGTCTTTCTTCGTAGTCCATAATCTCATTTTAGCCGCAAGGGACAGAATTGCAGCAACTTTTATTAAAAAGTCTCAGTCACGACTGTTTTTTTTTTAAATCCTGGAATTTATCTGGAGAGAGACTGAGGACAACCACGAAGTATATCGAGATTGCTGGTGTCCGAGCCGAGGCTGGATCCGGCCAGTTCTCGAATTCCAAGTCCTTAGCATTATAGCTACACCAATGTGCTCAGTAACTTTTTAAGTTGAACAACGCGTTTAGACATTGTTGACTTGAAACCCGATTAATAAACTTTGTATGTTGGTGATGGTTAATTATGGTCGTTTAACAGCAATGGTTGTATGTGTCCGTCACCACACCGAGCCGGCCAGTCCGTAATTAAACAAGAGCGTAAGTTGATTTAACGTAAATCTTTCTAGTGGCATTTCATCCACACCGAGTGTACTTTTTGCATGGTTACCATCCGGTCTTCTAGCATTGGGCAGTGGCATTCGTTCCACATTACGTGATTGTATGGTTCACACGTATAGTCACCGACCTGTCACGGCCGAAGCCTGGTTTCAGTCCCGCGTAGTCCTTATGGGATTTGTGGTGGAGAACGTGACTCTGGAAAGGTTTTTCCCAAATGCTTCCGTTTTCCCCTACCAGTGTGACTTCACCATTGTTCCTTATTCATATTTTATTCGTCTACCACCGACACTACGGAATATTGGCAGTTGCCGGCGTAGTGAAAAAATACCCTAGAAAGTAATGTCATGGCTCGGGCTTTAGTGCCTCGTTTTTCGAAAATAAGTGCACAGCATGAAGTTTAAGTTTAAGTTGTTGTTGGAGAAGGACAGAAGGCCCGAGTTGTGTATAATCTCCCTTATTTCCATACCACGTGTATGGGGCAATTTGACAGCCATGTGTTGCTGGAATGCCAATGGAACATGTTTCCAGTCTGGCGATATATTTCGCCTTAATACGGCCACAAACTCTCGTATATAGAGACGCGCATGTTGTTTCGTTTTCACTCGTCCAAGGCAATAGGAAACGTGATTTTTTATTGGCTGATTACAGATTCCGAAATTGTTTATACGTGTGTCTCACAACCTGTGACTCGTAAAACGTTTATTACCGTCAGCTGTAGTAACGTGTATTGTTATCACAAATTACGAAGGCAATACAACAAATGCTGTAACTAAAAATATAGTTGGTCTAGGTGGGCACTACACTTTGTGACCTCGGTGGTTCTAGTATTCGTGTGAGCTGTAGGTTCAGAGGTGCGTTTGTAAATTAAAGGCGATTTGTGTACTGTACATGAGTGCCCTTCCCCCTACTACACTCTGAAGCAAATTTACTACATGTTTTTGTTTGCATTAGAATTCTTCACGTATAAACAATACACAAGAAAGAGTGTGCTCTGGCTTTCATGGAACTTCCTTCAGAACTGCATACTCCTATTTGTTTCTTGATTTGTCAAGTCTTTAGCTTGCCGAGTGGTGGATGATTATGAACAGTAGCGATCTGTTGCGGACTGCTGTGCGAGAGTGTTCGTAAGAGGTGCTAAATGAAATCCCTAGGGACAAGCAGGATTGCTTGTTTCCAGGAATGCAGGAGTTGCTACTGTGTATAATACACGAGTCAAACAGACTACGGGATCAGAGTCCTTGAAAATATGATTATCAGCCGGTGACAGATCCCGGTACCATGTGCGTATAAACCCAGAGCGTCACTGATACACCGTCCGCCTTGGTAATAGTCCACACAGGTATACATTCAATACTGCATACTTTGGACAGTACTTACGTAAACGTACAAAACGTTGAACTTGGTAAATAGCATTACATGTACCATAAATTGTAACCACAGAGTGCAGTTGAACTCCACTTATCCGGTTCTTTGGGACGGCAAGCCATCCGGATATGCGGAAAGTTCGGATAATTGGATTTTTCTTTGAAAATAGGCTACATTAGCAGTTAGAAGTTCAACTGTTACTATTTACAGTATGTACCTCCTTCTGAACCTTTCGACCACGCCTGATTTGAAGTTCTATAAGCCATAGCACTGTACTGTACTTGATGCAATAAGCGGTAATTTCAAGGCAAGTTAGTTCTGTAGAATTCTCGATAAATTAACCCGAAGGGCCAAGCTGATCTGGATAATTGGCGATCCGGATAACCAGCGTCCGGATAAGTGGAGTTCTGCTGCAGTTGCAACGCTGTATACTCTAGAAACATGGTTTGTTTCAGGAGTATAATTGTAAATTTTTTACATAAAAATTATAACCATGAATAATAATAACAATAATAATACGCTATCGGTGTGGGTTTTCAGTCGAATTAGAAAAATTTCCTCGTGATGTAGGCAATATGTTACGGCTGAGGACTGGCCAAGGTTGAAATCACCATTCAGCAGACATATTTCGGATATTCGCCGGATAATCTTGACATTTGCCAAAGTGTTGCGATTAGCAGCGAACAGAAACTTCAGCAAAATTACAGGATGTCAGTCAGAGATAACGTTGTACCTGTGCAGTACATATAGTTGTACGGTGGGCGGGGGGGGGGGGGGGTGTTTTGGCCCCGCGAATTTTTCACCCCCGCCCTGGTTGGGGGAGGGGGTGGGTCAGCTTTTTTGGGGGGAG
>Ga0123354_10017801_pt1 | contig 11132 bp, 10 predicted proteins | sample TergutLab28metaG_2_FD_97872 | JGI IMG/M metagenome (GOLD analysis project Ga0123354, IMG submission 97872) | Labiotermes labralis P4 segment gut microbial communities from Petit-Saut dam, French Guiana - Lab288 P4 | ecosystem: Host-associated > Arthropoda: Insects > Digestive system > Gut ... | reverse complement strand
CTTTCTTACTTACTCCATGGTGCAGAGTCCTTCTTGAGAAGCTAACTGGTTTGCAGCTAGTCAAGAAATTCCCCGCATTTCACGGAACCCGAAGGTTCATTACCGCACTCACAAGCGTCCGCCTATCTCTATCCAGGGCCAGCCCAATCCAGTCCATATACCCACATCCTACCTCCTGGAGATCCATCCTAATATTATCCACCCATCTACGCCTAGGCCTCCCCAGTGGTCTCATTGGCTGTCCCTTTGCTAAGACTAATCTATCAACAGCTATCTCGTTCACTTGGGACAGACGCAAATACATGTCCATCCACTGATTCAACAGTTCTGATGGCAGTTGCTCATCCCAATCAAGCTTGTGCAGCCACAACTGCTGCAGGAAAATTTTGTATACAACAACAACTGAACTAATTAAACCAAGTAGGTCAAATATGGCAGCAACGATAGAAGAAATAATATGTTTGCTAACAGGAGAGTTTTTAGACTCTCGCAATATGTGAGCGCATGTTCCCTTGCTCAGAAACTGATCTAATAATGGATGCCGTAGCAAACCTAGTGTTTTGATGCCTTCATTGCTGTCCAGCTCAGTGGGTACATCCATTTCTCTGCAATTAGGAGGGACTGCTTCCAATATGCTGTGGTGACTGGCACTAAACTTGCGTATGTGAAATCCCCCTCGTCCCAAGGGCGCGATGGGTTCTTGCTGTAGTCTTAGTTTATCTTCTATGGTGTGGCTCCACACAGAGCATCATCCACATAGAAATTGTTTGTTAATGTTTATGGTGCCAGTGAGAAGTCCTTTGATTCATCTTCTGCAAGCTGCTGTAAACAACGTGTTGCTAGATAAGGTGCTGATCAGTGCCATACGTCACTGTTGACAGCTCGTGTTTTCTTAATGGTTCGTCAGCGGATTTGCTCCACAAAATTCGCTGCAACTTTCTGTCGTCTTCATGAATCCTCACTTGGCGGTAAATCTTAGCTATATCTGCGGTGAATGCAATCTGGTATGTTCTAAATCGCAAAACAATAGAATACAAGTCTTGTTGTACTGTAGGACCTACAAGTAATCTATCATTCAAAGACAGTCCGTTACTCGAACGACATGAGCCATCTAAAACAAAGCGAGTGCGTGTTGTACTGCTGGAACTGTTGAAAACCGCGTGATGTGGAAGGTAATACCGTTACTCTGTGCTGCTTGTGTCTTCATTAATCCGGTTCATATGACCCAGCTCTTCATATTTGGATGTTCCTGGAACCGCCGCTCTGGCTGATGAAATCGTCGCTTTGATATTCATACGACTCTCATAGACGACCTTGACCTTCGTGTCGAGGAAGTCTCACAATGTACCGTCCTGTATCATCTCGTGCGGTACGCTTCTTGAAGTGTTCTTCACACAAAATTTCTTCAGCTCTCCATGTCTTATTGGGCAATTCTTCAATTTCCCAAAACCTTTGCAGTTGCTAATCCAAGTTGTCACTGTTGCAGATGAAGAAACATTTCCTTGGAACTTCTTCAGGCGCTACTAAAGGTATCTCGCCTGAAACTGTCCATCCTAGCTCTGTGTCCTGTAAAACTGGATAATTTCCTAGACGCGTCTTCTTATCATGACATAGAACTTCAAAGAACACATCAGCTCCTAACAGGATATCAATGGAGTTGGGCCTGTTGAAATTATCATCTGCTAACATCAATCCTTACGGGATACCCCAGTCACTACTATCTACATATGTGGATGGAATCATTCATGTTATCTTGGGAAGTACGGCGCAATCTATTTTAGTTTCCCAATTGCTAAATCTGAATTTTATTCCAGTGACGCTGCATAATGAATTGTTTTTGTAACCTCATTAATACCTGAACAGGTATGTGTGCCTTACATTTTCTCAAATTAAGTTGCTGAACTGAACGCTGTTACAAAATGACCCTGTGATGCTGAATCCAACACTTCACTAATTGTCCACATTTATCCCTAACACAAACTATCGCTGTAGCAAGCAATATCTGTGAAGATGGCCTTCCCTTAGATGTATGACAGACTGTTGCACCTGATTGACTGCTGTTATTTTATTCAGTTCCGGTCAACTATGGCTGACGTTCATTGTTGCAGTCGTTACGATTGTTTTTCTGAGCTGGCTCAGATTCACATGGCAACAGCGAATTGTGCTTCCTAATGCAAAATTTACACATCCATTCTACCTTACATTGTGATGTCCTATGGCTGTTACCCAAACCATTAAAACACAACTGATTCTGCTTAATTAAATTCAACTTCTTCTGTGAGCTTGCTTTCCTCAACTGCGTACATCTTTACAACGGATGGTTGCCTCCACACAAAACACATCAGCTGTGTGTGGCTACATATGCACGATTGGTTGGCTTGCTAACGCCACTGATGTTATTCTTGGGGTGTTATCTTGCGTGAATTAGTTCAAGAGCCTGACATTTACCTTCTAGGAATTTAATGATTGCTTCAAAGTGATTCCTTGGGAAACTGCCTTCATTTCCCATTTTTTCTGGTTACTCATCCACATGCTCTATCATACTCTGAGACAACAACACTTCATGCAACAGTATGCTTCAGTCTAATGCCCTAATAGCATTAAACTTCCTGTGCACAGATATATTAAAAAAGTGGGCAAGGCTTGACTAAAAAAATATGGACGCAATAGAAAGTAAAGTGCAGCACAAGCTCTAACAGCTGTGTGTTTAACCCTTATCCTTCTGAAGTGCAGAATATGGTGAGCTGCTAATAATGGCAGCAGATGCCAGATGGGATTTAATTCGGCGTGTTAAGGTTTTAAAAAACACAAATTTACGCACTATGCAGATACACAGAGTTGTGTGTTGAGAGAGGGGAGAGAATGAGCGGTGGGCGATACAGTTTTGTGTGCTGAGAGAGGGGAGAAACTGAGCTGTTGGACATAAAGTGTTGTGTGTTGAGAGAGGGGAGAGACTGAGCGGTGGGCGATACAGTGTTGTGTGTTGAGAGAGGGGAGAAACAGAGCGGTGGGCGATAGAGTGTTCTGTGCTGAGAGACGGGAGAAACTGAGCGGTGGGTGATCCAGTGTTGTGTGTGGAGAGAGGGGAGAAACAGAGGGGTGGGCGATACAGTGTTGTGTGCTGAGAGAGGGGAGAAACTGAGCGCTGAGTGATAAAGTGTTGTGTGTTGAGAGAGGGGAGAAACAGAGCGGTGGGCGATAGAGTGTTGTGTGCTGAGAGAGGGGAGAAACAGCGGTGGGCGATACAGGGTTGTGTGCTGAGAGAGTGGGGAAACTGAGCGGTGTGTGATACAGTGTTGTGTGCTGAGAGAGGGGAGAAAAAGAGCGGTGGGGGATAAAGTGTTGTGTGCTGAGAGGGGGGAAAAACTGAGCGGTGGGTGATACAGTGTTGTGTGTTGAGAGAGAGGAGAGACTGAGAGGTGGGTGACACAGTGTTGTGTGCTGAGAGAGGGGAGAAAATGAACGGTGGGTGATACAATGTTGTTTGTTGAGAGAAGGGGAGAGACAGGGCGGTGGGTGATAGAGTGTTGTGGGTTGAGAGAGGGGAGAGAATGAACGGTGCGTGATACAGTGTTGTGTGTTGAGAGAGGGGAGAGACTGAGCGGTGGGCGATACAGTGTTGTGTGTTGAGAGAGGGGAGAAACAGAGCGGTGGCCGATAGAGTGTTGTGTGGTGAGAGAGGGGAGAAAGAGAGTGGTGGGTGATAGAGTGTTGTGTGCTGAGAGAGGCGAGAAATTGAGTGGTGGGAGATACAGTGTTGTGTGCTGAGAGAGGAGAAAATGAGCGGTGGGCAATACAATGTTGTGTGCTGAGAGAGGGGAGAAATTGATTGGTGGGCGATACAGTGTTGTGTGCTGAGAGAGGGCAGAAACTGAGCGGTGGGGAATAAAGTGTTGTGTGCTGAGAGAGGGGAGAAACTGAGCGGTGGGCGTAAAGTTTTGTGTTGAGAGAGGGGAGAACCTGATTGTTGGGTGATACAGTATTGTGTGTTGAGAGAGGGGAGAAACTGATTGGTGGGTGATAGAGGGTTGTGTGCTGAGAGAGGTGAGAAACAGAGTGGTGGGAGGTACAGTGTTTTGTGCTGAAAGAGGGGAGAAAATGAGCGTTGGGAAATACAGTGTTGTGTGCTGAGAGAGGGGAGAAATTGAGTGGTGGGCGATAGAGTGTTGTGTGCTGAGAGAGGGGAGAAACTGAACGGTGGACAATACAGTGTTCTGTGGTGACACAGGGGAGAAAAAGAGCGGTGGGCGATACAGTGTTGTGTGCTAAGAGAGGGGAGAAATTGAGGGGTGGGTGATAGAATGTTGTGTGCTGAGAGAGGGGAGAAATTGAGCGTTAGGTAATACAGTGTTGTGTGCTGAGAGAGTGGACAAATTGAGCGGTGGGCAACAGAGTGTTGTGTGGTGTGGGAAGGGAGAAATTGAGCGCTGGGCGATAGTGTTGTGTTGTGAGGGAGGAGAGGAATTGAGAGGTGAGCGATAAAGAATTATGTGCTGAGAGAAGGGAGAAATTGAGCGGTGGACGATAGAATGTTGTGTACTGAAAGAGGGGAGAAATTGGGCGGTGGGCAATACAGTGTTTTGTGCTGAGAGAGGGGAGAAATTGAACGGTGGGCGATAGTGTTTTGGGCTGAGACAGGTGAGAAACTGAGCGCTGGTTGATAAAGTGCTGTGAACTGAGATAGGTGAGAAAATGGGCGGTGGGCAATACAGTGTTTTGTGGTGAGAGAGGGGAGGAATTGAGCGGTTGGTGTTACAGTGTTCTGTGCTGAGAGAGGGGAGAAATTGAGCGGTGGGCGATGGAGTGTTTTGTGCTGAGAGAGGGGAGAAATTGAGCGTTGGGCGATACAGTATATTGAGCTGAGAGAGAGAGAGAGGAGAAGTGAGCGGTTGGCGATGCAGTGTTTTGTACTGAGAGAGAGAATAAACAGAGCGGTTGGCGATACAGTGTTGTGCGCTGAGACAGGGGAGAAACTAAGCGGTGGGTGACATAATGTTGTGTACAGACAGAGTAGTGAAACTGAGCGGTGGGCGATAGAGTGTTGTGTGCTGAGAGAGTGGAGAAACGAAGCGGTGTGCAATACATGGTCGTTTGCTGTGAGAGGGGAGAAACTGAGCAGTGGGGCAATAAAGGGTTGTGTGGTGAGACAGAGTAGAATTTGAGCTGTGTGCGATAGAGTGTTGTGTGCTGAAAGAGGGGTGAATCTGAGCGGTGGGCGATATAGTTTTGTGTGGTGAGAGATTGGAGAATCTGAGCGGTGGGCTTTACAGTGCTTTGTGCTAAGGGGAGAACCTGTGCACTGGGTGAGAGAGTGTTGTGTACCGATAGATGGGAGAATCTGTGCGTTGGGCAATAAAATTTTGTGTGTTTTGAAAGGGGAAAATCTGAGCGGTGGGTGATACAATGCTTTGTACTGAGAGAGGGGAGGAAATGATCGTTGTGCAATACATTTTACTTTGCTGAGAGAGGGGTGAACTGAGCAGTGGGCAATAAAGTGTTGTGTGGTGAGACAAGGAAAAAATTGAGCGATGGGCGTACAGCGTTGTGTGCTGGGGGGTGGGGGGAGGAACTGAGCGGTGGGCGATATAATTTTGTGTGCTGAGAGATTGGAGAAACTGAGCGGTGGGCGGTACAATGTTGTGTGCTGAGACAGGGAGAAACTGAGCGGTGGGCGATACAGATTTGTGTGCAGAGAGTGGAGAAACTGAGCGGTGGGCGATACAGTGTTGTGTGCTGAGAAAAGGGAGAAATTGAGCGTTGGGCGATATAGTGTTTTGTGCTGAGAAAGTGGAGAATCTTAGCGGTGGGCGATAGAGTGTTGTGTGCTGAGATAAGGAGACACTGAGCAGTGGCGGTAGAGTGTTGTGTACTGAGTGAGGGAAGAAACTGAGCGGTGGGCGATACAGTGTTGTTTGTTGAGAGAGGGGAGAAAATGAGCGGTGGGCGATACAGTGTTGTGTGCTGAGAGAGGGGAGAAATTGAATGGTGGGCGATATAGTGTTGTGTGCTGAGAAAGGGCAGAAACTGAGCTGTGGGGAATAAAGTGTTGTGTGCTGAGAGAGGGGAGAAAATAAGCGGTGGGAAACACAGTGTTGTGTGCTGAGAGAGAGAAGAAACTGAGCGGTGGGCAATGCAGTGTTTTGGGCTGATGAATGGGAGAAACTGAGCGGTGGACGGTACAGTGTAGTGCTGTAAGACAGGGGTAAAATGAACTGTGAACAATGCAGTGTTGAGTGCTGAGAGACGGGAGAATTTAAGCGGTGGGAGAAACAGTGTTGTGTGCTGAGGGAGGGGAGAATATTAGCGGTGGGCGATACAATGTTGTGTGCTGAGAGAGGGGAGAAATTGGGCGGTGGGCGATAAATTTCTTTGTGCTGAGAGAGTGGAGAAATTAAGCGGTGGACAATACAGTGTTGTGTGCTGAGAGAGGGGAGAAAATGAGCGGTGGGCAGTAGAGTGTTTTGTGGTGAGACAGGGGAGAAATTGAGCGGTAGGCGATAGTGTTGTTTGCTGCGACAGGGGAGAAAATGAATGGTGGGTGAGAGAGTGTTGTGAACTGAGAAAGGGGAGACAGTGAGCGGTGGAAATACAGTTTTGTGTGGTGATGGAGGGGAGGAATTGACCGGTGGGCGATACAATGTTATGTGGTGAGACAGGGGACAAATTTAGCTGTTGTTGATACAGTGTTGTGTGCTGAGAGAGAGGAGAAATTGAACGGTGGGCGATATGGAGTTGTGTGCTGAGAGAGGGGAGAATTTGTGCGGTGGGCAATACTTTGTTGTATGCTGAGAGAGGGGAGAAAATGATGGGTGGGCAATAGAGTGTTGCGTGTTGAGTCAGGGAAGATATCGTGCAGTGGGCGATAATTTTGCATTCTGAGACATGGAAGAAACTGAACGGTGGGTGATACAGTGCTGTTAACTGAGAGAGGGGGAAAATGTGCGGTGGTCAATACGATGTTGTGTGGTGAAGAAGTGTAGGAATTGAGCGGTGGGCGATGCAGTGTTGTGTGGTGAGAGTGGGGAGAGAAATTCAACGCTGGGCGATACAGTGTTTTGTGCTGACAGAGGGGGAAATTGAGCGGTGGGCGATAGAGTAATGTATGCTGAGAGAGGGGGAAAATTTTGAGGTGGGCGATGCAGTGTTGTCTGCTGAAAGAGAGGAGGAATTAAGCGGTGGGTGATACAGTGTTTTGTGCTGAGTGAGTGGAGAAAGTGAGCGGTGTGAGATACAGTGTTGTGTGCTGGGAGAGGGGAGAAAAAGAGCGGCGGTTGGTATAGTGTTTTTACTGAGAGAGAGGAGGATCTGAGCGGTTCGCGATACAGTGTTGTGCGCTGAGACAGGGGAGAAACTGATCGGTGGGTGATTCAGAGTTGTGTACTGAGAGAGGGGAGAAATTGAACGGTGGGCGATAGAGTGTTGTGTGCTGAGACAGGGGAGAAATTGAGCGGTGGGCGATGGAGTGTTGTGTGCTGAGACAGGGTGATATTGAGCGGTGGGCGATGGAATGTTGTGTGTTGAAGTACGGGAGAAATTGAGAGGTGGACGATAGAGTGTTTTGTGCTGCGAGGGTGGTGAATCCGAGCGGTGGGCCATACAGTGTTGTGTGCTGAGAGAGGGGAGAAACTTAACAGTGGATGACTCAGTGTTTTGTACTGAGAGAGGGGAGAAACTGAGCGGTGGGCAATAGAGTGTTGTGTGTTGAGACAGGGGAAAAACTGAGCTTTGGTTCGTACAGTGTGCTGAGAGTTGGGAGAAACTGAGCGACGGGCGATATAATATTGTGTGCTGAGAGATTGTAGAAACTGAGCGGTGGGGAATAAAGTGTTGTGTTCTGAGACAGGGAGGAACTGAGCGGTGGGCGATACATTGTTGTGTGCTGAGAGAGTGGAGAAATAGATCGGTGGGCGATGCAGTTTTTATTTGCTGAAATATGGGAGAAACTGTGCGGTGATTGATACAGTTTTGTGAACTGAGAGAGGGGAGGAACTGAGTGGTGGGTGATAAAGTTTTGTGTGCTGAGAGTGGGAGAAAATGAGCGGTGTGCAATACAGTGTTGTGTGCTGAGAGAGGGGAGAAATTGAGTGGGCGGCGATACAGTGTGGTGTGCTGACAGAGGGGAGAACTTGAACAATGGGCTATACAGTGTTGTGCTATGTTTTTGGTTCAGTTACTGATGGGGAGGATGGAAAGTAACCTGTTGAGAAATGTTGCATAGTGCTGAATGTGAAATTTTAAGATGCAAATGTGAATGGCTGCAAGACTTTAAATTTTCAATACAATTAATTTGCAATATGTATATATAAGGGAATGTGAACAATTGCTGTGACATGCCACGCTGACTGCATTAGGCTATTAGCAGGTAGGAGCATGAACATCTGTCATGAGGTATGATCCTTGAGCACAGTAATGCAGCCCCATACAGTTTACAGCAAACACAAGGAGTTGCTGCAGTCATGTTGCTGGAAACTGAATGTAAATCCAACATATGGTGCTGACCTTGCTCACTGGACTGTTATTTTTGTGCCAGTGACATAACACTTGGGAGGTCACCGATTGTACAGCAAGAAGAATGCGGGAGCCTATTTTCTTCCATGACAGTTTAAAAACCTTGCCAACATGAGACAAGCACATCAGGTGCTGTGGGGTTGTGTCAAACAGTGGTGACAGTTAAGTGGAATGATTGTGCTTCATTTTGTGTTTTTGTGACTGTCATTCAGATTGTGAGTGTGACAGAGGGAACTGAACTGCTTGAACAGTCTTCTTTAGCTTTTCATTGCCATATATGCTGCTTTATTTCACAACCAGAAGTTAAGTTTCCTTGCCGTATAATTGTGGTAGAAGTTTAAAATTCAACACATGTGGTCCTGATCGTAAAATGTGTGTTTATATTGAAAATGGTTTGTTTTCTCAGCTTTTTGAGATGCAATATATAACAGTGTTCAGACGCAATGTATAACAGTGTTCACAATGGGTGGGAAAAGTGTGTGATATTAAATACTGTGTGACAATATATACTGCTTTTCTGTTATTCAGTTTTCCCAATGTTACATATCCATCAACATTTCAGTTCTTAATATTATTTGGTATGGGATTTGAGGTGCTGACAGTGGTAAGGATTCGTAATGTGGTTGCGTTAGGAAACCGTATAGTCTGGTACATACATGGTTATGAATGTTTCGGTGAAGCATCCAGGGTCTGTCTACACAGGCTATCATGATGGAAGAAGTAGGTCCAGGCCAACTCGTCTGTGCTGACCATTTAGACTGCACGGTCCCATAACTGAGAAGACCACAATTTTGAATCTTGATATTATTTTTTTTTCATGCATTGTGCCACTTTTTTACAAAAACTTCTGTACTACATGTCAGGCAATACATAGCCATGTTATTTTACATTATACTTTTGTCTGAGCAGCAATGTGTCGCAGGAAATATAATTACAAACAGTACGGTATGTTGCCTGATTAATGTATGTAGTTGTTTTGTGATGGTTTTGGAGTTATATATTTTTAGTGCCGCTACTCATAGCAGGTGAGATGTGGTTATGGTATGGCGGGTGACTACTTTACCGATGTCATACTACATAGTTAGAGAAATTACCACCAGGAGCGTGCCACAGAGCTACGCCGGCTATCCAAGGACGTCGCAATCGGTTGTGGCGCTGTGATGTTACGTTTCCACGGAGTTCCCTGTCTGTTCAAGTAGTAATCTGTGGTAGTAGCGAGTTATTACAACGAAAGTAGTACTGAATGTGTGTGAAAAGTGTCGTTATGTGGATTGTTCGAGTATAGTAGGCATAACAGGAGCAAAGGAAATGTGCTCTGTTTCGGTAAGTCGCAGCAAGACTTTACGCTTGCTTGTAGTAGACTTACATTGGAAGTGTGGTGTATAGCATTTGTCAAGGCCGGTTCTTAATGGCCTTACGCGTTACTTGGGTGCATGCTAGCATCTGGCTGGCGTATCGTGTGGTTGAGTCCTTGTAACGCATTGAAAAACTGTAATGGATTGAAACGGGCACGTAGAAAAACTGGAACTGAGTGACACATAAGCGCTTCTTTTGTATCGTGATTGTGATTTATTGGTTGAAAACATAAGCGTGATGAATAAATGTTCAGAGCTGCATTAAGGCAGCTGTTACGAGTTTGGTCTATAAAGCAGAGCAAACTGTATGCCAACTTCTGTTCACTAGATAACGTATTTCTGTATAAGATATCGTGTACTCCATTATTACATAAATTAATACCTTAAAATACCCGATACAATAGATGCAATACACAGTTTATCATAAATTAATACCTTAAAATACCCGATACAATAGATGCAATACACAGTTTATCACTTATATAAGAAGGCACACAATATCCGCTCACCATCTCAACTGTTTCCCGCACATGTTGCCTGCTGCCGCTTGTGTAACTGGCCTAGAGCAGTGGCTTTTGTTGACAGTTTTAACGTTAATTTTTAAAAATTATTTTTCAGTTGTTTAATTTTATACAACACCTTGTATATTGTGTACACTTTTTTATGTGTAACATTCATGTATCATTATGTGTAAGGCCAAAATAACTTCCACTAATCAGTTTTAACTATATGTAAGCTACAGGTATAAGATATCCTCTTATACTTCCCACATAAACAGCCTGATGTTGGCTGCTGTGTAGCTGCTATATGTAGCAGCCATTTATAGTAGCTACAGTGAATTTGTGCATTGATGGGAAATTTTTCTGCTCCTGTTGTGTATTCTAGAGGCACAGTGGGCATATCGCACCATAAAAAAAACATAAGCTAGCTTAGAGAATGACATTTTGGAAGGGTATAGAACTGGAAGTATTTTGGCTCGGAATTAAGCAATAAAGATTGCAGAAACAAGAAGTTGAGAAGAAATTTGGAGTGATGCTCACTGCAGCTTAAAAATGTTTTTTCAGTCCTTTCTGCTTTCTGGAAACCTGTTGAAATGTAAAGTGTGTGTGTGTGTGCTTGTTTTAGTATTTTCTTAAATGTGGGTGTGACCCTTGTTCTGTGACAGTGAGAGTAGACTGTAGACTGGGTTTGGGAACATTGTTGGTGCTGATCAGTTGTTAGACTGTTATGGGTGAAACTGATAGGAAATTGGAGAAAACTGCATGATGT
>Ga0123354_10017800_pt1 | contig 11132 bp, 8 predicted proteins | sample TergutLab28metaG_2_FD_97872 | JGI IMG/M metagenome (GOLD analysis project Ga0123354, IMG submission 97872) | Labiotermes labralis P4 segment gut microbial communities from Petit-Saut dam, French Guiana - Lab288 P4 | ecosystem: Host-associated > Arthropoda: Insects > Digestive system > Gut ... | reverse complement strand
TTGGATCCTATCCTTCAAATCCTCAAGAGATCGAGGACGATGTCTGAAAACCTTTTCCTTTAGGTATCCCCAAAGGAAAACGTCACACGGGCTTAAATCTGGTGACCGTGCCGGCCACTCCACGTCTCCTCTTAAAGAGATCAAACGCCTAGCGAACAACAACAACAAAGCCCCGATGTTTACCGGTCCAACCCATTATGGGTACTGACAGCGGTAGAGACTAACCAACCGCATGACACTACCCTCACCTCACTACCACCACTACAGCTCGCACAGTGCCCCTTCAAAAAGTGGGAGATCTTTATGCCCCACCCTGTATAAAAATATGTGTGTATGAGAGATGCTGTAGAACTCAAATTTCTGTTGCATTCTGTCTAGTTTTATATATATTTTACTCATATTTTGCCATTACAGTAGTTCTTCCACACAAAGTTTGAACAAGTAAAAAAATCAAGGAATGCTTCAGTGAATCAGTTCTGACCTAAGATTATAGAGCTCATGTCACCATGTCCTTGAGTACAGTAGTTGTCACAGGAGCTTTATCATACGCAATCAAATCATATCATTTAGAATCCATATTTTCCTTGCAGTTCAAGTTACCTTATTTTTTAGTAGAGTCTTGGAAGTTCTGGTCTCAAACCTTGCACCTTCTGAAAATGTTTATTGATTCATGATGGAGCTCTTGTGTTGAAATATTGGCCATTTCTCGTGGAGTACCATCTTACATTTCTTTCAAAGAAAGTGGATTGTGTACATAAACTCAGTCTTATCTTATCTCTGACAAATGATAATAAGCACATTGATTCAAATCTGAATATCTCTTTCTTCAAAAGACACAAGCCATGTGATTTTGCACATGCACATCAGATTTCAACTCTAGGTCAAGTAAAGAAACAAAACTTTAAAAACTACACTTTTTTTTAAGAGGCATATTTTGCTACAGTATTGCAAATTAACATTGTTTTTTCAACAGAATGTGTGTCTTACATGTTCTAACCATGTTCCCTCTGTAACTCATAACATATGATTGAGCAAATGTCTCACCTTCCAGTGTTGGTCAGATGATGGCCACATGGGCCACGTCCTTTAAGGTCCTTGCTTTCCTGTGGTCAGTGACATGGTTAAAAGACCTCTTTAAAGTTTTCATCATTTTAACTCTTATTGCTCCAGTAGGAGCCGGGTTAGGGCAATCAGTATAGTGACTAGGCTACAGGCTGGACAATCGGGGTTCAGTTCCTGGTAGGGGCAAGAAATGTTTCTCCTCTCCAGAATATCCAGACTGGCTCTGGGGCCCATCCAGCCTTGTATTCAAGCTCTTACTCCCACTGTTCAAGCAGCTGTGGCATGAAGATAACCACTGACCTCCATCTACTGCTGTGGTTAAGAATGAGTGGGATTATACATTTGCTCCCCCTGTATGTTTTCATGGTGTGGACAGGTACAACTTTATCTTTTTTACTGCCCATATGAAATTATGATTGTCTTCGTGTAGTGTTCTGGTTTAGTTTACTTAAAAATATGAAGATCTTGCCTTTAATTTTATTCATTGCTCAACAAAACATGTAAAAAAAATTCAGAATATCGCACGCACATGGCAGAAGAGCTTTAGTTCCAGCGTCACTTTGACTCCCTATACGTGATTTTAGGGTGGACTGTATTGAATGTATGTCTTGAAGCTTTTGCATTGACTGAATTCAGTGAACTCTTGGTCTGACAGCTGTGTCACGTGGTTAAAGTAAACCAGCGTTTCAGAACCATGATGATGGAGACAGAGTCAGTCTCTGAAACAGTGACTTTATAACCCACCTGACATGGCTGTCAGCCCAGAAAGATTTTACTGATTTCTCTTCATATAATATTTCTCAGATTAATGTTTTCCTTCATTGACTAGAAGTCATGACCCACTTATGTTGGTGTTAAATTCCTTCTATATAAGGTTTTCTTCACTTGTGTTCAAACACATTGTTCCCCAAACAAACCTTAAATGGGGATTTCATTGTTTTAGGAAGCAGTTGCCAGAATTACTGTCACAGGAACTTAGTGCAGTAGATTTTTATACTATTGGGAGTTCCGTGACAGTAGAAGAATAGCTCCATACATCATTCCTGAGCTCACAGATATTTGTAAATAATGTGACAGTATTTTAAACATTGTATGTTAATAGTTAAATCATTGCTGTAATTTGTTTATGTATGAAATGAAATACACAGTATTATGTAGTGCATCAGTATAGCAAAACAGAATTGAGGTAAATTTAAAGACCTATGTTACTTAATTTTAAGCTCATGGTTCTGTGCATCATAATTCAATGTTAATAAAAATCCAACTAGATACAAGAGTATGCAGATATTTATTTACTGCAAAGTCACCCTACATGTTCTTCCCCCCATCGCGGCCTGATCCCCATCAGGCCACGTTGGGGGGGAAGTAGCTGTACCGATAATATGACATGTACCGGAGGCTGCGGTTACAGTTTTTAGTACTCCTGATTATGGGTGCAGTGACACCCGAAACATGTAGAGTGACTTTGCAGTAAATAAATATCTGCATACTGTTGCATCTAGTTGGATTTTTATTAACATTGACCTGTGTTACTTAATTTATTGGCTAATACTGTTTATTATTGTTACATATTAGAGGATGTGGTGCAACAAAAATGTACCCCATTTTTATAAGCTTGTGTGAAAAAGTTGAGACACTTATGAGGTGAAGCATGTGGCTTGCTTGGATGGGGCTTACAAGATGTGAATGTAGAATTTTTATGGAGAAACCTCTTGAAAAATGGCCATGTGGAAGACTGTGATGATAATTAATAGAACGAAGTACAGCTGAATCTTAGTGAAGAAGGTTGTGTGGATGGAAGGTGGTTGAAACAGGCTTGGGTCGTGCTAGAATTGTTTTATGTGAAAGTGATTACTTCAGTTCTTGATGCAAAATTGTGTCTTTTTTATATGAATGAATTCATATTATCTTTATGCCTAAATGTCTGTTGACAAAATCATTAAACACTGTTATCCATTTATATTGTCATGTGACACAGTCTGTGTTCTTTTCTTGCACAGTAAGAACGTCTCATCTTTTTATTCCATTCCAAAGAAAGGGAGTAGAGGAACTGTACATTTTTTGTATGTCTTCCCATTGTTGGTCATCATGTATTTGATACAGATTTATGATTCTGCAGAGAAAGTTTGTTGTCACCTATGCATCACATACCTTGTAAGTAGTAAGGGATCCCAAAGTACATGATATGCATTGATTGTACCTCATATATCTGAATGCTGGCCTGAAAATGGTCTAATAAGACCAAAATATGTTGCCACAATAACATACTATTTATACATCCTTGTGTTTTGATGCCAACTTTAAAACATTTTGTTTTACTTTTAAATCCATTTAGGTTTAATTACAGTTCTTTAGATTGCAACACATTGATACTGGGAAAATTTTCAAAAGGAAATATCGTTGTATGACACAGCATGTTGTATCGGGTGATGAAGAGACCAAGCTTTTGTACTCAAGGTACCATTTTAGTAGGTTCTCTGAATATGATAATTACCTACATTTCTTCAGTGCTGCATTACAGAATTTGAGAGTGGTTAATGCTGACAAGTTAGACTTTCCTTTAAATGTAAGTGGCCATATTTGCAGAGGTTTTATTCTCCTTTTCCCATATGTATAAAATAATGTGAAGTCTTGGGAACATATTTTTAGACTTCATTATATTAGAGTTGTTTACAGTAAGGTAATGATTGTAAACATATATTTTATAACATCTAATTATGTTGTTTGTTGTATAAAGGTTTGTTGTATACAGGTTTTGTTGTACAGTAATACATATGTGAAAGCTTGCAGCAGTTTATTGTTTAAAAAATTCCTATGTAACTGTGGAATTAGAGATGAAGAAAGTAATCAATAATTTCTTTCCTTTTATTTGGACATCAAAGAAGAGAAGAAAGAGGAAGTTGTAAGAAAATACAGGGTATTTCATATGAAAGAGTTTCATAATACTTACTCTTCACCAATTGTTGTTGGGATGATTAAATCAATCAGTATGGCAAGGACAGCACGTGGAATGTGCTTAGGGAATGTAGAAATACTTGTCAATATTTGGTCATAAATGATGTTACTTTTGGGAGACATGGATGTGTATGGGACGATTTATACCGCAACTAAGAGAGCTGGGATGGTGCACATGGAGTAGTGACCAATCTGTGGGCTGGACATTTCAGGGTTCGATTCCTGAGAGGCGCAAGACATGTTTTTATTTTGTAAACATTCAGACCAGCTCTGGTGTCTGCCCAGCTTCCTATATGGTGGGTACCAGGAGTCCTGTCACATTTGTCTAGTGCTGAAGTTGTGAATGAGTGTAGCTATACCTCTGCTCCTTGAATTTGTCATCGTGGTGTACAAAGGGATGTTTTACGGTCACCTTAATGTGAATAAAAAGAATGTAAAGAAAGAGATGAGACTGAACTGGCACAGTAGTATCCAGTAGCCATAGTTTGTGAAGACATTGATGAACTTTTGGATTTCATAAAAGCAGGTTTCATAGAGTCTAGACTATTTACTTTTACACATTACAGATTTCAGACATAATCTGTTGTCGCCAACCATCCTAGTTGAAGAGCATTTGAGTTATACTCACGGGAATATTTTGCATGTTTACGTAGGCTACTAACACCTTTGTGTAGCACCAGATTATAATTCAAGTACCATACATACAGTCAAGAAACTTGAACCCTGAAGATGGGACCAATAGGTTGTCTAAAAACATTGATAAGAAATTACCACGGTAATAAAATGAAAATACCACTACTCGCTCCATAATAGCCCAGAAGAGCGCAGTTGTCTAATTCACTGTAAGTTTAACTACATCATTTTGCTGCAGATTTCTTGTTTGTTGAGTATAATTTCTTTTTGTTTGAATTAGTTTTGTGTATTGCACACCAACACACATCTGTACTTTACAAATGCGTGCGTCCTGCATTTCTACAGCAGCAAGGTTTTCCTCCTTCATTTCTTACTGGGGCATATGGCTAATGTTAAACTCATCTAGTCAAGTTTTAAAGGCCAAAAGCTGTCAGGTTGCAGATTACAGACTGGCTCCTTACTTCTCAAGCTAACGTTAGGCCTGACAGTGTCAAATCTTAAACATGTTACTTTGTGGTTTGGTTTACATATTATGACAAATTGGAGCCAAAGTCTTTTCTGTCATGTTAAAATACAGGTCTCTAAACATAATACGATGAACACTATCTCTCTTAATTGATACTTTGTACCAATATGTGGGAGCCCCTAAATTGAAGGTTGGTGATGTTGGATGGTTTTGGCTCTTGAATTTGTAGACACTGTTGATCACTTGGCATGTTATAAGTATGTGGAATCTAGATGAGATAAATTTGCTACATGCACTGTTTAAGTGGATGAATTAGTCCAGAGGTGCACAAGTGCTAGGTACCTTGTCACTGTGGCAACTAATTGTTTTGTTTCATATTGCCTAATTGTTGTGGATTCTCAGCATGGAACTGCCTTCCTAGATTTATGGAAAATTTGTTTACCCCCGAATTGGCCTGTCTATGGTTGATTGTTATAATGCCAGATGTGCCATATATATCTTTAGTGTAATGCTAATGGCAGTTATAGTGCTGCTACTTTTATATGCTAATTTGTGCATGAGCCATCTGCTTGATTTTAAACATCTTATGATGGTACAGCATGTTGCATTCTGTAAAGCAGGGTTGTGCCATTGCTCAGCCGCTTAATCCCAGCTTCTGACTATAGAGACCCAGATGAATCGTTTGGCAACTTGGGCAACTTGTGCACTTGTCATAGTGGTTCCAGTCTATCCATCAGTGGTCTACCTTGTATACCCATCTGTGGGGTGTGTGATGAGGCCAGTGTGTCACTTTAAGGTTGGTCCTTGGTTGGTGCTTGTCCTCTTGGCCAAATCTAACATCTTTCACTAAAACTCTCAGACACACAAATGCAACCAAAGTAGTACTTAGGAAACGGCTGTTTTCATCAAGGTTATAAATAAGAATCTGATACACAAGTTGGGAAATATTGTAGACATTGGAGTTGCGACAGTGCTTGGTGGAGGATACCAACATTTTGGCATATGTAGCATGTGGAGATGGGGTAACATCCTTCTACAGAACAATGGCATGTACCTACAAAACTATTATGGTGTCATAAATCACAAGAAAATAACATAATAGTCACCACAGTAAGACCTGGAATCTTATATACCAGAGGAGGGATTTGTAGAATTTAATAAATAGGCTTAAAGTGTATAAATATTTATGCTTTTTATGTGTTATGCTATTTATTATGAGCTGAATACAATCTTTTTTCATACCACTTAATGAGCAAGTAATTTAAAACATCTTCATTTTCTGTATGAAGGCTTCCTTTGAGTTTATAGCTAAGAACGCTGTATAAATTCATGCTTTTGTGTCTCGTCGATGATCATTTAAATGCAAATTAATAGTGTAAGTAAATATAGCACGTGGTTAAACAAAAATCTTCCTTTTGGGCCCAATCCCACCATACCAGCTTGTTGAAAGTGTCGATCAGATTTTGTAGTCAATTGTGCTGTTTTGGCTCAACTGGAACTGAGTGCTTTATCTGAGAAATATTATTGTCACTTCTTGGCGGTTCACCTGTTATATAAACTGTAGCCGCCAAGTGGCCTGCTTCGGAATAGTGGGAGGAAGTGACAATGTTTTCTGAAAAAAACATAACCTTGTATTAACAGTTAATATATGAAATGCTCATTGAGAGGCAGGTCCAGTCTTGAAAATGTCTCATGCCAATTTAGTGTCGGTAACTGACTTGGGATAAAGAAATGTTCCTGAGGTTCCATGCATAGCTCAATAGTGAAATTCACGTTGGTCGGCAAAACTCGATTGATCCCATCCATTCCACACTCACTGATAAAATAAAAAGATTTTCAGGTTGCAAAAGAAGAGTATTAGAGTCATGATGGGTTGTAGACGTAGTGACTCTTGTAGAAAATTGTTTTTTAATTTAGAAATCTTACCACTTCTTTCTCAATACTTTCATTCTCTTCTTTTGTTTATGATAAGAAATAGGAATAAATTTCTGGTCAGTTCTGAGAAATGTCATATTGACACTAGGCAACATGCTAATTTTCACCACCCTTCTGTGAATTTGACTAAATATCAGAAGGGAGTATACTATTTAGGTTATAAGGTGTTTAATATGCTTCCTTCTTATATTAATATGGAGTCTGATAATCCCAAGAAATTTAAATTGATTTTACAGAAATTTTTATATGAAAATTCCTTTTCTTGTTTGGATGAATATTTTGAACTTCAAAAAAGTTAAAAATTTATTTATATATGGTCTAAATTGGTATTTGAAAGTTTGGCACATAAAATAGATACACATTTATGTTTCTTTTTTCTTTAACCACTAATCTGTATTATAGACCTTGTTGTGTATATAATGTAACTAAATGAATGTACCAATCTTTATTTGTTATGCAGTGATGTAAATTATTTTTTGTCCAGTAAGTACAGTATCCATTTAATTGGTGTCTTTATGCTATTATTTGTTATATTAAAATAATTTATATTATGTTAAATCCTCCAATATCCCACTAGGCCAAGTAACTAAAATTGTTGGACACTTTCATACTGTCTTCGCTTCGTTACTTTTTAAGCAAATATGACTATTTCCATATCCATATGGATTTTGTAATCCCGTAAGGATCCACGGAATGAAAATAAATGATAATGTATGATATGATACCGACATGTACGAAAACTTGGTGAAAATGTGCTAACAGTGAAGCCCAGCAAGTACATGTATTTTGCTGTTATTCGGCAGGAAAGATGAAATCTGCTTGTTAAAGATTTTGTGTCATATAAATTCATATTGGTAAGACTAAATAATGTGGTGCCGTTCGATATTCAGAATATATCGTGTCATCTCACGTATAAGTGAGACTTGGCAGTAAACATGTGAAGAATTGCTAGTGAGATAGTGTTTCCATGGGAACTTGAAGGTCGACGGCCTCACATGTAGTTTTGTTTTTCTTTTGAAGTTAGCATGTGTTTGACAGAAATAGGAAGTGACAGTGGGTTTGTGTCTGGGCTTAATGATTATAAATGCTATTAAGAGACAGCCAGCCGTGAACGAAAGTGTAAGTTACCGAATTGGATAGACAGCAATTAAAAGGATGGGGTATTAGCGCGAATTACCCATTGTGGCGTATTAAAATTGAACGTCAGTGTTGCGAAGTTAGGTTTACCAGTTCTTTGCATGTATGAAATAAATATTTCAGAGAACAGCTTTGCAGTACAGTAATAATACATATTCCCGTCTTCGAATTCTGATTTTATTTAGTTACTAGATATTCTAACCTGTAGAGTTCGAGTCACCTGTCACTGAATTTTATGGTTATTCGTGTATCTTTCCCCAGTCTGTACATAGAAGTATAATAGTGGTTCATGGTGAAATAAAGAGTGGAATAAATTCTGAAACTGTTAATGTACCAGCCATGTTTCCAACTGGAGATTGCAGATTCAAAAGATCTTTCTAATTTGTGTGTTTGTATGGGCAGTATTCTTGTGCTTTGAGGGAAGAATGTAGGTGAAACAAAAACAATGTTTACAAATATGTTGAGACCAAAGAAGCACATAGTGTGAGCAGTTTAGGATAGTACATAGGGAGGAACATAGTGGTTCAAGCATGTGACATGATGTTAGTACAGTGGAGTCAAGGAGGCTATGGCTGCATACAGAATTTCTTGGGTAGTGACTACTTGAAAGACAAAAAAAGGATATGAGGGTAACCTTTAAGATGTTGAACCTTCAGGTTCTGTTACCATCAGTATTTATCAAGAAACTTTTAATGCAGGCAGAGGCTGTATGATTGTTGTGATGTGATAAGTAAAGAATATCCACACTTGTAGAATCATGCACTCAAAGTAATTGCAGAAGCCTAACATCAGACATGGGACTATATCCTGAGCCAGTTCAGTCTGGCAGACGTGTTCACAACATGGTACTTTGTTTCCATCTTAATATTGACCTTTCACAGATTAAAACATGCATCACATAAATTTTTTTTTTTCCAGGTTCAATAAATAAAAGAAGAAGGTGATGACTCTCAACAGTGAAGTCAGCTGCAACTGTTGCTTCTGTTTTAGGTAAATACTAACAATGCACATAAAGAGTACTTGTGGTCTCCATACAGTAACTTAGGACATGATTGAGGTAGTCTGATAAAGTATTCAGTTGGGGTATTGATTAAACTTCAGCTCTTAATATCTACAGTTACCTTTTGTGGTCAGAGTTAAAGGAGAAATAGATCTATGGTAAACTCCTGGTTTTCTGGCCATTTATTATCTGGTTTGCAGGTTACCTGTACATTTGTGCATGATGTTTTATTTGTTCCATCAAATTTTTGACAAATGCAGACCCACATGAACTAGGTTTCTGTCCTTTTTGTCCAAAAAATCAGGGTTGAGGTATGGAATGGAAAATTAGATGCAGAAATGGCAGAAAGTAGATTCTGAGGTAGAACATGTCACAGATTGGTTGGGAGTGAATGTGGAAGGCAGGCAGGCTGTGTTCACCAGACATGAGCTATTCAAGGAACTTGGTGTGTCTGTGTGTGCATGCATAAAGGAGTGTGGGGTTGAGGTTTGGACTGTGACCCTTTTGCCCACTGTCTTTGGGACATGGTAATTTTTTGGTTTAGCCATCAGTCTGATCTGGTTGTTTAAACATGTACATTATTGATGAGTCTAATCTGGAATTAACCACAATTATAGTTCATTGTTGTTAGTTTTCCATACAGATGGCAGCAGAAGGCATAGAAACACTGCTCCTGTTATTTTGTTTGTTTTTAAGTTATTGGATCATAATGCGAAAAAGTGGTATGAACAGTTGTCAATATGTGAACCATTTAAAAGAGAGTGTAGCAGGGTGGGAGAAAATAGAAATTGGTTTCTGCACTCTGACATAATTCTGTACTCTGCTGTACACAACCATTTCTTATAGTTAGTAAATGTATGTACCTATTGACTCTTTGTGGTTTGTGTGTTGTGTTTGCTACATTATGGTGGTCACTTATTTGTCAACAATGTGAAATGTCTGAAAAATGGTAAGACTTGTACTGAAAGTAAAATAGAAGCTTTAATTAACTCCTGAATAGCACAAGGAGAAGTTGGTACTGAAACTAGCCAAGCATTGTGGCAGGGGATTATAAGCTGCACAGTCATGTTCCACGTAAAAATGTTTTGGTCATTTACAGACCACGTATATGATGGTGGTCCCATAAGATTATAATATTATAATACCATTGTGTTACAGAGGCCTACAGTATTCAGTACAGTAACATGCTGTACAGGTTTGTAGCCTAAGAGCAATAGGTTATACCATACAGTCTAGGTGTGTAGTAGGCTGTACTGCACTATCTAGGTTTGTGTAAGCACATTCTATGATGTTCACACAGTGACAAAATCACCTAATGACACATTTCTCAGAACATATCCCCATCGTTCAGCGACGCATGACTGTACTTGATTAGGAACAAGTAGACTAATTGTTGAAACATAAAAGAGCCATAGTATTGTTCAGGGCATACAGCTGGAATTTTTCACTGGCCTGGGGGGTTGGGGGGGAGGTGAGGCTGATGCAGAGGTGATATGAAAATTATGTTTGATTTTAAAAGTTATGTCAGAAAAATCTTGTCATAAATGTAACATAACATTGTTTGCAACTGCATTTATGTGCATATAAATATAACTGCATGTTCTGTGACTGATGGATTCAACTTAAATCGCAAGGTCCAATCTTCTTGTTTTTTTAAGTTCATGTGTGGGAGACTTCCTATGTTTCTTTTACTTTTCAAAATTCTAGTGTATTTGTCATCAGCAGATATCAGCTGAAGGATAAATCAGGTAAAGGTTTGATATCATCATGTCTACAAAATACGTGTTTTTATTTTATTTCAATTTGGCTGTGGCTGAAGCCCAGCAACCCCCCCCCCCCCTCTTCCCCCACCTGAGTGCACCCTTACCCCAGATTTTATGTTGTTCCTCTGCAGGGTCCCCTTCATAAACCAAAAGCCAAGTTTTTTTCACGAACATTGGAATC
>Ga0123354_10017799_pt1 | contig 11133 bp, 5 predicted proteins | sample TergutLab28metaG_2_FD_97872 | JGI IMG/M metagenome (GOLD analysis project Ga0123354, IMG submission 97872) | Labiotermes labralis P4 segment gut microbial communities from Petit-Saut dam, French Guiana - Lab288 P4 | ecosystem: Host-associated > Arthropoda: Insects > Digestive system > Gut ... | reverse complement strand
CACACATACATACATACATACATACATACATACATACATACATACATACATACATACATACATACATACATACATACATACATACATACATACATACATACATACATACATACATACATACATTATCTTCATAGAAACAATACAATTGTTATAGATTAACAAAAGTGGACATTTATAGGCAACTTGTCCCTCTCAACTCCATGAGGCCGCACGTGGGAGCGGAGGCAGAGTGTCACTCATTTTTGGCCTCGGCGCTAGATGTGAGTGGTTACCATCACGCGCTGGTCGCTTTATCCCTGAGCAAACAGTCGTTGGTACCCACTAACAAAATGTTGGGTTGATCACTGGACAGGTCGGGACACTTGGGAGAGGAGACAGATCTCTAACTCATGTTGGTAATCGAATCGACTAGACATTTGTGCCATACCAACGTACGGGTTATGATTTGTGCTGAGTAATCCTATCTTACTACTACGAACATATGCGATATGAGATATGTGCATAACGATGTAAAGCAGTGTGTACAGCTAACTGCATACAGGAGCCATTGTTACCCAACAAAAACAAGCGATTTTGTTCCTTCCCTTTGAAAAAAAATTCAGTACATGTGTAACGATAACTGTTTATGAATCAGTGAAGTCAACGAAGTCAAGGAATGGTTTATTTCACTTCATCACACAAAGAGTCGAATGGGCCCATGTATGGTCGACGGGATACAAGCTTCTTTTGCATGTTCCTTTTTCCATTAACATAACTAGCCTACATAACAGTACGCAAAAGGGGCACTCCACGTCATGGATATCTGGAGAACGGACGGAATACTGGCTTAGTAATTTGCTTTTGGAATGTGGAATCGCTTTTCTGTCCGTTACATTAACGATTCCACTTTGTGTCACAAGCATAATTAGTTCAGACATAAAAGCTGATAAGAATTATTTCCCAATTTCATTCATTCATTAGTATTCAGCCCCAGAGGCCAGTCCGGCAGGAACCAGAGCCCGGTTATGGAACCGATGTGGCTCTTGGCACACTGCATCCTAGGCAAGTTCTTGGGTGTAGTTTGCCATTGCTTTCCCCCGCCTTTAGACGTTCCAACTTTCGCCGCCATGTGCCTCTGCGTCCTCAGCGACGCGAGAGATCCTAGCAGCGAAGGGTGGAACTGTGGGCGAGAAGGATGTCCGGTAGTAATTTAGCCTAAATTCCGACTTCCATGTAAATTTAGGGATATTTTGCATGCGCAAATCTACGACGGCTTTACTTCCCCTCCGAAGGAGGGTGTGCTGAAGATTTTTTCGCCCTAAAATCCGACGGCTTCGGCCGGGTTTGAGCCCGCGAGCTTGGGTACCAAGGGTCAGCACGATACCTCTAGACCACCGAAGCCGCCCCTAATATCATTATCGAATTTTATTTTTTATCCCAAGTCTCTCCAGGATAATGTACATTAGCTTTAGTCTTCGTGATTTTTTATCATTATGAATAGTGTATTCGATTTAGAATCGTTAAATTCTATACCTAAGGATCATTTTTGGAAACTCCCGTTAAAATTCAGCAGGCAACAATTTACGTCATATCTTCATATTCTGGGTAACAAAATAAACATAAGCGAGCTGCATGATTGACTATAGAGTACTCTGGGAAGACAGGACTCATAAAATTCAGCTAATGTAACTCATAAGCAAAAGCGAAAACTTTCATTTCCTTTATGGAAAATTTAAGTTCATAATCCGTTCTCCATCACGACAACAGATTAATTTCCACTACATCTGCCATTTGGTACATTCCGGACACAAGGAAATAATCCCTATTAAGTATGCGAAAAATAAACCTACGTACAATCAGGTAACACACTCACAAACTGTCATAAAACGGAATTAAAATTACGGAAATAAAGCATTATGGATAGAAAGGGAAAATAAATTTTATTACAACTGACACATACGTGCTGCCGTCAACCACAGCAAATTTGATTAGTCTTGTCAGTACAAGCTACAGTTTTCGATCGTACTGACCATTCTCAGGCCTTTAAATACATTACTTTAAGACGCATATTCTCTGTACTTCAAGATGTCTTGTAAAAAAAAAAGTAGACTCTTTAAACGATAAGGATATATCGATAATGAAATAGAAAGTTACGTACAGCTCTGCGAAAAGCAGCAATCGATAATTACCTCCAATAATACCATGTTGTAACTGCACGTATATCAGCACTACGAGTGTTGAAAGCCGATGTATTTAGCTAGCTTCAACAGCAACTGATGACGTGTCGACGGCCGAGATTTAAGACCCACTTAACATGGAACAGAATGTGGAGATTATGTTTGTGTATTAAGAATTAATGGAAACCTACTAGGCTAAATAAAAGCAATTAAACAGTAAAAAATGTATTAAAGTTACCGTCAAAACACAATAAGAGTGTATAAATATCAGTATTTTATTGTGACAACATGTTTGTTCTTATTAGACCAACTTCAGGCCAACATTCAGAGATATGAGGTAAAATCAGTGCATATCATGTACTATGGGATCCCATATTACTTACAAGGTGCACATAAAAGTAGTTTAAAACTAAAAAATTATATATATATATATATATATATATATATATAAATTGTATACATACAACTTGTAATTAATGTGAGACCCCATAATACATGATATGCACTGATTGTACCTCGTATCTCTGAATGTTGGCCTGAAGATGGTCTAATAAGACCGAAACATGTTGCCACATTTAAATACTAATATTTGTACATTGTTGTGTTTTGAGGGTAAATTTAAACACTTTGTTTTACTTTCAGAAATCAAACACAACGGGATATCCTTTATTAAAATAAAAAATTAAACAATAGTTGCACCTACGATTAAGATGTCTGTAGCTCTAAAATAGCATGAAGAGAATCCTGACTGTGGAACGAGTCATCTTCGCCGTAGGCCTCACACTTGCGGTTGTCTCCGATATTCACTTGCTTGAAGAAGTGTGTTGCGCCTTCAAAGAATGCATTAAATATTTTTTAAGAAAATGTTACTACCGTCACAAACATCACATCCATCAAGTAACGATATACAAAATACGCATAAACCAAAGAAATGTCTTCATGTAGGCCCTAAAAAGTTAGCATCCAACGCCGTGTATTCTGGTGGAATTTTATCGACTCTTTCGGAGGAACTTGCAGCCCCCATATGCTTAAACATTTCTACCAGACTAAAAGACGCCACATCCCAGACGACGGCAGTCTTCTTAGTTACCGCCGTGAGAACTTAAAACGTCTCATAAGACAAGAAAGATTTCTGGTTTGAGTGCTTCCAGACAATCAGAAAGTGAATTAAAATTTATTTTACTTTGTATCCCCGCTTTGTTACATTTCATTTGTAAAATCCTGATTCAGATTTAAGGGTCAATCAGTTATGTTTTTTGCGTTGTAGTGATGTCATTACGATATATTACTTTTGGTGATTCATTACAAAATTTGAAGTAATGTCATTCAACCTATGCTATGCACTAGATGCCTCAGCAGCATCAGGTGGCATTATACAGTTGCGATGATTGATATCAAGATCATGGTTAATTAAATCTTGGATTAAAGTTTATTTAAGCTGTTATGGTCTCGTCTAGAAGGCAGAGATAATGCCCCCGGATTTATGAAGATCAAAATGCAGGATTTCACATTGCGATGAAGAAGTAATGTCACCCACAAGACTGCAAGATACTTGCGAATTGTATTATTTGTGAATACCAGTTAATTCATGCTCCTGAAGTTAATTGATCATAGCCATACTTACTGATTTTTCTTATATTCCGCGTTTATTTCTTGCACTGAAACTTAGGGCAGAAGCTAGAATTAAAATTCTGTAACACTGGGCTCTTCATAAGGTTAATTAGAATGAGGAATGCAACAGTTTTCTTGCGTCTTAAGTAAACATAAGCCTTGGGATTCTAAAATAATTAAAACTTAATATCTTGCACTACTAAGTTACACACGTCGCATGTCTAATGGTTTTATATGATAAGTTACTCTCTTTAAGAAAGTCATTAACACTGATTCACTCTCACCTAAAATAGATGTTGTACTAAACCGACACGGATTGAAATTCAACACATTTCTTGTATCCTTCGGACTCGACTGTTTCTGAGTTAATATATGTCATATCTTGAATGAGTACCTACCTATATATCTACATCTACACTGCGCTACAACCCGGAAGGTCGCGGGGTCGATTCCCGGTTGGGTCATTGGTACTTTTCTTTGACTTAATCCTTCCGGTCGCATTATAATCTTGGGGTCGAATCAGCCTTAAACAGAAATGAGTACAAGGGGTATCTTATGGGAAATAACGGCAGCCGGTGCTCAAGGCTGACAATCTTACCACCTTCGTACGCTTATTTTCTTAAAATTCTGAACCTCAACCACCTGGAGCCCAAATAGCCTGTCCAGGTCTGTACAGGGATATCTTTAACTTTTATATCCACGTCTATAAGCACAGACATACGTACACCTACATATATATATATATATAGAGTCACTTCTAGGTACAAACAGGAAAACAAAATATTCTGGATCGAGTGGTAGCAGGCATTCCCTGAGTTCAAGATCCTGGTAACTTCTTCATTAACGCAATTTGCATTCATTAGATTCTTTCTTAATTTATTTGAAATCTGACATATTTAAAGGGTTTCATTAGCACCATTTATGCTATAATTTTATCCTGCATTCTGTTCAACAGACTTAAACTTGTTCTCTCAGTACTTACTACTAGACCAACCTGCATGCCAACGACCAGTAAAGCTCCTATGCTTTTTATTACCTCGTGTACAACTGTGCGGAATAGAATATCATCATCAGCATGGGTCATAAGCTGATGTGCCCCATTCAATTTCAGTCGTTCTTAGGCTGCATGGTCCTCGCAGCAAGCCCTAAAGCAAAATTTAAATAAAACGGTGGAAACCATTTCCTTGTTCCCGAGAATTCTGAATAGAAAATGTATCACAGACACGTATGCAAATCCGCATTTTGCTATAAGTTTTATTTGAGCATGTTTTTAAATATAAGGTGTTTCATCTGTGTACCAAACCCAGAACACTGCACAACACCTACCTCATAACTGAATCGTACACTTCTTTGAAGTATATCAATATTTGCTGTACTGCCCCATTCTGTTCCTATCCTTTCTCAAGTACGCTACGAAAGCACAAACGTACATGATAAGCAGTTGATACGCTATGTCGAAATAAGTGCTACCGATCTCAAACAATTTCGTCTATAGATGAAGTTAAACTTACTAGCACAGAGTCGTATAAAATTTTACATATAGTTGATAGGAGTGATAGACATTGATAATTAACCCGTTTTATAACCCTTCCTTTAAATAGATACAATGATTGACCCCTTCAAATGCTGAGGCATTTCTTCCTTTTTCCAAATAGAATTAATAAATTCATTAATCTCAGAACGTATTTTATTACTTTCTGCTTGAAGCAATTCTGCTGGAATTTGATCAATGCCTGGTATTTTACACATTTTAAAACTTTAAATAGCCCTCCAAAACTCACAGGCACTAAACTCGGGTACTAGGTGGTCATCTGTACGTATTCTAGGACTATGGTTAGCGTTCGGTACTAAGAATTAAAGAATTCGGTGTTTTATAACGTCTGTTATCAAAAAACATCGGTAGGGCAAATTATATCAGTATAAAGACTGCCAATAATGGCTTGCATACCATAAAGCATACAACAGATAATGAACACCGTCCAATAAAATTCTGGTATTAGTAAAGATTTTTATAAAACCCCAGACAAATCGTTTCACATAATCTAACAGAGCCGAGAAAAACATAAGCCGCAGCACAACTGAAATTATAGGAATTCCTACATGAACAAATCAGGATTTGAACGCAAGTTTGGTTGGACTCTGTGCCAATGGCAGCCAGAAACTGGCCGAGAGAATTGTCTTAAGAATTCACTAGAAATTTTGCTTACAATTTCTTGCTAAGTGGCAAGACAAACGTTTCATCACATAAGAGTTTTGGCAATAAAGCTCAGGAGACATTGTTACATTACAATGCACTAGATGTTGAATATCTATCTTTATGTAGATAATTGTTCAGTAAGTTTATTCCTAAAGTTAACCAGCAAAGACTTTCGTGAATTAGAAGTCAGATGTCTGATGTTAAACAATGTCGATACGGCACTTCTAGATTTCCACTGGGGGAAGAAGAGATAGGCTTTTCACAAGAGCTTGGAGAACAGCGGGAGGGAAGTACAAAAAGTGAGAGAATTGTATAAAAAGAAGCATTTAGAGAATCAGGGATAAAATTAGACATGGGTGTACAAAGTGAAGATGAGGCAGATATGAGATAGTGAGGAAGGCCAGAAAGTGCATGAACTGCAGGTTGAAAGTAGGAACATAGGAAAGAGAGATACAAAACAATGCCCCAAAAAGAAGGAGTTCGTGGAGCTTCAATTTTCAGGGAAAGAAGTAGCGTTAGGGTGCAGTGAATGTGATTAAAAAAAACACAAACTTTACAATGAAAGAAAAAGTTTGACTGGGAGGTCTAAGAAAAGACACATGATGCTTTATTTAAAATAAAATTTAAAAAGAAAGAAAGATGAAGTTGGAAATTAAGGAGGGATTGAACAGTTCATCAGAGATTGTGGTTAGGGATATAAAGGATATAGCAAACAGTTCAGAAGGGGGGGGGGGGTTATGATATGAGGTATATAGCACACAGTTCAACAAGCACAATGGTTTGGGACGCAGTGTGTATAATAAACAGTTCAGCAAGGATTATGGTTTGGCACATAATGTGTATATATATCCAACACTTAAGCAGGGAGAATGGTTCTGGGACACCCTGTATATGTAGCAAACACGAAATTTATATTTTGGAAAGTCATAGTGCAGTCAGGTTACAAAGGCATCGTGCCGCGTGTAGTACAGAAAACCGTTATTGTTAATGCCCTAACGACGCTTTATCAACTGAACTATTTACATATCGTGTTACTGCAGCACTGTTACAATAAAATACGAAAAGTGTGGTTAACGGTTGTGTCATTTGTGAATTAGTACAAACTTATGTATGTGAACTTTTATTGTTTTCAATTGTTAAGCTGCATTTATCGAGTCTATGCACAGATTATCACAGGCTTCGTAAAAAGAACCCCGTATGAAAAAGACAAAAATCGCATGTTACGTTATGCACTACGATTATCAGATTTTGTATTTTATAGTTCATAGACGCGAATCGCAACACTGCGAAAAGCGAATATTAGAATCGTCATGTCAATCCGTCTGTACGGAAAAACTCGTCTCCCACTGTACGGATTTTCAAGAAATTTCACATTTGAGAATTTTTGAAAATCTGTCCAGCAAACTCAAGTTTCATTAAAATAGGACAAAAATAATGGATACATAACATGAATACCTGTGTACATGTATGATAACATCTTGTTGAATTATTCTTAGAATGATAAATGTTTCAGACAAAAATTTTAAGGAAAACCTAAACACACAATTATTTTTTTTTTCCAAAGTTCGTGCCCTTTATGAGATCGTATGGAAAAAATAAGGCACAGCCAGACATGCCACAGACGACAATATAGTTGGGCGTATGCGATTTGCATGCCGTATAACTAAGGCACGAATAAGGATCCATAATAATAATATTTAATGCTAGTTGCTTATCCATTGCAAATATACGTTAATCGCACGCGCCTCAATGTTGTGTCATAACTTTGTTGCTTGTCATATTCTATACACAGAGGTTTATTTTAAAATATTATTAAAGTATCTATTACTGTGTGTTTATTTTCATTATATGTTAACCTTATTTTAATTCAGCTAACCCAAGTGTTATGTAAAGGAAAACCAACTTGATGCACAACTTATTCTTAGATTTCGTCAACCTCTACATGTTTCGGGCGTATCTAGGCCCATCATCAGGAGGTACAACCGTATGTATACAACAGTTGGTAATTGTCATTCTTTTTAGATGACTCTGTTGTCCTGAATGAATTAGAACAGGACAACGGACAGTCATCTTAAAAGAAAAATTTTGCACGGTCAACAAAACATAACATTTAACCCACGTGTGTAATATTTATATTTTAAATATACTCTTTTATACGAAGCCTTATGATGATCTGTGTATAAGCTCGAAACATTTAGCTTACTTACTTACTTCACTTACCTACCTACCTATTTAATTACTTACTTACTTACTTACTTACTCCATAGAGCAGAGTCCTTCTTGAGAAGCTAACCGGTTTTCAGCTAGTCAAGGAACTCCTCGCATTTTATGGAACCAGAAGGTTTGTTACCGCATTCACAAGTGTCCGTCACCTGTTCCTATCTTGAGCCAGCTCAATCCAATTCATACCCCCACATCCCACTTCCTGAAGATCCATCTTAATATTATCCTACCATCTGCGCCTGGGTCTCTCCAGTGGTCTCTTTCCCCCAGGTTTCCCCACCAAAACCCTGTACACGCCTCTCCCCTCCCCCATACGCGTCACATGCCCAGCCCATCTCATTCTCCTTGATTTTATCACTCGCACAATATTGGGTGAGCAGTACAGATCATTAAGTTCCTCATTATATAGTTTCCTTCACTCCCCTCTTATCTCATCCCTCTTAGGCCCAAATATTCTACTCAGCACCCTATTCTCAAACATCCTCAGCCTACGTTCCTTCCTCAATGTCACCAACCAAGCGAAACATTTAGCTTAAAATGAACAATTGTGTTTATACCGAACCTCAGTTGTTACCGAATGATGATAAAAGCACAACATGATGTAATCAAAATATATCAAATTTGTGTCGTGGACTTTTGTAACCTTCCAAACAAAAATTATCGTAACACACGCACTTACGTATGTACACTATATATATATATATATATATATATATATATATATATATATATAAGTTTCGCGTTTTAACTGACATAACCTACTGAAATCACGAAATTTACATAAATTCAATTCAAGGGCCGATATTCAATAAAGCTATTTTAGTGGTGAAATTTATAATGCAATTCTAATACGGTAGATGGTAATCCGAAACACATGAGAGTAACTCGCCAAATTATCCACAAACATCTATAATCTACAAATCCTAGTTTTACATTTCGCGACCAAATTCTGTTTGTAATGTACGGTTTTAGATAACATGACATATGACGAACCCGATCATCGAAGGAGAAAGAAATATTTTTAAATAAGGTGTGCGTCCAAAGAGCAAAAAATAGGAGACTCTTGGCACATCAGGTTATTATAGACGACACATTTGTTTAAAATATCAAGATGTTTCCTCCGTAGAAAGATATTTGGCAACAAATCACATTACACCTTAACATTTTGGCATCGCGATTAAATGGCATGAGTCTCCCTTCGCGTACGAAATTCTTTTTACTATACATTTAAATTTTAGCATTGTTTACAAAAAAAAAAGATCATATTATATGAACTAAACGAGACTAAAAAATAAAAAAAGCTTAAATTTGTGGGAAATATGACATATATATTTCCGCGTGTCTTAGAAAATAAGTAAATACTGTTAGTTACCAACTATCCAAAATAAATATCTAGAAGATACAAAAACTTCATTTTCTTCTGCTTGTATTTCGATTTGAGCCCCCGGTTGTGATTAGAAAGGTCACAAATGCTGTATTCTTGCGTTGACTATCCTAACATTAACAGTTCACGGTTTCAGTGACTATCATATCTTGTAGTCCTAATACATCAAAACAGTAACAACTTCCGGTTTAAACCTAACAGCAATCGCCGTAACAGGGCAGTAGAGCCAACTACCTCAGACAGTGGACACTGTTCAAAAACTGAAAATAAATAAAATATTTTGTATCAGGTACAATCAATGCAACAGCGGATGTGTGACACACGGCACCGTTCTGGCTGTAAGGAGAAAGAGCCCAGCAGTCCGTGAAGAGCCCCGCCGTTGAATATGCAACACGCTTGTCATCCCACGAGGCTATACATTTGGCCACGCTAGGATACTGTTGTTCGCCATACCGTTGTAGTCAACTTCATCTGCATGTGTATTGGGTCTACTTGCTGACGAATAACATTACAGGAGAAAAATCTATAGGCGAATTGCAGAAATCCAAACAAGTCTATCAGATGAAAAGAAAAGGGCTCCAAATAGGAATTGGAATAGAAGAAAACAGAAAATGGAGCAGGAAACTACGTCGCAAGACAAGAAAAAAAGTTTGTACTAAAGTGAAAAATGGCGTCATAATGGTGCTCCCTCCTCCCTTGGAAAAGAGAGAACAGAAAGAAAAGTTGGAGTAATCAGCTAAGAGAAGGCAATAGGGTGAAAGGGTTTTGACAAATAGCATTGTATATGCCGCAAACCTGCAGGCTGGGAAGAGATGCAAGTATGCATTGTGGCTCGAAGTAAATTAGAATGTAATTAAGCATGCGTTAAGAACAACAAAATAAACCAGCTGATCGTGGTTACTAGACAGACTTTACGTACGTCATACTCAGATATCAGCATGATAGAAAACAGTTTTCTCGCAAGTGTTAAGCCCTACTCAGTTAAAGTCAGAAACTCGTCTACAATAAAGAAGACTTTTTTACTAGACAAAGAGTGACTACGGAATTCTGCCTGCTGCTTCATCGTAAAATCCAGTAGCTAAACCTTAAATTGATCAGGTGCTCATACGATTTACATATAGACTACGTGACACTTGGTTTTATTTAATTAAAAGGTAAAAAGTTAAAGCAGTCTCGTTACAGGCCTTGAGTGGTCCAGAGGGTTCCAGGAAGTTAAGATTCCCAGATTTCATGACAACGGCACAGGATGGCGGTAAGGTTGTCAGCCCTGCGCACCGGCCGCCTTTACCCCCAGGAAATGCTCCTGGTACTCATTTCTGTTAGAGGCTGAGTCGACCCCAGGGCCATAGTGAGATCGGAAGGATTATGTCAATGAAAAATTCCAATGACACCATCTGGAATCGAACCACCGACATTCCGATTTGTAGCGAAGCACCTTAACTACTGTGCTACCGCGATACCCGGTTTTATTTAGTTATGCTACATAAACTGCGCACATAATGTGCCACGCAAAGAATGGATGACTCTCGAGAATGTCCTGTAAATGTCACTTATAATGTACT
>Ga0123354_10017798_pt1 | contig 11133 bp, 9 predicted proteins | sample TergutLab28metaG_2_FD_97872 | JGI IMG/M metagenome (GOLD analysis project Ga0123354, IMG submission 97872) | Labiotermes labralis P4 segment gut microbial communities from Petit-Saut dam, French Guiana - Lab288 P4 | ecosystem: Host-associated > Arthropoda: Insects > Digestive system > Gut ... | reverse complement strand
TTTCATGCCTCTATATGTTTCGAGCACATGTGCTCGAAACATATAGAGGCATGAAATAAACTTATTGTAAAACAAAAATTTTGTGCATCAAGTTGGTTAATTACTGAGATAAACAGAATTCCTTTGTCATAAACCGCCTTGAAAATTGTTCATTTCGACCCGAAGCATTTAAATTCGTGCATATTTTAACTTAATGCAATTTGAGCATCCGTCGAATATAAGGGATCTTTTTTTTGTGTGAATAATATTATCTTAAACGCACGCAATGTGGATGATATTTATTGACCACACACGTTTAAGACCAGAGGTGAAACTTCTGTTCATAAATAAAATCATGTTTGCGAAGTAGTTACTGCGCGCCACGAAACCGTGTATTTTCAGTCACATTCTTCGTCATTATGATTCTTTTTCCGTGTGGTGCAACACTCTTGCTCTGGCCTAGGCCGTCTCGCTGTTGAGGGTTCGAGATCACACAGTTTGACATACCAGAGTCGGTAGGACTGCTCTGGACGATGGATCGGTCCGTCGCAGAGACTGCTACCTGACAACACACAACCATTATGAAAATATACATGATGAAAAACGTCCAGAGTAATTGTTAAATTACGCCTGATTAGCTTATAATTCTGATGGCAAAAATCAATGTGATTGTCTTATCAATTGAATACATACTAGACCAGAGATTCTGAAATGCATTCACCAGCCATTGCCATGAACAGTGTGTAAGGTTTCTGTTGCAAATATTTTTCCAAACCTCAGACGAATTTTCTTACTAAGCTGCAAATTCATTTTCGAGTCTTAAGTTAGTATTTGTGTGTGTGTGTGTGTGTGTGTGTGTGTGCGTGCGCGCTACACTGCTGTAGATGTTCGTGTTTGAATGTTTGTTGCACTTGGGTTTCCGCGTGTGTATTGTTTCTGTTAGCTTTGAACGAACGTCCATTGAGCATGTGACTATTTAGTAAGCTGTCATCAACTGCGGTAATCCGATTTTCCTTACGCCTTTATTTGAATTTTAAATTAACACCTATCTGCTTTTTCCTACGTGATTTATTTTACATGTAAAATTTACGTGTCTTAAGTTACGACTAACCTGTATCTAGTGCCGAGGTTAAGAATAAGTGGAGCTGTACCTCCACCCCCCCTACATGCCTTCATGGCATGCACAGGGGCAACTTTATCTTTACCTTTATATTTTAAACTATGTGAGGACAGAACACATATATGGGTTTTAAATTTGCAAAGGGAAATGTTTACTTCATAACCGATGAGTTAGACTGGCCTGACATGCGACAATGAAAAAGATGTTCTTCGTCAAGAAGGAATAGGTTTGAAAAAAAAAAGTATAAGGCTCTTGATTATGAAGCTTAGCTCTTCCTGACATAAATAAGTGGACGTCGTTAAATCTCACAAAAATATACTGACTTGCGAGATTGGCACACTGCCCTGTTTAATTTTACAATACCTTGTAACTTTATTGTGTTAATAAATGCAAGCACCACACTTTCATAATTCTTTCACGTTTACAAATGTCACAAAATTCAAAATTCTGAGTCTCTGACAAGAAGAATATATACTGTGAGTAGAGTGTAGAGTGTGATTTCGCGCTTAGCTTTATTATTTTCAAAACATAAATTGTCACCGGCCTGTATGGTATGTGTATTTATTGTTAGGAATGGGGTGTTCGTTGTTATTAAGTGTGGTTCTTCTGCAGTAGACGTACGTCATTCCTACTGTTTTATGGCTACTATTTCAAAAGATCATAATAACAACTATACAGGAATGCGTCGCTTAACCCTTACCCCGCTAACTTGGAGAATATGGTGAGCTCCTAATAATGCCAGCAGATGGCAGAGGGGATTTAACTCGGAGTTTAAAGGGTTAACGACGGGGATGCGTTCTGAGGAATGTGTCGTTAGACGATTTCGTCGTTGTGCAAACGTGTACTGACACAAACCTAGAAAGTACAGTATAGCCTACTACACACCTAGGCTATATGGTATAGCCTATTGATCCTAGGCTACAAAACAGCATGCTACTGTACTGAATACTGTAGGCAGTTGTAACACAATGGTCAGTATTATAATACCATGTAATAATATTATGATATTATATTACAGTATTGTGATCTTATGGGACCACCGTCGTATATGCGGCCAGGCGTTGACCAAAACGTCGTTATGCGGGGCATACCTCTAATTATAAAAAGTACATAGATGTGTGCAGAGCAATACCTTTGACTTTCATATTACTACTACTTAGTAATAGTTTGAACAGTCATTTTCACCTCCTATTACCCCGTTTTCTGCACGTTTTAATCCGTTTTCCTTCGGACTGTTGTGTTGCAGGAAAGGCACAGTCGGAGGAAAGTCGCTATGAAGATGGACTGCGTTGGGAGGATGAGGCTCGTGCCGTCGCAGACTATTTGCACGGTACTCGGAGCCGCGCAGCCGCCCGAGCGCTGCTGCAGGCGCGGTACCACGCTGAACACGACGTGGAGCGACGATGCAGCAAGGAACCTGAACAAGGTTTCAACATCTTCTTCGTGTCCAGAAACAAGGGCAAGCCCCAGCAACCCCAGCAGCGACAGAGGGTACTGCAGCGTGGAATCACCACACCCACCACCGCTGTGGGCCACGTGTTCTGCCCAGACATTAACCCGTGCAGCCCAGACACGTGTGACTTCTGGCCACATTGTGCTAATCGCGAGAGCCTTTACCCACCTTCTAGCCACAGCAAATCTTCAACACCTTCTCCATCTTCTGGAGCAAAGCTGCCAACCGCGGCATCTGCAGCCAATACCATGCGGCTGTCTCAGAGCTATCCTACAACGGCGACTACCCAGAATCAACGAGGTAGGAACGAATCCAGGCGAAACTACGACAATGACGAAAAGATCAAGCGAGGCGATGGGTCCCGTGGGAGTAGTCAGTCTACAAGGTCGTCTCCAGCGTCACTAGAGCGAGTCGACGAATATGATCTTACAACGCCAAGGAAAATTCAAAGTGGCCTCAACGGTATGAGCAGTTCTTCCGAAAGAAAAGCGATTCCCTCAGATGTGGAGGATAAGAAACCGAAGTGGAGGAACAGTGTACAATCGTGTCAGTACTCACAGATCCCTAGGCGACCCCTAACGTTTGGTACTAATTCTGAAAGAATTAAAGCCGGTTTAGATACCTCATCATCTACTAGTTCCTCCATAGATAGGGATGCAGACCAGTTCAGAAGGGATATAGGTTTTGGTGTGGGATTAGTTCACCGTCAGCCAAGTGGCAGTGCAGGCATTGTGTCTCCGCTGATGGATCTTGCGGAGGACGAGTTTGAGCGACCGTTAAGTGTTCCGAAAGAACGTAAATTGTCTCCCATTGTGACTAGTGTTGTGAATAGCAGGTCACCTTCCGCCGTCGGAGGCACCTCATCGTCTTCGTCATCATCCAGTGACGTGTGGGTGACAACTTCTGACCGGACAGTAACAAAAAGTCCGAGAACACAGAAAAGTTCCGGGACATCCACGCCTTTAGAAGATGCCTCGTCAACGATACTGTTGATAACCAAGTCTCCGGTTCGTGATCGTAACAAGTCAGTATTAGAACCCCGACCTGGCAGCGCCCCAGCAGAAGTGGAGGAAGCCCGGAACAAAGTGATATTGGATCCTCAACAGAGGTCTTTGTCTCTGCCTAAGTCGTTCCTGTCTGAACGTGTAGTAATCAAGACTCCGAAACAAAGGTATGTTGCAGCATGGTTAATATATGCAAGTACTATCCCACTTCAAACCTTTTGATGGCTGAGTGTCTGCCTTTTGAACTGTACTTGAGTGACATACTTTCACGTCTTTGCATAAATCTCAAGATATGGAACACAAACACAAATGTAACTGAAAAACGGAAAGATGTTCCTAGAGAAGCGTAACGGTGCATAGCGAAATATTACGCTAAGTAAGTTGAAGCAAGCTGTTGGTTATTCACATTCTATACCGGTCTTGTATTTCCGCCAGCGGCCCAAGCCCGTAAGAAGGATACGTACCAGTGAGTGCATGTTGCACGTTTATGTAACCCATATTCCAGAAATAATTCATGTTCTGCGTGATTCGTTAAGATTCTATTTATATATGTGTTTAAACAGCGTATTCTTTTGATATAAATGTGGAAATAACTGATTCTTAGGAAAGTTATTATGCCTGTAGACAGAAGAAGCAAGCATCGAGTATGCTGAGCTGTTATATAACTAAGCGGTCCAATCTGTCGGTGAGACATTTATTTATTTATTTATTGTATATAACCAAAGTAAAAAATTACACACGTAATAGAGTTTTATTTTTATTTTTTACTTTTATTTTATTTTGTTTTGTTTTGTTTAAGTACGTTTCGCAAGCTGGTTCGGCTTTCGTCATCACATAGAAAACATGACTATTACCTGCTGTCTCCGGACGCAATTTTTATACTTGCCAAATTCAAGTTGCATATGTAACTAGATTTACGTTTGAGAACATTATGTATCAGAAGATTCATTAATTCTGTTCGGTCTCCGTGCTGACTGGAAAAAAAAAAGCTTTGTATTTCTTACAGCAGTGGTGATGCAGTATCATTGGCCCGGGATGCGAGGCCGTGAATATTGACATGTAGGTACTAACTTTCCGGAGGAGGTACTGCCTCTTCTTTGACTGCCCTGGCGGTGGAGGAAGCGGCCTCCTGCTCTTCAGTAATATTAATTTACAGGTATCATATCGGAGAAAACTGGAACGTACATTAGACCCAAATACTCAGAGAATAAATGTAAAATTTTTGGCCTCCTTCATTTTCGTATGTACCTTAGGGTCACGAGAAATTCTCTTGACATAAATAAAACAAGCCCCATACCGGTGAAGGCAGTGTCAAACATTTAAGTGGACAGTGCTCGGCGTGAATTTGGTTCTTCAATCCGGAATCAGACGAGAGATTGTTTTAAAATGCATGTTCCAATTGAAGGTAACTGCAGTGTCAACTTAAACAAATCCATATAGCAGTAAATACACAGCTAGTCCAGAACATAGTATTGAAAATTTTCCCTCTGAATTTGTTTACCTACAACAGCTATTGTCAAATGGAGCAAGAAAGTCATAAATTATTGTGAGTCGTCATCAGCGTCCTTCAATGCATAAATAATTTAAATACCTTTAAGTGCCCAGTCACTTCACTTCATAACCTGCTATATATTAAATGGGGTCCAATCAAGTTGCCATTAAAAGCCAAATGTCTTTCTTATAATTCATACGAAGTCATTAAATATTTTTAAATATCCTTCATTAACAATTTTTTCAACCCCATGCCTTAACAACGACGTGCGACTCTTATGTTTATTAGACCGTGCATCATTGCGGTAATTGAAAAATAAAACACCAACTTGATGTCACTTGCTATTTTATTTCACTTCTTATGTGCTCAACATGTTTCGGACATTAATATATCCATCATCAGGAGCTGGCGACTATTGTGCCGAATTACCACATTGGTCTTGTTGTTCTTGGTTCGATGTGTGTTGGAGTTTCGGTGTGGTTGGGTTGGAGTGGTATCAGTGTTGTAGGCTTCAGCCTGCAACACAAGTTGGTCTTTTATTCTTCAACAATGACGTGCGACATTATTAGCAGGACTACGCTTTTCGTCTCAGACGTATTATAATTCATTGCATCATGTGGATTTAATGATTCTGAAAAACGAAGTTGCATAAGAAGTACAAGTATAAGCTTATATGTTTAAATATGTAAATTGGGTCTAAATTTGCCTTTATCAATACAGATTCCATTTGCGGCCCTCTGTGAACGCAGCGGTAGGCCTTAATGTACGATAAAATGAAATTATGCGTATTGATTAACCTTTAGAACTGGAAATAGTGTTGCTCTGTTTAGTTAACACTTGCATTTTAAATTAACTCCCTGAACCAGTTATTTGCACATTTTCCACATTCGAAAGAGATTAAACATTTTTACGTCGTGTTTGACTGTGTTTATTTATGTTGTGGGTTTGCCTTCTTTTATCATGCGAGCTTAGCTAAATCCGCACAGAGCCAAGTGCCACTGTTTGGTTAACATTATATGTAAATTAAACAATATTTGCACTTTGTAGTACTGCCTACTCTGATTGACTCATGTGTTTTTTCTATGCTACTTTCCATGAATGAAAGCATACGAGGTAGAATCTCTTTTCTTGCCAGCATCCTAGTCTCGTTTTCATGTCCTTGAAGAACTGCCTGAGCTGTTGTTTGTACGCTTACAATTCATTAACTGGGATACTGTATGTACGTCCTACAAATCAGTCTTCCTCAACTAGGAGGCAGCGAACTGATGACGTTCTGGAAATTTTACTTAACATTATATTTTAATTTTGTCGTAGCTGGACAACGCATGTTACAAATAGCGACTTCCTTAATTTAATTTTTCAGGAAAAGCCGTCGTACATGTCCTGCGATTTTTAATTTTTATCTGTGTTCTTCCAGCATAATCCATGTTGACATGAATCCACAGACGAGTTACTGCACAAAAATCTGGCTGACAACGTAAATTGTGGATTTTTTTCACCTTTATTTGAAATGTCTCTTGGTATATTATGTGTTGCACATAATTAAAAGAAAATAGTTTGTGATTGTATAGAAACCACAATGAACTGCCGTCATGCGTGCTGCCAATGGTAGGCCGAAGCATCCTGACCATGCAGAAAGTTATTTCAGAGAAATATTCTGACAACCAATATTAACTAAAGGACTAACGGAATGTTCATTTGTTTGTGGATATCTGTGGGTTACAATGAAATGTATGTTCGTGTATACAAAATAATTTTCCTTTAAAAGTTTGTCCGATCCTGCTGTATAACATCTATCTGTATCTATAGTATGATTAGCTTTGCAGCGGACTATGTACATTTTAAACAGAACTTTTGTATGTGCAGTGAATCAACATGCGATAGAAAGTGAAATGCAAAATAGCAAAGAACCCCTTTTGGAACATGAGTGTACTACAGCCCAGGGTACGTCATTCCACTGTTGTTTTATGTGGTTTATTTTTTGTCGCTGTTGGTATGTCCGACTACTTAGGGTCATTGCTCAAGATAATTACTGAATGATCCTGTATGTGGCATTCCATTGTGCTACACAAACTGAACCAAATATATTGTTTTACGCCGTCAACTAACTTTATTAACGAACATTTCTTCTTGTTTACAGTACTAGCTACATGTTTCGACTTCTTGGTAAAGCCGTCCTCAGACTAACAACTATAAAAGTGTAAAGACAAAAATGTAATTTTATGTTTTTATGTCATTGCATTTGTATAGTGGTTAGCCTGAGAATGGTTTGAAATATGCCAACACAAGAAGAATTATGTACTGGTACGGACGTGTTGACGGAATGAACAAGTACGTTCCATTCAGTGAGTGAATTTTGGATTGGAAAGGATTTGGAAGGAATGGATCGTGGCCTACGTTAGATACTATACCTGAATTTACATGACGGGGCAGAGAAATGTAGAAAAAGTATTCCCCAACGTTTCAACCGAGATTTGAACGGACGCTTCCCGAACAGAGGTGTAGAGAATTGCCACTACACCAGCCTTCTCAATAAGACGGTTTGTTTGATTTTTGTGGGGATTGCTCGTTCATTCTGATTCAACGTCGACGCAGCAAAACGTCTCTGCACATAGCAGTGCTTTGTGTTTGAGTGTTCAGGGTTTGCCTTTGCCGTGTGGCAAAAACGATACGTAGTTACAGCATCTCTTTGTAGAGGCTGGAGCTTTGATGCTGCTTTAAGGGAAGTTATGCAATGGGCAATTCCACGAAGGGTGTTACAAACATTTAGTACCTGATCATTCGATCGGTAAATGTGGCAAACAACCCGAATTCATTAACAAGCTGATTCGGAAACTCCGTGTCGCAATACGAAGTTAAAATGTAGAACAGTGTGAAGGTTTCGTGCTGCCGTAGTTCAATGCCATGCAGCATGTAGGCGGTTCAGTCTGTCCTCACTTTTTTCGTCTACGACTTGTATGTACATATATAACCCTATCCGCATGGCATATGTCGAAAGAGACTACACAACTTGCGTGCAATTCCACGTGCGTTCTTTGTAATGTCACACTTTTCCATATGCTAAGCATCAACCATGAATGGATAGAAATGGCGTGGAGGTAGAGCTGCAGACAGTCTAGGTGTCAACTGTGGATGCAGACTAAGCGTTGGCTTCATTCCTCCGCTAGTCCCCCCCCCTCCCCTGTGGTACCCGGATACCATACCGACGTTACAGTTTTAATAGGCAATGACTGCATATAAATGTCGGTAGTAACCCAACCATATCATCCTGTATTCTTCACACAGAATAACAGGAAATAAACGTCATTACATATATCCTTACAAGACCCTATTCAACCGGGCGGATTTCAGTAAAATTTCATATTATCTCCGCTACAATTTATCGGAGGAATTTGTCTTCCTGTAGTTACAGTACTATGCATATTTCACATGAAGGTCAAATCAGACTTTATTGGTATTATTAAAAGCGGTAAATTTCTGCATGATATGTTCTATAAACATCATTAAGATTATAAAATTTTACAAGACTGAAGTGTTCTTCACAGTTGCGCTGTGTTGATCTGTAAATATTTACCCACGAATCGAAGGATCGTAGCCCCGACATCTTCAGGATCAACCATTCCTAGAATACTTGGGACTTAAGTCTTCAGCAGTACCGTTGTGAGAGCCTGAAACCTCGCGTCTGAAAATTTTGTTTGAAAGGGTGAATATTTTCTGAAGCACAAGGCAAATAATACCTTGCTCTGTTTTGAGTGCTTTTCTTTACAACAGAGAATAATGAAGGTGAAAGCCAGTGAGAAGTGTTCGTACCTGGAAACATCGACACTGAATCTCATACAGGCCATTACTGCAGTTTGGCTGTGTTTTATACTGTTAGGCCCCATTAATATAAAACACAGACTGATGAGTTTTTCCAAATAAGTAGTCTGACTTGCAGTCCTTATTTAACCCTTTAAAGACGAACCGCAGACTCTATTATTTTAAAGACTCAATTCGTACCGCTCAGTAAACGCTTTTCTTCTCGGTTTAAAAGCCAATCAGTATATGGTGTAGTTGGCACAAGTCGCTGTTTGTTCTGAAATAAATACAGATCATATAAAGAGCGGGCAGAATGTACAATTGTTGAATGTTAAGCCTGTGGCGTATCACGTAACCAGCAGGCTAGAAAATGTTAAAAAGGTCACATTCGGTTCATTTAAGAGCCACAAAATAGTTTGATCTCGACCTTCCACTGTGACTTATGCTGAATTTAGTTACAGTGTCTTGTTCTTGTACGATACGTATTGGCATTACAACTTCCAATAATAGTGAAACGCTATAATCATTCCAGTAGTACACTAACAGTGCTCGCACGTGGTATTTCAGATGATATTGTTTCTAGACAGACATAGAATTATCGGACGACAGTTTGGCCTTCCTCACATGAAGTAGGTCTAAAGGTTAAATTTTGTGACTTTCGATCGTTTGCGAGGTCTTCATAATTTCATCCTCTTGCATTCTATATTACGAGTGTATAGTCTGGTGCCGTGCATCATCGTTGTCAGTGTTATTCAACAAGAGAAGCAGAAAGCACCTTCAAGTTTTAAAATATACCGTTTGATGATTGTGTTGTTAAGTGGCAGGTGTCGAATTTATAGCACAATTTAACTAAGTATCAGAGAGAACTCCGTACTTTGTCTCTAATTGATTGCTGGGTGTATACATTTATTGAGCAGTATTACTGTGAGGGAGTATCAGTCTGCTTGCTGCAGAGAACGAAATCAAGCACAAAGACTACAAAGTTTGTGTTCATTTCGCAAGACTATGTGTGTGTGTGTGTGTGTTTGTGTGTGTTTGTATGTGTGTGTGTTTGTGTGTGTGTGTGTTTGTATGTGTGTGTTTGTGTGTGTGTGTTTGTATGTGTGTGTGTTTGTGTGTGTGTGTGTTTGTATGTGTGTGTGTGTGTGTTTGTATGTGTGTGTGTTTGTGTGTGTGTGTGTGTTTGTATGTGTGTGTGTGTGTGTTTGTATGTGTGTGTGTGTGTGTTTCCTACTGCAGCAAGACATCTGCAAGAGCAACCTTTCTATAACTGAATAATGGCATGATGGAAGAGGTACGTAAATGCATTCTTAGTAGACATGATGATGTGCATCCATTTTCGGTCCTGGGACAGAAGGCAAACTTTTAAAACTAATATACATTTTCTGGAAGTTGTTCTTGGTCTCTGCCTTTGAAAATAACGTTAATTAATTTCAGGAATTGATAAAAACTCGTGAGACATGACTTTTTTCATGGCTCGACAGCCCTAGTGGGCCTCGGCCTCCTCGTCGTTGAGGTTTTGTGATCACACTCAGACACACCACACTCGGTAAGACTCCTCCGAACATGTGTTTGGCTCGTCACAGAGTCCTCTTCCTGACAACACATACAATATTCGTAAGAGACAAAATCCATGCAATCGGCGGGATTCGAACTCGCAATCCCAGCAGGCGAACGATAGCAGACCCACTCCTTAGACCACGCGGCCACCGGGGTCGGCATCAGACGTGACTTTTTACTTTAAATTCGAGCACCTCTGTCTGCTCGTCCTAGAATCTCTTGTGCTGAGTTTACGTCTATATATTTTTGAGTGATAATTGTGGCCGAGCATTTCAGCTTGTGTTTCGGACTCCAGTACTGAAAAAGCTTTTGTAAGTCTTTGTTCAGACAACCTGTAAGATTAATTATGTTGACGATTAGCCTATCCTGTGACCGTAAACAAAATAAGGTAAGGAAGAATGACTTAATATGTGAAGATATTTGCGTTTCTAGCATTTAAGGACTGACAGCAAGGAAAGAAGTGTAAGTAAAGATAAACCATTGGCCATGTACTCTTATCCCACGTTTACAAGCTGTTACGTCCGATGTGTTGTTTGTATGTACGTACAGTTACATCTCGGCTACATGCCATAGTGAAAAACGCTTTGTAAAGATATTCTAAACATGTGAGGTCCCGGGTTCGATCCCCGGCGCTACCAGATTTTCTGAGTAGTAGTGGGTCTGGAACGGGGTCCACTCAGCCTCGTGAGGTCAATTGAGGAGCTACTTGAATGAAAAAAGTAGCGGC
>Ga0123354_10017797_pt1 | contig 11134 bp, 9 predicted proteins | sample TergutLab28metaG_2_FD_97872 | JGI IMG/M metagenome (GOLD analysis project Ga0123354, IMG submission 97872) | Labiotermes labralis P4 segment gut microbial communities from Petit-Saut dam, French Guiana - Lab288 P4 | ecosystem: Host-associated > Arthropoda: Insects > Digestive system > Gut ... | reverse complement strand
TTATCCACCCATCTACGCCTACGTCTCCCCAGTGGTCTCTTTCCCTCCGGTTTCCCCACCAAGACCCTATACACCCCCCTCTCCTCACCCATACGCGCCACATGCCCAGCCCATCTCATTCTTTTCGATTTTATCAAAGATCTGCACATAGTAGCAGAAATTAAAGAGAAGAGATTGGAATGGATCGGGCATGTAGTAAGAATGGGTCAGGGAAGGACAGTTAAGAAAAATATTTGAGAGCAAACCAGAGGGAAGTAAAAGAAGAGAAGACCTAGACTGAGATGGCTGGAAGATGTAGAAGAGGATCTACGTGAGATGAAGGTTAAGATATGGCGAAAAAAGGCAGTCGATAGGGAAGAATGGGCGTCCGTAGTTAAGGAGGCCAAGGCTGTCAGAGGGCCGTGCAGCCAAGGAGTCAGTAAGTACGTTAGTTGCCGTATTATACACACACACACACACACACACACAACATTCCAGTTCCTGCATCACCTTCATAGTGACTGGTCAGTAGATTAAGGATGATGCAGTGAGCAAAAGTGCTCTTTATTATAAAAGCAATAATTATTTATGTTAAACTGTAGTTGTCTTGACTGTATCACCTTTAAGATATTGAACTATTGACACACAACGACATGCCCTCTGTTCAAACAAGAGACGGGTCGGTTAATGATGTTCAGCGAAAGAATCGCTGTGCATTGTAAGACTCGTGCAGAACACACGAACACACCTTGACGTTAGAACAGATGCTACATGTAGTAAACGCAGGGCTTTAAATGGTCAAACTGCTTCAGCTATTGAAAATGTGGAGGCATGATTAAAACACCTGATGTTCCGGTCCTTCTTTCATATGTCTGACGAAATGTGTTTATCACAAAGGATGGTGAGAACAATTTATATCCGTAGCCATGGAAACAGTGACGCCTACTTAACCAGATTGTTTGGTTGTAGTCTTCACACCGAAAACCAAATATAGATTTCGCGCGGTTGCCATGGTTGTACATACAATTTTTCCACCGTCGCTCAGAATTGCAAGCTGTTAGACATATTTCTTATTAGGCACGTAAGTTGAAGGTGGAAGTTTAGTTGTCCCACTGGACGCATTTGAAGGCATGTGGGAGAATAAAGGTTTGTCTCCGCTGTTTATTAACATCCGCACTGGTTGGAGGTGGGTGGTCTGTGTCATGCCCCGACCTCTGTACCCCCGTGTAAGAGCTCCCGGTATCCGTTAAATACGAGGCTGTGTGACTACTTTAGCGAAAAATCTCACCTGTGCCGGGAATCGAACTGTGATTTCCCGGTCGTTAGTCCGTGCCTGCTAACTACACCAACTACCTTTTTCCGACTGCTCAATACATAGCGTTTATAAAGCGCCGAAATATTCAAACGAAGGAATTTCCATCTCAAATATTTTCGTCTAGGACAACACTCATTGTATCAGGTCGAGAATAAATGTATGTTCCCGGTCCTGAAGGGCAGATCGAAGGGCAATGGTATGGATTACAGTAGCCGCGCGGTTCGCTACGACCAACTGAAGCTATCGAGCAGAGTTCTCGATAGACTGAGTTTTGTTCGGTTGGTCAGAAATTGTGTTAACGGATCCCGAAGATTCGTTACCAACCAGCCACTGGCCCCTGTTCTGAGCCCTATGACTCCAGCCCCCACCCCTCACACCCTGCATTTTCTAGTATTCATTTTGATGTTAACCTCCAGTTGCAGCTTACGCCTATCATTTGGTCTTGCTGCTTGTTTTGGTTTTCCAACAACTGTTTTGTATGCCTTTCTCTCATCTCTCCCAGGACACGAATTATTTCTTCTTCTTCTCCTCCTCCTCCTCATTTTCCTCCTCCTTATTCTCCTCCTCCTCCTCCTTCTTTCTTCTTCTTCATCTATGACATTACGGTCCTTTGACTTTGAACTTAGCCTCCCTTATGATTCTCGCCCATTCCGCCTTGAATCATAGTAGACGTCCGAACAACTGGATGTTTTACGAGGAGTTGGTAGCCCACTGTCTAACCACCATTCTAGCGGGCTGGGTTTTATATATACATAAAGACGTGAGCTTTCCTTCTGATGTCACCGTATTTATGTTTTCGAGGAGGCGGGGCGGCCCGGTTATACCTCTGGACCCTGGGTTCACGTTGTAGTCGCCTGTTGCGACACGCACGGTGTGTGTTGGGACTATTCTGTTTCCCGGGCACCACTGGGAAGGGCACGAATATCTAGTTATTATTTTAAAAAGCGGGTCACATTGTGTTCCAGTGTATTTTAGCTGCGAATTACGTGGCCGTACCTTTTATGTCATTGGTGTTGAGGGGGATTTATATTTCTCTTGTCTGGGAACAGCTGCTTGTCACCAGCAGCTATCTGCCCCACGTTGTTAGCGCTTCATGTTAACGGCCACATCAGCCCGATAAGCACAGACATTTCTGCGCTGCAGTCACGCGTTCATTCCTTTTGGTTTTGGGCGTTATTTTTATTTAGAATGACATGCGTGCGTTGCGTGCGTACTGTTAACGCGTTCGTTTTGCGAGTTGCATAAAGTGAACGCAAAATCGGCATCTCTTACCTGTATTTCTGTCCGCACGTATGTCTCCGATACTGCAGAATGGAATTCGATGCATTTTGATAATGGGGAAAGTCATTAAAAATTGGGCTAATCTAGCCCAATGTAACGTGCCTTACACGAAGTTAGTTAAATTGAACGTCCGAAATTTCTTGACGTTTATTAAACAGAAATTGGCACAGTGAATACAATGTGTGTACATCTCTTTAACCATTTAAAGACTAAACATTAACCCATGGGTATTCAACACGCGGCCTTCCAGGTTGTAATATGCGGCCTGCGGTCATATTTGTAAATTATATGTGCACTGTAAAGATTGCACAATAATGTTGGGATGTTAGGTTGGCCTATACCACTTAATGTAATTTTTAGCGTCCCGCGAACCGGCCCACATACGGCTTTAGCCCTTTGCGAAAAAAGGTTGGACAGCCCTGCATTAACTTGGATTGTATTTACAGATAGAGCCCGTACCGCGCAGTAAACACAGTCCGTCTGGATTATACAATCCAATCAGCTACTTTTGTGTGGGGAGATATTCACTGTTTGCGTGATGTCAGGCTTGCGCCGCGGCGTAAATGGGATATTCGCTCTTCTGGGAATTTACGCAACGCTGATCGGTAGTTAGTTACCCACGTTTCGGGACAATCTATCGTCCCCATCTTTAAGGGTCAAGCAGCCCAGGAAGTCGCTGTTTTTTTTTCTGAGATCGATACAAAAGACGTAAATAAGCTGTGTGGGCAGAATGTAGAATTTTCGAGTGTTAAACCTTGTGGCACATAAAGTAACTGCTGGATCTCACAGGGTTATTATCTACACCTTGTATTTGAAGTAGAGTTTGAAGTGATGAATACTTACCGACATAGGCCCTGGTAGAAATTTTAATTTCTGTTAGCAGTTTTTTGTAGCTTGCTGAGCTGCACAACATCGTAGGCTTTCTGTGTTTATAGTTGTTGTAAATAAACATTCAGGTCAACGAGATACATGCAAAATCCGGGGTGGGGGGATTATATCGGAAGAAGCTATAGTAAATGTTTTCATTTTGCTTGAAGGCTATTTTCTTGTACTTTCCCCATCGTCTGGTTTTCATGTGGGCCTAACATCCCGAACGTTCGGAAATTGGTTCTTTTTCCATCTTCAGGCGGAGAGCGTATGAAAGTTCCCTGTTCTGTTGCCTCTGTGGCAGAGTTAGTGTCCTGTCTTGGAGGTCCTGCTGTTTTCATACAAACTAGGACAGTCCAAGAGAGTGATGGCCTGAACGTTGTGTCACAATTGGCAAATAGCTCTCCCTTCTTGTTACGTCTGACGTAGAACTGAAGTTGAAGTTGTCTCTCTGCCACTTCATCGAAGCATATTTAGGGAAAGTGAATTTTCAAACTCGCCACTCGATACGGATGACTGGTTAACCTCGCTTTCAGACCGCTCCCCCCCCAGGAAGGGCCAGCGATATACATCATGTAGGAAGTTTCATGGGACCTAGAGCGTCCAGAACGCGGTAACAAAAGAAAAATTTTACCCTTGCTGATAAACTGGCGTAATGTAGCTCGCACTCAGTTACTGTACTGCTACCTGCCCACTGGCAGGATGCTATTGAAGCGTCTCTGCTTGATGAGATTTGAAAGGCAGAAGAACCGCAGACGTGTCTAATCTCGCTTAGGTTTTCAATAAAATTTTATTACCACAAGAAGTAGGAGATGCAGTTTTTGCCCACTGTAAGAGATGAAACTTTTGTTCTGTTTAGAGACAAAGTAATGTTCATTGTGAGAATCGTACCAAACATCAATACTTCTCCCCCTCTTCACTGGCTGTGTGGTCCATGCAGGACTCTGGCCTCCTTCAGGATAAATTTCCAGTCTCTATCCCTAGGTATTTTTCTTCAGCCTCTAACGCCCATTTTCTTCTGATCATTTTCAATATATTTCGTTCTTGGCATTCCAACGGACCTTTTCCTTTTGGGATATTCTTAAACACTTTTTCCACAGCAAAAATAAATGCACTGTGTGATATATACAGAATTGCTTAATGTTCCAGAATGTGGTGTGCACATTTACCGCTGGGCTTCGAACGGTTACGTGAACTTTGAAGAAACGGCTTAGTGTATTAACTTAATTTGAAGTACAGACTTCGTTGATCTGAATGTACATGTGGCCCACGCCATTGACCGCGCGGTCTAAGATATGGTTCTGCGTCCGCTCGCATGCTGGAATTGTGGGTTCGAATTCCGTTGGAGTCATGGTTTTTTGTCTGTTGTGAGTGTTGTGTGTTGTCAAGTAGAGGTCTCTGCGTCGGGCTGATCACTCGTCCAGAGGAGTCCTACCGTTTGTGGTGTGTCCAATGAGTGTGATCGTGAAGCGCAGTGAGGGGAGTCCATGACCTGTAATCGGGTTGAAGCGCCAGAGGAAAAAAATATAGATGTACCCGTAGTAACACGCGTTTTGTTTCAAGTAACATGCATGTGGTAGCCTGACAGTGACTATGACGTCAAAAGTCAGAGGTTAACAGTGTGAGTTTGTGGCTTCGTTTTGGTTTCTGTAATTCTGTATTCCCTCTTATTGATATAGTACTGTAGGCTCTCTTATTAGGTGTTGATCATTTGTCTTTCCTTCTGGACCTTCGTTGCCTGATTTGGAGTGTAGGCGCAGGCGTTCAAAATTAAGTACAGGGATTTCTATTGAGGTGCTGTGTAGGGTGTCATACCGTATACAGTGATTGTAGTGTGATATGCTGTCTGTACACATTAGTGGGTCATGTTATTTCCGTTGGTAATGGCTGTTCTTGAGCCTATAATAAATACAGTTCACTGCTACCAATGCACATATAGGCCTACAAATGTTCGTATAACAGTACTTTCTATAGAGTACTGCTTTACAGTGGCCAAGATGAATTTTATGTTTTGTCAATGAATATGAGTCATGACTCTCGTAGTAACATAAATCAACTCCATACAGCGGAATCCTACCTGGAAAGCTAACAGGTCCTCAGCTAGTCAAGAGGTTTCCCGCATTTTATGGGACCTGGAGGTTCAGTACCGCATTTATAAGTCCCCGCCACCTCTCCATATCCTCAGCTAGATCAGTCCTGTCTATGCCTTTCCATCCCACTTATGTAAGATCCATTTCACTATTATCTTCCCAGCTACCCCTGGATCTTCGAAGTGGCCTTTCTCCCTCCGTCGTCCCCACCAAAGCCCTGTATTCACCTGTGCTGTTTCCCATGCATACCACATGCCCTGCATATTTCGTTCTTCTGATTTGATCACGCGAACAATATTTGGTGAGGAGTACAGAGCATAAAGCTCCTCGTTTTATAGTCTTTTCCAGCCCTCTGTTACTCCGTCCCTCCTAGGCCCAAATATCTTCCACAGCACCCTGTTCTCGAACACCCTCAGCCTGTGTTCCTCCTTCAATGTGCGAGACCAACTCATAGTCACATTATACAAACTATCAGGCGGCCCCATAGTCATGCAGCCGCAGTAGGACTGTTTCCCTTTTCTGCTGAAATTTGGGTTTGGTATGTAAGGGACCTGGTATTCGTCGACCAACGATGAATTCTAGAGGCTAGAGTGATTCATACTGACAGTTTGTTTCCAGAAACCCGAATCCTGATCCACGGCAGTAGACTGTTACTTCTGTAAATTCTGCACAATTATACCGATCTCAGCCTTAAGTCGTTTGTGTCGGAGGTTTTGAGTAGTTCTTCCTGACACAGTAACTAAGGTTCAAGATAAGTGAAGTAAATGAGTGTTCAGTTCACCTGTCCGTCTGCTCAGTTACAAGTTATGTCATGAAGACATGAGGGAATGGCGGATGGCGGTATACTGTCGCACATTTTGTAAACTCGACAATAGATGGAGGTGAGTGGCCTGCTTCGCCCTCCGACTGCCTTGTTCCCAACGAACAGCCTCCGGTACCCTTTGAATAGAAGGCTGGGTTTTCTTCAGGGTCTGTCTGGACGTCTGTGATAAGAGAAAAAGCTCGCATTCCTGCCGGGGTTTGAACCAAGATTCCTCGGTAGTTGAGCCCTTAGCCAAGTCACTACCGTACATTATGCCAGCTGAGTAAGTTACATGGTGAGAAAATGAAATTTTCTGAGGCAAAAATATATAAGTGGCCCTTAAGAACCGTCGATTTTCTTTAGAGCAGGGAGTGTCACTGCACTATACTGTAGTATGCATGCAGCTCCTTATTGTGTGACATCTTTCAGTAGCATGCATGCACTTCCGTACTGTGTAGCAAATTCTTCAGTAGGACCTCACATCGTTCTTCACCGACTAGCCGTTCTGCCAGTTTGCTTTAACGAAGTGCGTGGAGCTGAGCTGTTCTTTAGAAGACAGTACAGTAGTTCAAAAGGCCAGCTGTTTTAACAGGCCTCATGCTGTACTGATTGTTTGTATCCATCGGAATCTGTACCGCGCCACCACAACCTTATCTCCTGGAGCCTTCACGCCTACCTTATCAGGGGACAAAGACGCATTGTGTTCAGACATCTTTGTTCGCACAGAAACCGAACGTTTCTGGTTGAAACGAAGTTCGAGACGCAATCCATGTCGTTCTGTTTCCCACTGTTAGCTGTGCGAACAAAGGTCCCGTACTCCATCCACCAAACTTTGAACAAGTAGCCTGTATTCGGGGAGTGCTCGTAACGGTTAACTTCAGTTCGGAATTTTACATCTAACCTTGTGTCGTCGTGTGGGGAGAGGGACGAGGACTGAATGTGTTCGGCGACATGTCGTTAAGGAGAATATTTAGACCTAATGGGCAGGATGGGCGCGGCATGCAGCATGTATGGGGAGAGGAGAGGTGCATACAGGGTTTTGGTGGGGAAACCTAAGTGAAATAGACCAGCTGGAAGACCCAGGCTTAGATGGGAGGGTAATATTAAAATCGATATTCAGGAAGTGGGATGGACTGAATTGATCTGGCTCAGAATAGGGACAGGTGGCGGGCTGTTTTGAATGCGGTAATGAACCTTCGGGTTCTCTAAAACGCAGGGAATTTCTTGACCAGCTGAGAATCGGTTAGCTTCTCAAGAAGGACTCTGCTCCATGAACTAAATATTGGCCAGGAAGTTCAGGAGTGTTGGAGAAAGTTGCATGTCAAGTAACTTAATGTTTGCTCTTAAACCAAATATCAGAATGATCAGATCAAGAGGGATGATATGGGCTGGACACGTAGCAGACATGGACGGAATGATTTATATACATAATTATAATGATATACATAGAAGAAAGGTATATCTTGGTATAGGTAGGCTTAGATGGGAAGGTATTATTGAAAGGGACATTAGGATGTGAGAAGATGAATTTCATTTGTGTGACTCAGAATAGAGGGGGAGGGGACCCTTGTGGACACTGTATTGAACGTTTTGAGTTCCTAAGAAACGGGTGTTTTCTTCATTAGGCAAGCTACCGTCGTCTGCGCTCTGCGGTTGGTTTGCTTGCCATGGAATGTGTAATAGTGATAATATATGTATATGCAGTGGAAGTGCATGTGGTGTAGTTTTGTGGTCTGAAGTTTCAGATTGTGTTTGTAGTTTCTTTGATGACGCTGTTAGTGGCCGTGTAGCCTCCAACGGCTGGCTTACAGGGAATATGTAATTGGAGATTATATGGAAGGAAGCACTCGTGGTTTAATTCGGGGTACTCTTTGGGCGTGTTCATGGAGGGTCTGAGGAAACAATTACAGAAACTTAAGGTAATCGCTGTGCGGGTCGCAGTTCGCAGCTCCTCGGTACAAGTGAGGAACCTTGCTTCATGGGACAGCTTGTTCTGTAGGATGTGTTAAGGAACAACGTACTGGCAACTGAAAGAAAAGCGACTTGTTCACAGGAATGACGTGTATATAGAGCCAACAAAATGCACTTTATTCCACTGACGTGTTTTTATTGTGATATTTTCACCTACATGTTTCGGCCAGTAATCCCGCCATCTTCAGGGTGCCATTTCTGTTACAAGAATACAGTGTGATCATTTGTGTCGCGTTACTCCATAGTATTGAAATTCATATGGTTATTGGCTAGAATTTTCTGTGGGATGTTATTATAAAATTATACGTACAGAGTAAAATAAAATATAGATTATGAATGTCTGAAATTAAAGTTAACTCAATTTTAACTTCTGACATTCGTAATCTATATATTTTTGCTCTTTTGAATAAGTATGTGTGACTTCTAAGACCAGATACACTTGGCTCACCTTTCTAAGATGCGCCAAGGAAAGGACCAATACTTACTGCGAAGTTTAGCGAATCCGCGGTCCACACGTTGCCAAACGCTGTATGCTGTTCCATAAACATCTGTTTAAGTCAAAACGGTGCCGTTACATGTGACGCAGACAAACCAGCCAAGTGAATACGATAGAGCCAATAGGTGATGTGTCCTAGGTTCCAAAAATGACGCAAATTTTGAAACGTGATGGTCTAATGGCATAGATGTGAATGGAACGTACAGTGTGGTTAGAAACTTCAAGTTTGTGCTCATTTCATAAGAACTACAGAAGGCATTTTGAAGTAGAGCTGAAATCTGTATCCTGTATTCTGAAGTGTGCCATATGAAGCTTGTTTAATCAGAAGGGTGTTAACGCCAAGGGCATTATTCGTGTTTGCATACATTTGGCCGCACAGTGAAACGCGGTCTTACCTGCTGGGATTTGAATCTACACCACGTATATTCAGGTGAATACAACAGTACTTTTCTTACATAGGCTTACCCGCATTCACATTACTGGCTGTAATGAATTGTGGACCCCATGGTTTGGTGAGGGGTCAGCCTGTGTGTGAGGGAGATAAAGTGCAGACCCTGAGCACCTGGCCTTTTGAACCCCTCAACATCTGCTCTCTCCTGTACGAGTTTTCGTTGGAGAGGGTAACAGATCCGTTATATGTCAAATTCGTCCGCATTGTTGATGATTAGCGTATGTGAATACCTGTGTTGTTAGACCTAGCGTGGCTCATAGGGTGTGTTTGTGTGTGTACCAAGACTTCGGGGATCCCTTGTGTCTGGGTAGAGTTCACCGGTTTGTCCTCTGTTTTTCCAGACAACTATCAAGCTCAGGGCAGTAGTTTAACAGGTCATTAACATTTTAATTACTGATAATATTGTGGTTAAAAGCAAGGAAAAACCTGTGTGTGTGTGTGTGTGTGTGGTGATTGCACTGACACAGCATTTCGCCTCTAATGACATAACAACCAGCAAATTTTCAAGTACTGCTCTCCACATACAGCAGATAAATCTGTATTGTTAAGTATACCGGGCCGATCAAACTGCACTGGGCAATGCAATCAACCCACCTACCTGTCTTCGAGTTTATGTTTACGTACGGACGTGCACACCCAGCAGAACTGACTGTACTGGACTGTACAGTATCTGGCACACTACATATATCGTCTTGCACACCCAGCAGAACTGACTGTACTGGACTGTACAGTATCTGGCACACCACATGTGTCATCTTGCACACTCAGCTTGTCTACCTCTATTAACCCGTGTAAACAGGACAGCGTGAAGTTGGCGTTTACGAATTGAAAATATGGATGCATTAACAAATTGCGAAATTTTCTGGCTTGTTTGCTTTTTGAACCACTTGTAGACAGCAGAATGTTAACGGCAGGCGAAAACAGAAGCACTTCAGTGATAATGGCAACTGTCATGAGGATAAACCTGTTTCAGAATATTTCGACTAGCGTAGAATCTCCATGAGTGACTTTAGAATTTGTGCTCTTCGCCATGCATTATTAGGGCGATGAAATCAAGGATAATGGGATGAGTGTTGCAGATACGAGCGATTAAAGTGCGTAGACGTACGTATAGCTGGGGAAACTAAAGGGAATAGACAGCGTGGGTGATCTGTATGTAAATGGGTATCAGGGGTGTGAGGGTAATCATTACATTGGCTTGGTGAATGGCCCAATGTTGAGCTGTTGTGAAAGAGTATATAGGTTATGTTATAAAGATAAGGAAGCTCGTGACTAGCAGAACTATGTAAGAAAGACTCTCCTGTGGAGTTAATTATTTCGTTAACATGATGGAAGAGGAAGGGTCGCCACGTTTCAAACACATAGTTGTTCTCCGTGAACTCACCTACATCAGAATTTCTTCGCCTGTATAAAGGCTTGTGTTTTCAGATTTTTTAGCACTGCAGTAACTCTTGTTGCCACCCAGGCAGTCGCAGTAGTGTGTAAACGTTTAAGACTGGGTCATTGTAGCCTATGCCAGTCTTTACAAACGGTAAGAAATGATAGTTGAAGAATAAGAGACCAAATTGATGTCACTGGTTATTATGTTTTATTTCACTTCTTCTATGCTCAACGTGTTTCGGACATTAATACATCCATCATCAGGAGCCTGCGACTTTTCTTTTGTATCACCATATTGGTCGTGTGTTCTTGTTTCGATGTGTGTTGGAGTTTCGGTGTGGTTGGTTTGGGGTGGTACCGTGTAGCAGGCTGAAGCTTGCCAACCCAGCCACACCGAAACTCCAACACACATCGAAACAAGAACACACGACCAATGTGGTGATTCAATAGAAAAGTCGCAGGCTCCTGATGATGGATGTATTAATGTCCGAAACATGTTGAG
>Ga0123354_10017796_pt1 | contig 11134 bp, 8 predicted proteins | sample TergutLab28metaG_2_FD_97872 | JGI IMG/M metagenome (GOLD analysis project Ga0123354, IMG submission 97872) | Labiotermes labralis P4 segment gut microbial communities from Petit-Saut dam, French Guiana - Lab288 P4 | ecosystem: Host-associated > Arthropoda: Insects > Digestive system > Gut ... | reverse complement strand
CTGCATAACGAGGAGCTAAATGATCTGAACTCCTCACCCAGTATTGTGCGGGTGATAAAATCTAGAAGAATGAGATGGGCTGGGAATGTGGCGCATATGGGTGAGGAGAGGGGGTGTATAGGGTCTTGGTGGGGAAACCGGAGGGAGGGAGACCACTGGGGAGACCTAGGCGTAGATGGGTGGATAATATTAGGATGGATCTCCAGGAGGTGGGATGTGGGTATATGGACTGGATTGGGCTGGCCCAGGATAAAGACAGGTGGCGGATGCTTGTGAGTGTGGTAATGAATCTTCGGGTTCCGTGAAATACGGGGAATTTCTTGACTAGCTGCAAACCGGTTACCTTCTCAAGAAGGACTCTGCACCATGGAGTAACTGAGTAAATCTTAGTTTTAACATTCTTGGTTGTGACATATCTTTGCTGTAGATTTCAGTGCTGCATGAAAAGGAGGAGTATTATGTGAAAGTGAAATAGGCTAATTTTGTTATTTTAAGTGCTGTCTGTTATGCACCTCCTAGTACTGGTAAAGGAGTTTCCTCAATGAGGGTCCAACGGATTTGATGCGTCAGTTGTCTAGAAAAAATATAGTTTTGTGGACAAATTTCTGGGAGGACAGTTTCTTGAGAAAGGTAAATGGGGGGAATAGTTAGAATTGACAATGAGGAAATGACTTCTGCTGATGGAGATTGGTTTGTATTGGTACATATTAGAGTTTCATTGATAGTGGTTTGTTTTGGTACATATTAGAGTTTCATTGATAGTGGTTTGTATTGGTACATATTAGAGTTTCATTGATAGTGGTTTGTATTGGTACATATTAGAGTTTCATTGATAGTGGTTTGTATTGGTTCATATTAGAGTTTCATTGATAGTGGTTTGTATTGGTACATATTAGAGTTTGATTGATAACAGTATGGGCCAGGTAGCTCAGTTGGTATAGCGACTGACTACGGGCTGGATGGACCGGGATCGAATCCCGGTGGGGACGAGATTTTCTGTCCGTCCAGACTGGCCCTGAGGCCTACCCAGCTTCCTGTAAAATGGGTACCAGGTCTTTCCTGGGGGTAAAGTGCGGCCGGGGCGTGCTGCTGACCACTCACCCCCTTCTACTGCCGCGGTCATGGAAGAGTAGAGCTATACCTCTACCCACCCTCTGGACCACACCAGGTCTGTAACGGGATCACTTTACCTTTACCTTTTTTAATGGTAGTAGTATTGACCGTTAATGGTGTGATGCAAATTGTTGTGAGTATTGGCTGCTGCACTGTGACATGTTTTGTTTCTTAACAGAAAAGAAGCATGCTTCAGATCTGCTGTTGGTTCCTCTTCCACCAGGACCGAAAGGTGAACTAGAGAAATGTGAATTTTGTGGCAAGGTTGATCTTCGCTCCAAATTCAAGAAGTCGAAGCGCTTTTGTTCCATGTCATGTGCTAAAAGGTGAGCATTAGTTCCTGGTTGCTGTGTATGCTCCTCAACTGATGAGAACAGCTTTGACCTTGACAGCATGGGTAGGGTCTCTTATTTCTGGGCAGATCTTATGGAGAAATCTTATGGATCATTAAAAAATCTTTTCACTTTCGTTCATTTTGTAGTCCATCTTATGACACTTGCATAACCAATTCCAAACTGAGTTCTCCATAGAGAGCAATCTGGTGCTTCCTGTTTCAGTTTCCAGCATGGAATACTCTATTTTCTGTAAGGTCATCCAGTAGCTGCTTATGTTTTCCTTCTCGTCTCCCTGTTACTTCTATCCCTTCCCTATCTTTCCTTCAGTAATGTGTTATAGAAGTCAGTTTCTACACAAGATGTGACCAATCCAATTAACCTCCTTTGTTCTATTGTATGTAGGATATTTGTCTCCTCCTTGACTCTATGCAGTACTTCTACATTTCTCACACGACTGGACTAGGTATGTTCTCCATCCTTGTCCATCACCACATTTCAAAACTTTCCACGTATTTCTGATCTACTTTCTGAAGTGTCCAAGTTTCAGCACCATACGAAGCTATGCTCCAAATGTAGCACTTCACTAGTTTCTTCCTTAACTTCAAGTCCAATTTGCTGGTGAAAAGAGCCTTCTTGTTGTTGAATGCTGCTTCTGCCTTGGCAATCCTGGATTGAATTTCATAATGTACATCTTGCATCATTTGTTATCCTGCTACCCAAAATATGTGAAATATTCCACATTCTCTGGTTTTTTTTGATCTGCCATTATCTGTACTGGGGATGGTTGCCCTGAGATTTTCAGTACCTTCATTTTTTCAACATTCATTTCTATTTCATGGCTTTTTCCAATTTTAATTAGTCTATTAGTTATGCTCTACAGCACCATTTATTCATTTACCAGTAGCACAATGTCATCTGCATACTTGACATTGCGCTGGTCACTTCACTTTGCAGAAAACTCTTCCCAGCACTCTCGTGTATGTTGTATCTTTTAACTAAGTCCATGGAGCCAAGTCCTTCTTAAGAAGCTAGTACTTCCTTAGGTAGTCAGGAAATACCTTGCATTTTGTGGAAACTGAAGGTTAGTGATGATCTTTACAATTGCCAGCCACTTGTTTCTATCCTGAGCCAGATCATTTCAGTCTATACTCTCCCTTCCTGTTTTTAATATTATCCTCCCTTCTATATCTGTATATTTACAGCAGTTTCTTTCCATGGGCTTTCACTCCAATCCCTGCATGCATTTCTTTTCATCTTTGAACATGCCACATGCCCTCTCCATCTCATCTTCCTTTATTTGATCAGTATTTGGTGAAGAGTAAAAGGTAAAAGGTAAAGCAGTCCTGTTACAGATCTGGAGTGGCCCACAGGGTTCCATGAAGTTAAGGTTCCCAGATTTCGTGAGAACGGCACAGGATGGTGGTAAGGTTGTCAGCCTTACGCATTGGCTGCCATTACCCCCAGGAAATGCTCCTGGTACTCATTTCTGTTAGAGGCTGAGTCAAACCCATGACCAAAGTGCGATTGGAAGGACTTTATGTCAATGAAAAATTCCAAAACCAGCGATCTTCCGATTTGTAGCACAGCACCTTAACCACTGTGCTGCTGCGGTCCCCATTTGGTGAAGAGTGCAAATAATGAAGTTCTGTATCATGCTGTTGTTTCCAGCTTTCAGTCACTTCCTCCCAGTTAGGCCCAAACATCTTCCTCAGAACCCTGTTCTTAAAAAATCCTCACCCTTTATGCAGTACTCCAAGTTTTTAGACCCATGTGCAACAACATGTTATGATATGAAATGTGACTGTGAATGGTAGTGTCACTGTCCGTGATGCCATAAGTTTCTACAGTTACAAAAGCATAGACATTTGCATGTGTTATGCAACATTTATTGTTATGATATGATATATATTTGTTAACTGCAGTTGGGTTGACACCTGGTGGCAGTGGTACAGTACACATTTACACACAAACAACACACATAACAAAACAATGAGACAGAATACCCAGAATGGAACATAACAATAAGAATACATAAACATAACAATGAGATATATATATATATATAGTAAACAACAATGTTCAGTCAAACACAACAATCATGTGGTATGTTATTTATTGACCTCGGGCACTTTGGACGACATGTTTCGATTCACTTGGAATCATCATCAGACCCTCTTAAAAAAATGTAGATCCATTATGTAGAATTATTAAAACGCTTCATGGGATCCCATATGCTTACATCGAATTTAAATTCGCAATACATATGTCTTAGTTTTCTTATTATTGGAACTGGATATCTGCTTTAGATTATAAAACATTAAAACCTTGTTCTGTGTACGTGTTTGTACTATTTGTGAGTGTATATAAAATGTTCACTTTTTACAAATGTTAAATCTGTTGGAACATTGCGGCCTTTCTGCGTTTGGGAGGTGCTGTTCTCCTTGTGCTTTGGTTCTGTTTTTGGCGAAGCCTTTTCACTCATTCAGCGTGTGTTATAGACGTTGGAACATTACGGTATTATCTATCCCGCGCGGTTCTTATTACTCTTGTGTGCTGACTGAGTCGTCTTTGTCACTTTCTGTAATTATAGAAAATATCACTGCGAGATAGTGGTATTTGTAATATGATGCGACAGGCTCATTTAGGGAAGTTTTATTTTTGTACTTACGTTTAGTGGAAGAGATTCCTGTTCGTCGCCATCAGCTATGGTGGGTTGTTATCGTTTTCATCACGTTGTGCTGGTTTTACTGTTGACGTATCTCTGGCACTATGCCTCGGGGTCGTAGGTTCCGTGAACAGCCAGACTATAGCGCGGCGTGAGTTCTACTGTGGTGGCTTACGTACGGTCTTCTCGTTACTGAGCTGTGTGTTTACCTGCTATGTGCTGTGGGTAGTCTTTAGCCCTCTGTAGGGATTGTTACATACTATAGTGTCGAATATTATATTTGATCTCATAGTCATTCTATAACAATGAGAATACATAATTTACAAAATTAAATAGAAGCATATAAAACGTAAAACCATTTATACAGTGATATAAAATACACCAAAAGATAATGAAAGAAGCAGCAATCATATGATCTGTATATCTTCTAATAATGATAGAAATCCTGTTACTGAGACTTTACTCCATTTCACTACACTTCACTACACTTGCGGACACTTCACTTCCCATTTAAACTTCACCCAACTACACTTCACTCCCTCATTTGGCTTAACCGCACTTAAATTTCGTACTGTCCCATTTCACCTCACTTCACTTCACGTCACTGCACTTTTAGATGATTTTTGCGACACTTATATTCCATTCGCTTCACCCCATTTATAATTGCTTTCCTAACCGTCTGTTGGTCTGCTGTCTAAAGGGAGTGTAGTGCAGTGTGTGTATGCTGTTGTTATCATGCGGTTTTTTTAACTGGCCGTGTCCATTGTGCATTCTGTAATATTAGGTACAACGTTGGTTGCAGCAAGCGACTGGGAATGTTCAAGCCAAATTCTAACCAGTTGACAGAAGGTCAGGCAAAGAAGGGAACGCTCTCGGACTTGAAGGAGCAGCAGTGGCAGAAGCCAGTGGCTAGCAAAAACCAGGACTGGGTAAGTTGATAATTACAGTAACTTAGCATTTTGCAGGTTACAAAGTGACCTGCACTCACTCCATTTAACGCTGTTTTACGGTGGCTCCGTGACGCTGGTAATGTGATTGCGTACTTGAGGCACCAGCATATATGGCAGTTAATATGGGAATCTCTGTGTCATTCACAGTTGCTGTGGGGTCGACGTAAACGTGTCTTTCAGAGCACTGATATGTGGAGCTGGTTGTTCATAATGAACTGACACATGTACGTAGGTTGGCTGATAAGTTTTGCCTCCACTGTAATATTTTTATTTACATTAGACCCATGCCTTAGACCATGCAGCCACTGAGATGGGCACATTGTAACCACAGTGCTCTTAATTTGATTGTTCAAAACATGAAAGCGTCGTCATTGCTTATTCTTTTTATTATCCAGTTTTTGTTGTTGCCTGCTGCTTGTATCACATGTTTATAAATGTTTTATGTGATTCTTCGTAGTTGGCACATTGTGTTAAACAGCAACTGTACTTGAGATAATTGTGTAAATAAATTCTGTTTTGTGTACTTTTTTTGGTGTCCAATTCACGATACAGTGGAGTGTTTTGGTAGTCAGACCAGAGTAGCTTAAAAGATTTCTGCCTTGGTGATTGTCCTCAATACAGAATCCCATCCTGTTTATTGCCATGGATACTCCATCACTGATGGACTGACAGATGCACATTAACTTCCCATGTGATGTTTTGTAATGTTCTTTGTTTCCCTATGTAGTTATTAATGGGACATCCTCCCTCCTTCAGCGATGTTCTCCTTATATGCCAGATTGTTACATCAAGTCTTGCTTCTTCCAGGCAAATGGACAGCCTGAGGGGACAGCAGGGGCCACAGATGACAACACAGACACAAACGATTCTGCAGCCTCTGGGCCCGAGAGCTCTTTGTCCCCATCTGAGGCACCGGATGTTCCATTGGCGGATATGGAAGACAGTTCTGCCTCAGAGTCCGTTACGCCAGCAGCACAACCTGCACAGAGGGTGAACCCCCTCAAGTGGACGGTCAGTTCGCTACTTCCCACCTACCTCCTCTGCTGCTATATGTGTTGCTAGAGAAGTCACCATTGGTTTTTTTTTTTAATGTTTTTTGCGCCATGCATTGTAATATAATTATATGATATAAACCAACAAAATGCCCCTTTTGTATACAAACGTTTTAATTTTTATGATATTATATACCTGTTTTGAACTCGAGGGTTCATCTTTGGAAAGACAGTTGTATGTACAGGTATGGTACAGTACGTTTTACATGCTGAAATTAGAATAAAAAATTGTAATTGTAATTACAATAAAAAATGGTAATGGTATGATACATTACATTTCACATGCCGCAGTTACACTAAAAAATTGCAATTTCAGCATGTAAAACGTACTGTACCATACCTGTACGTACAGCCATCTTCCTGAAGATGAACTGTCGGGTTTGAAACGTGTAGACTTCATAAAAATCAAAATATTAGTTTAGAAAAGATGCATGTTGTTGATGCATATCATATAATTAGCTGCGGTTGTTACACTGTCAACAGATCTGACAGTTCATTTCAGAACTAAACTACCTCTGAGACTAACATAACAAGTGCACCCTTGTACAGGCACTGAGGCTTTGTACAGGTCATACGACCCATAGGGGGAGTACAGGTATAGCTCTACTCTTTCTTGACCATGACTCTAGAAAGGGTTGAGGGGTCAGCATCATGCCCTGGGTGCTCTTTACCGCCAGGAAAGACCTCGTACCCATTGTGCAGGAGGCTGGGTGGGCCCCAGGGCCGGTCTGGACAGGTGCAGAAAATCTCCCCCCCACTGGGATTTGATCCCCAGACTGTCCAGCCTGTAGCCAGTCGCTATACCGACTATGCTACCCGGCCCACCTAACATAACAAACCTTCTCCTTTGTGTTTATACCAAAAGGAATGGTAATACCCCTCAACTTTGTTTGTGGAAGTGGTCTCATCTCATGAACGTAGGCTGTGGCTGACGTTAAGATGCAAGGGGCTTCATGATGTGCCTTCTATAAGCACCGTGCTGAACGATCACACTTTCATGTTACCTGTGGGTGTATTAGAAGAGGGTGATCATAGTGTGAGCAGATGGGTGGAGAAAATGTGCCATCAGCAGTGTTCTGTCTGTTTTTGAAAAAGTTACTTTGTTTTTTTCATATTCCCTCATCATTGTTACTCCACTGAACCTTTAAAGCCTAGTGGTAACTGTACGTACCACCAGTTTAACATTCAACAACTGTACGCTCTGCCCACACTGTATTTATGTGTTTTATATGTATCTCAGAACAAACAGAAACTTTTGCCCTATACAACATTAACAGATTGGTTTTTATAACTGAGGTTGGGAGTATTTACTGAGTGATAGGCACTGAGTCCTTAACAGATAAGTTTCATCTTTAAAGGGTTAGTGCCGCTTTTGACATGTACTTCCATGCATTGTACACCATTTGACATCCTTGAATACTGATAATTCTGTGAAGAACAGTTGCAGTTTAGTCAGTAGTGGGCATCACAGAACAATCTGCATCGCGTGATAGCCTGTAGCAATCCATTATGACAGCCCTATAATACCAACTGATCACAGCGACTTAAAATATTTCTGCGCCATAACCATAAAATTATGGTTTTACTTACAATACTCTTTGTAATATGATGATCAGAAAGAGTGACAGGGTGATGGAAGAAGTTAATAACCAGTTAAATCGACCCGATTATTTCTGTCTGTCTAAGGAGACTGTGGGGGACCGTGGTAGCACAGTGGTTAAGATGCTGTGCTACAAATCGGAAGGTCGCTGGTTTGATTCCAGCCGGTGTTATTGGAATTTTTCATTGACATAATCCTTCCAATCGCACTATGGCCCTGGGGTCAACTCAGCCTGTAACAGAAATGAATACCAGGAGCATTTCCTGGTGGTATAGGCAGCTGGTGCATAAGGCTGACAACCTTACCACCATCCTGTGTCATTGTCATGTAATATGGTAATCTTAACTTCCTGGAACCCTCTGGGCCACTCCAGGCCTGTAATGGGGCCAATTTAGCTAAAGAGACTGTACAAAACATTTTTTAACTGAACTCTTGTTACTAACCACTTGGTAAGTGGCATTTCCTCCTTCCAGAACTACCTGACAGGAAACAGTGTGCACCACGTCAGGATCAGGGTGCTGTTATAGAGGTGCTATTGCCTGCAGTCCACTCACAGATGAGCCTGAGTCACTAAACCCTTGTTAATGTCCCTGAGATTTTTGTTACGTTACTTTTATGATTTCAAGTTCCTGTACAATGATGGAGACTTCGTGTGATTCAGGTTTCAGATGTTTGTGAGTTTATCCGCACTCTCCCCGGCTGTTCGGATTATGTGGAAGATTTTGCTATCCAGGAAATTGATGGGCAGGCTCTCATGTTGCTGAAGGAGGACCATCTGATGACTGCAATGTCGATGAAGCTTGGTCCGGCCCTCAAGATCTGTGCCAAAATTGACACCATGCGTTGTGACGTCAAAGAGAAATAGGAATAATGGTGTACTTGGAAGTACTGTCAGCAGTGCGATGTCAAAACTTGCGGTACACGACAGCTGGTTGGTGCACTAACATGTCTTCTAGCTTCATCGTGAAGTGGGTGAACTGTAATCAGCAGAGTGAGGCCCTCTGAAGCAGAAGTGCGTTCAGTAAACCATTTTTAAGAGACTGATGGACAATTAATTTACAGTATTGAAAATACGTTTAAAATCTTGTAATTGAGTTTGTCGTATTGCAGGGTTTTCCAAATTTGGAATACGGTGTTTTCCTCTTTTTTTTGTTTTTGTGATGGAATTTATTTGCACCATGTAGCTTGTAAGATCCTTACATGGATGTATTCATTGGTAGAGTTATTGGTTGTACAATCAAAACTGACATATGTACCCTTGTACTGTTCTCTCTCAAGAGTGATTATATATCTTTATGTTCTTTTACTGTTCTTTTTCTAAAATTACAGAGAGGATAGTAATCTTAATTAAAACTTTGGTAACACCAAGAAATGTACACTTCTGCAATCTATATATCCTTTCTGTTACTTAGCTCCTACGTGTTTAGGCATTTTCGCTATCCTCAGGGAGCTTACACCAAGACTTGGAAATGTACACTTCTGCAATCTATATATCCTTTCTGTTACTTAGCTCCTACATGTTTAGGCATTTTCGCTATCCTCAGGGAGCTTACACCAAGACTTGATTAAAACGTTAAATAATACAGATGTATGTTTATTGTAAATTAATCAAGCTTATGGCTTATAAGAGAACACATCTAGTCATTTCCATATGTGTAGTCATGTAACTACTGTATCATGACCAGTGAATTCAGTAATGGTAATGAGATTTTAGGTTTTTCTTTGGGAAATATAATGGATCTTCATAAGAGTCAGAGAATTTCTTGACTAACTGAAAGACCATTTGCTTGTCAAGAAGGACTCTGCTCAACAGATAGTGTCACTATATCATTACTGTCCTCCTTAATCATAATACAAGGTATGGTCCTGGGGATACAACAACAAATTTAATGTGTTTACAGTAGGAAGTAGAACCTTCATACAGATATATTAATTTCTTGGAGAAACTGCAGTCTGATAATGAACTGTATGCAACTTGTCCATTAACATACCTTTACTACACAAAATTACTGGATGCCACCTTAAATACATTGTTTGCACTTCTTCCATTGCCCTTTCCATGTTTCCTGTTTACCATTATGCCCACATGTCATGAGACATGTAACTTAACACAGAGTAGATGTAACCCTCACAAATAAATAACTTGTTGTCTTGCAGTTTGTCACAGACTTGGCGTATTTTAGCGCTGCTCGCATCGGTGTCATCGCTGATACTAGCCATGTGTGTGTACAAATTTTGGTTGCAGTCTGTGACACCAGAAACTTAACCAAGATCTCTTTTACCATCACAGGACATTTTTTTAGGCAAACTTGCAAAATTGTGAAAAGCGACTATTAGCTTCGTCGTGTCCGTCCGATGGAACAGCTGGGCTCCGAGTGGATGGATTTTCATGACATTTTTGACATATGCGCATTTTTAAAAATCTGTCAAGAGAGTTAAAGTTTTATCAAAATTGACACAAGTATAACAGACACTTTACATGTGGACTGATACACATTTTTTACCATACCTTGCTCAGTTCCTAGAATGAGAAGTATTTCAGATGAAAGTTTTAGAAAAAATCAACACACATTTTGTGTTCAATACCTCCCCCCCCAAATTGTGCCTTTTATGAGATAATGTGCAAAAATACGGTAGAGCCAGGTGGGCCGCAATTTATATGGCGCATGCGCATTGCATGCTGGATAACTAAGACTATAGACACACTCAGAATATGTAATACTTATTGCTTCTTCATTATGACAACAGTTACATGAACATCTGGATGTTACTTTATATATACATCACCTGTCTTGTTGAAATCTGAATTCCAGGATGTGTCTAGTGACACTTCAAAGCAACACAGAGGTCACTTGATGTGTGGGCTGTGTATGACAGATGTATAATGTGTCACAGCTGACTTCCAAAAAAGTGCATGGACAGGGTTTCATTAATTTTTCTAAGACCTGTGTTTATGCACATAGGAAAAGACCACTAGAAATTAATTTTTCACATTTAGGACAGTAAGGAAGTTACTGCATTTTTAAGCCCTGCTCCAAAATCTCTTTTGTATTTTGTTCAAAATGCTGTTTATTTCATAAGTTTATATTTTTCTGTTCAAATAACACATTTTTTTTTTCATAAAGCATGCAGTAGTGTTTGAATGCTGACCCTTGTAGCGTAAAGGTCACTGTTGCTCAGCTTCATATCTGAGTATTACACCAGTGTTCCTCAACCTTCGTGAGACCACGGCCCAGTAAATTCTTTTCTCCTAAGACAAAGGCCCGGCCCCAACAGATTTACTCGTAAATACCTTTCCATTTTTTAAGTTCATACATTAAACTAACATAAGTATTAATAATTAATTATGGCATAATCATAAAGAGTATTAGTACACTTATGTATATGGTGTGGCATGTTGACAAATATAAAATTACATT
>Ga0123354_10017795_pt1 | contig 11134 bp, 6 predicted proteins | sample TergutLab28metaG_2_FD_97872 | JGI IMG/M metagenome (GOLD analysis project Ga0123354, IMG submission 97872) | Labiotermes labralis P4 segment gut microbial communities from Petit-Saut dam, French Guiana - Lab288 P4 | ecosystem: Host-associated > Arthropoda: Insects > Digestive system > Gut ... | reverse complement strand
TTTCCCTGCCTTTTTCGGAAAAGCGGACACAAAGGTACTCCTTTTCATCTACTCTGCAAAACCTTTTTTGAAATATATTCTAAATAAAATTATAACTGACTTTGTATCAGTGAAATATTTTTTGTTATCATACAATCTTCGTTCGTTTATCTATTAAGGCTTTTTAGGTGCAATATGCAAATTCATTTATTTAACATTTGTAAACTATTAACATTCGTTATTTAGCTTAATTATCAAATTTATTTTATACTTTTGTCCTGTTATCTTAATAAATTATGATACATACTGGTTTTTTAAAAGTAGCGGCAGCCATTCCAGAGGTGAGAGTTGCCGATTGTGAATTTAATATTTTGCAAATAAAGAAATTAATTTTTGAAGCATATCAACGGCAAACGGAAATAATCTGTTTCCCTGAATTATCTTTGACTGCATATACTTGCGCCGATTTATTTTTTCAGCAAACATTAATTGATGAAGCGGAAAAAGGGCTTCAACATTTGTTGAGTGAAATGGCCGAAATCCCCGTTTGTTTTGTTGTCGGCGTTCCCATTAAGTATCGTTCCAAATTGTATAATTGTGCTGTCGTTTGCAAAGGCGACCGGATATATGGAATTGTACCGAAAGTATTTCTTCCGAATTATTCGGAATTTTACGAAAAACGTTGGTTCGAATCGTTCCCATTGAACAACCCGGCAGTCATGATCGAATATGCCGGAGAATCAGTTTCTTTTGGGACGAATTTGCTTTTTGAATTTCACGGGCTTCGGTTTGCAGTGGAGATTTGCGAAGACCTATGGTCGGTAATTCCGCCAAGTTCGAACCACGCAATTGCCGGTGCGCAAGTGATTTTCAATCTTTCTGCAAGCAACGAATTAACCGGCAAACAAAATTATGTGAAATCTTTGGTAGGTCAACAGTCGGCGCGATGTCATGCAGCTTACGTATATGCATCTGCTGGATTCGGCGAATCAACAACCGATGTTGTATATGCGGGGAATGCTTTTATTTATGAAAACGGACATTTATTAGTCGAATCCGAGCGATTCAATTTTAACGGGCAATGGATTTCTTCCGAAATAGATTTGGATTTATTAGACGCTGAAAGAGGAAGAAATACAACATTCGGAGATCAACCTGTTAAAGAAGATTATACGCAAATAAAAATCACGTCGAATTTTATTTTGGGTAATTTGAATAGCGAACCAATCGTATTGAGCCGTCGAATCAGTCCTACTCCTTTTATTCCACCGGCAGATACTTACAAAGAAAGTTGCGAAGAAATTTTTTCAATTCAAATAGCAGGATTAGCCAAACGTTTTCTACATATCGGAGCTAAATCGTTATTGGTTGGCGTTTCCGGCGGGTTAGATTCCACATTGGCTTTGCTGGTTTGCGTCAAAACAGTCGATAAATTAGAACTTCCGCGCTCAATAGTTTGCGGGGTAACCATGCCCGGTTTTGGTACGACTGATCGCACTTACGCCAATGCTATCCGGCTCATGCAATCGCTGGGTATAGGCGTTAAGGAAATTCCTATCAATGATGCCTGTGAACAACATTTTAAAGACATCGGTCATGATTCAACTATTCATGACGTCACTTACGAAAATACGCAAGCGCGTGAGCGAACCCAGATTCTGATGGATTTAGCCAACCGGCAAAACGGCTTAGTGGTTGGAACGGGGGATATGTCGGAACTGGCTTTAGGGTGGGCGACTTATAGCGGCGATCATATATCAATGTACGGTGTAAATGCCGGAATACCAAAAACACTGGTGCGATACCTCGTTAATTGGGTTGCCGAAACTCAGATGGAGGAAAACAGTAAAACAACTTTGAAAGACATTCTGTTTACGCCTGTTAGTCCCGAATTGCTTCCGCTTGATTCGCAAGGGCAAATGACCCAATTAACTGAAGATATTGTCGGTCCTTACGAATTACACGATTTCTTTCTTTTTTATAGCTTGCGTTACGGTTTTACCCCATCAAAGATTTATTTTCTGGCACAACAAGCGTTTCGCTCCATGTATGACCATCCGACAATATTAAAATGGATGGAAGTTTTTTATCGCCGGTTCTTCAGTCAGCAATTTAAACGAAGTTGCTTGCCGGATGGACCTAAAGTCGGTTCTGTTAATTTATCGCCTCGCGGCGACTGGCGCATGCCGAGCGATGCTTGTGCAGATTTGTGGCTCAACGAAATAGAAAATTTGAAGTTCCCCGTTGGGTAAAAAGTTAGGGAAGACATTTGATGGATGCCGCCACTACGTTAGCTACCAGTGAACGAAGTCTTACAGTTTCTCCTTTGTCAACCGGATGCACCCTGTTCGTCAAAAGAATAATCGCCAAGTCATTGTCCGGATCAATTACGATTGAAGTACCCGTGTATCCTGTGTGACAGAATGTATTCGGACTTAACAAATCGCCTGCATTAGAAGCGTAATCGGATGAATTGTCCCAACCGAGCGTACGTCCGAATGCTTTCAACTGAGCAGGAACCGTACGCATCGTTTTTACTCCCTGCGGACTTAAAATCCTATGCCCGTTATATTCGCCGTTGTGTAGCAATGCGACCGACAAAATAGCCAAATCATTTGCATCGGAAAAGACGCCTGCATTTCCGGAGATACCTCCATTCATGACTCGCGCCAGCGGATCATGAACAACGCCTCGCAGAACGCTTCCATCTTTCTGTTTTTCAGTAGGAGCAACCCGTTTCAATGTTTCACCCGTAGGATTATAATCTGTATGATTCATTCCCAAGACATCGAAAATATTTTCTTTAGCAAAATCCCGCAGATTTTTTCCTGCAACGGTTTCTATGATTCGTTGTAAGGTTATGAAATTGAGGCAACTGTATTGAAAATTCGTTCCCGGTTCGAAATCTCTCCGGCAATTTGCGATGTATTCAATTAAACCGTCGGGGTTAGGCGATCCGTACTTTTTTTGTAAAGAATCGACAGGCGCATAAGGCGGCAAACCCGATGTGTGAGTCAATAAATTCAAAATGCGAATATTTCCTTTATATCCGGGAATAAAACGGTCAACCTTATCTAACAGACGAAGTTGCCCCCGTTCAATAAGAATCATTGCAGAAATAGCGGTTGACATGGATTTACTGACTGAAGCCATATCGAATACGGTATTTACATCCATTGGAATGGTATCGGGATATACCTGTTTATTCCCGTATGCCTTCAGATATACCATTTTATCTTTATATACGACTGCCAGTACAGCGCCCGGAATATCTTTATTTTGGATTGCTTGAAGTATAGCTTCATCGGCATAATGCAGACGACGAGAGTCTATTCCCAGTTCTTCGGGTTTTGCAGTCTGCAAGGGCTGTGCTATTGCAGAAAGACTTAATAAACTGATGATAAAGGTTAATAGAAATTTCATAAATTATTTGTTAAAAAAGTGAGTAGATGCTGTCTCAAAAAAGCTTTTGAGACAGCATCTACTTTATTCATTAAATATTATTGTTGAATATAATTATAATATTCCTGATCGGTCGCACAATCCCACCAAACAGGTAAACACCAAATGTAGAGGTCTCCTGCATGGATATTCATAGCAATCGCTTCAGCATAATTATAGGTCAATTCAAGCGTTCCCGGTAGCTTCCATCTCCTTTGCCAATAGGTAGGATCAGTTTTGGACGAACTGGTAACCACAGATTGACCTGCAAATAAAGGTCCACGGTCATAACCCGGATAGACAACGCCAAAATCGCCAATATTACCGGCGCTGAAATTAAAGCGTCGCATATCGTTCCAATTTTCAACACTGCAACCCATAGCAATATATTTCTGAAGCATGATATCAGCCATAGTTAATTCACCTGCATTTTGACAAACTGCAGCGCTGGCAAGATAATTATTAATATCCGTTTGATCCATCGGCCACATGTCAGGATTATTATAACCGGAAGATTTCCAATCTGATAGTTTGGTTTGCATCCTGTCTATATTCGCTTTGATACCAGCTTGATATGCTGCAAAAGCATTCGCTTTATCTCCGTTCCTCATATAAATCTCCGCTTTGATAAAGCACATTTCATAATAGGTGAGTATGTCAAAATCGGAATTCGGACGAATTTGGAACGATCCTGTTGAGGCTACTGCTCCGGCATTCATAGATTGCGTTGAGTAATACCAATTCATATCCATTTCACCCAAGCTTGCATTACCTGTTAAAGTAGAGTTCTGACGCAGATTCACATAAATTGTGTCGCCTGCATAAAGATAATTGGTACTGTTTACGTAAAGAGAGCCTGCTGCGTATGTTACGGTTACTACCGTATCATTATCGATAGTATATTCATGTCTATTTTCCTGATCTGCAATAAATTTTGCTCTGTCGGCAGCGTTAATGATTTTATAAGATATTTTCACATCGGCATCGGCATACGTAGCATTTTGAATTGAAGTCGCCCCAGCTGCCAATAAGCGGGTAGATGGTCCATAAAAATCTACGCCTTTGGAACGAAACCAGCCATACGACTGAACCCTGCCGCCGGCGTCTAATTTGATATTAGACATAGTGGCAGGAACGATCTTACTCATGCGAGGATCGACAACGCCGGAATTACGCATATTGGTCAGCATGTTGTAGTAATATTGCGAGATGCGTTGGGTGCTGCCGTAAGCAACATAATCCCAATTCGGATTCGTCATACCCGGGTCTCCCAGTAAATAGTCTCCAATATCCGAAGCTTTATTGAAGCAACTCATAAAGGTATTATCATCATTGGATTGAGGAGCTTTTGACAAACAATCCAAAATCGTTTGCGGGTCGAATAAATCCGCCTTCTTAGAAAGTAGCAATAAATAACGCGCTTTCAATCCATAACATAATTTGAGCCATTTGTTTACATCTCCGTTGTTCCATATATCCCCTTTAGAAAACACGGTAGCGCCAGTTTCCTGGGTTCTGCCGAATAAATCAATTGCTTCATCCAATTTTGCAATACATCCGTTAAAGATGGTTTTGCCGTCGTCATAAGCAGGGCTTGCAATAGAAGCTAATGCTTGCGTATAAGGAATTTCTCCGTATAGATCAAGCATTTGCATAAAGCCCATTGCATGAAATACATCAGCTGCCGCCATATAGTAATATGCTCCTTCTTTTTGAGCTTTATTGTATAAATCATTTATATTAGAAGCTACTTCAATAAACCATGTTTGATAGGAAGTAGTTGTGCTTCCTGCTGCGTCGCCTAAAGCCCATGTTACCGCCCACGCATTTGGCGCGGCGCCACTACTGTAATACACCCCTGCCGTACAGGCTGTACGGTAATTGGTAACCCCTGCCGAATATCCAATAAAATGTTCAATCCAAGGCAACCTGTTTTCCACCAAAGCGCTTTCGTTATTTGGATTGTCGGGGTCTGTATTAACATCCAACCAGTTTTTACACGATGTTACAGTCATTGCGATTATACAAATCAGCGCAATAAAATATTTTGAATTCTTCATAATTTTCATATTTTTATTTATTAGAATGTGAGATTTAAACCAAATGAAAAACTCGATGTTGCAGGTACGCTGCAATAATCAATACCCGTAGAACCGGAACCGCCTGTACCGCCGGCAACGCTTACTTCCGGATCCATACCCTTATAATTCGTCCATGTAAACAAGTTTGTACCTGTTAGATTTACAGATAATCCTTTAATTACATTCTGTTTTCTGAGAACGTGCTTTAAGTCGTAACTAACTTGCAAAGAACGCAATTTCAACCAATTTACAGACGTTATAAAATTATAGGAATTGCTGCAATAATTAGACCAATAATTTTGAATCATTGCTTTACCTGAATAAGTTACGCCTGAAATAGTGTAAGACTTGTCAGCTTCATAGGTTTGAGTATAATCCTCTCCCGTTTGGCTATTGACTCCACTTACCGTTACCGATTGGCGATCGTTCAGCGTGGTCAATTTACTTAAACCATAAACAGCCATAAAATAGTCGGTACCGTTATACACATCGCCGCCTTTGCGAATGTCGATCAGAAATGACAGGGAGAAATCTTTGATACGGAATGTATTGTTAAAACCGCCAATAAACTTGGGCTCACGATTTCCGACTTGGTCATTCTGCGTAGAGGATATCTTATATAAGCCGGTCGAAGGATCTACTTGATATCGTCCGTTTTTAATTTCATTCCCATTGGCGTCGAGTTCCCGCATATAATGGTATCCTGTTATCGCTAAGAAATCGCCTCCGTTGGGAAGAGAAGCAGATCTGACGGTACCAAATTGAGCATCAGTCGGATAAAACACGCCGACGCCATCAAGAAACTTGCCCAATGTACCTCTGTTGTAAGAAAAATTCAAATTTAAATCCCATTCAAAATCTCTACTAACAAACGGTTTCGCAGTTAATGCAATTTCCATACCTTTATTGAGAACCGAACCCGAGTTGATAGAAGTAAATATAAAACCGCTGGCATTCGACAAGCGCGGCGCAGCAATTTGATTTTTCGTTTCACTGTTATAATAAGTGTAATCCAAACCGATACGCCCGTTCAAGAATTGCAATTCACCTCCGATTTCCCAAGCAGTTTGAATTTCCGGTTTTAGATTAGCATTTCCGCCTTGATAATAATTACCGACTCCAATAAATGAATTATAAACGAGAGGAGATGTTAAATAAGTCAGTGTAGCGTAAGCATTCGCATCTTTACCGACTTGCGCCCAACTTGCACGGATTTTACCGAATGAAAGGATATCGTTTTTGGGCAATAATTCTGTAAATACAAATGATCCGCTAACCGAAGGATAGAAATAGGAACGGCTGTTGATAGGTAGTGTCGACGACCAGTCGTTGCGTCCGGTTACAGTCAGATAAGCCAAGCTTTTGTAGGAAGCGCGAAATTCTCCGTATGCTCCGACTAAACGTTTATTCGTTGTTCCATCCGTAAAGAACTCGTGGTCGGGGGAAATATTAGCAAAACTAACGGTTCCGGAAGTTATGAAATTATATCCCCAATGTGTTTGATTTAACCATTCCGTACTTTCCGTTGCTGTGCCTAATAGTAAATTCAGGTCAAAATCACTAAATTTTTTATGAAAGTTGGTCATTAGGTTAGTCGAAATATATGAATAGTTATAATCGCTTTTACTTAAGCGTCCTTGTTGATAAATTGGAGATACTACAGAGCCGGGAGCAACATACCCGTATGCATCTGTAATATATTGGTCATAACCCAAGCGTCCGGAAATATCCCACCATTCGGCAATTTTAAATGTTGCGTTTAACGCTCCTGTGAAACGTTTGGTTTGATCATTTACTTTGTCCTTGTTGATAATCCAATACGGATTCTCCAAATCGTTTTCCAAATTCCAGATTCCATCAAACAAACGGTATTTAGAGCCATCTTCATTGAGATATTTCGACATGTTTTCCTGTAACGGCCAACGATAAATTGCGTTCATAACGCCGGTACCGCCGCCATTGTATAAACCGTCGGTAGTAAATGTCTTATTAGTATTCGCAACAGAATATGCAGCATTCACTCCAACCGTCAAACGTTGATATTTCTGCTCGCCGTTGAAACGAAAAGTCGTTTTATCATATCCTGTCGTAGGAAGAATACCTGTCTGATTATAATTGGAGCCTGATAAGTAGAAAGAGCTGTTCTTTGTACCTCCCGATACGCTTACGTTGTTGTCATAAATAGCGCCATTCTGAAAGAAGTCTCCAATGTTGTTATACAACTGAGTTCCGGCAGCAATCGGATCGCCCCATGAACTGTAGGTAACATCGGAGAAAATGCCATTGTTTGAATAAAACCCACGACCAAATTCTTTTTGAGGTTCCGGCATTTTGTTTGCCCATGAAGTGCTGAGTTTACTGCTGAAATCTACTCTTACAACTCCTTCCGCTCCTTTTTTGGTTGTGATGAGGACGACGCCATCGGCAGCGCGAGAACCGTATAATGCCGTGGCAGCAGCTCCTTTCAATACAGACATTGTTTCGATATCTTCGGGGTTGATGTCCATCACACGGTTTGAATAGGTTGTGTTGCTGCGCGTCATACCATCGGTGCCGGAATTGCCCAGTACATTGGTAGAATTATCATAAACAACTCCATCCACAATAAATAACGGTTGATTTTGACGACTTTCCGAGGTTGAATTTCCACCGCGAATGGTAATACTTGCACCTGCTCCTGCGGCTCCGCTATATTGCGTGATATTTACACCCGGAACTTTTCCAGCCAAAGAGTTGATGACGTTCGTATTTTTATTCTTTAACAATTCATCAGACCCTATTTCGGAAACCGAATATCCCAAAGCCTTCCTTTCCTTCTTGATCCCCATTGCAGTTACTACCACTTCTTCCAAGACTTTAGAATCTTCTTCCATGGTAACATTGATTTGATTTTTGTTAGCTTGCATTGTGATGGTTTTATAACCCACATACGAGAATTGAAGACTCTGATTATCTCCCTGTACCTGAATTGAGTAGTTTCCGTTTTGATCCGTTGCCGCTCCACTGTTCGTGTTTAATACACTTACGCTTACACCAATTAACGGATCTCCGTGGATATCTACCACAGTTCCTGTTACTGTCCTTCCTGTCTGTTGTACAACAGACGATTCTCCCGACAAATTCCCGTCAGCCAACACATAATTCCCCTGATAACACAAAAGGAATCCTGCCGCTACGAGCATACTCAAGAATTTTTTACTTCTTAGTGTTGTCATACTTTAAACTTTTTTTAAATTAAAAATTCAAATATTATTGACATCTTGTATGATGTGTTATTAATTATTAGATGACAAAAATATATATAATATTTAAAACATGCAGAAAAATGTGAAAAAAAATTATGTGATTGAGTGAAATTTAACTAATCCCTCCATTGGGTTTTGCATAATACCTCCCAATTGCATTCCTGTTTCGAGAATAGCTTCCTCTAATATTTCCTTGTAATAGAAAGCAATAGACCCGATAAAATAGACCGGATAAAGTTTGAAATCATACTGCATGACGTTTCGTATAAGAAATGAACAAAAGCTGTCGAAAACTAATGAATGCAGGGCGGGTTCCTCTATGTTTCGTAACAGAAAAGGGGAAAGGCTTGCCAAAAAGCGGTTGGGGAACGGCTGACGATAAACGCGTTCGATAATCATGGCAGGAGTCAGATTAAATTCCTGCAGGAATTTTTCTTTCATTCCTGCAGGTAATTGATTTTTCAGTAAATCGCCAACCAGGCGTTTGCCGAGTACGGCGCCGCTTCCTTCGTCGCCAAGGATAAAACCCAAGGGAGAAACGTTGCTTACAATATTTTCTCCGTCGTAGTAGCAAGAATTGGAACCGGTTCCCAAAATGCAAACGATGCCCGGATTTTTTCCGCTCAGACCCCGTGCCGCTCCCAGCATATCGGAATTTACTTCAATGGTTTTTGCCGTGAGTTGTTTTCCTAAGGCGTTTTGCATCATTGGGATTTTCTCGGGCAAACATCCTGCGCCGTAAAAATATAAGGCTTCGAATGTCTGAGTTTTTAATTTCGGGAGCAATGATAAGCGTATTTCTTCCGTAATCGCATCTTCCGACAAAAAATACGGATTGATTCCATGGGTCGTGATTCGCTTCAATTGTTTCCCTTGTTCCGATACGCACCAGTCGGTTTTTGTAGAGCCGCCATCTGCTATTAAAATCATATTTTTATGTATATTTTCTTTTTGTACAATGTATAGCCACAAATCCACACCATGCAGACAAACAGTATGGCAAATACTAATGAACCGAAGTAATCGCCGAATACCGGTTGTATAAGCGCTTCGTAAGTATATTTATGTATATCGGTGCTTGCTCCGTTATACGTAAAGTGGATATTACTTAACAGAATACTTAACACCGCTGCAACTACATACATAAATAAAGGATTGACGCCGAAAGCCTCAAAAAAGCGACTCCATTTTTTATAACCTTTTACGTCGATAATCCAAATTAATAAAGCCAAGAAACTGGAACCAAGTCCACAGGTAACAAGAACAAAAGTCGGCGACCAGATTTTTTTATTGGTTGGAATTCCGTAATTCAATAAAAAGCCTGAAAAAGTAAATATTGTACCTAATAGGAAAAGGCGTAGCATTTTTTCCCGAATATCGGTTTCATTCATTAACCATTTTCCAACAGAAAAGCCAATTAATACGTGGGCAATCGAAGGAATGGTACTCAAAATGCCTTCGGGGTCGATCCCATTATCTTTGTACATGTGTTGCATACCTAATACGGCGCGATCCACAATAGAAAGGATGCTTGTTTCGTTGTATTCATATCCGTTTCCAAATATTAATATCAACAAATAACCTACCAAAAGCGTTGCGATAAGATAAGGAATATACTTGTGTTTCATCAATAATACAATAATTCCCGCAAATCCGTAACTCAATGCAAGCCGTTGCAGTACCCCCAGAATACGAATGTGGTCGAATGTCCAAACGGATTGTCCCAATTGCGACCAGAACGAGAGATTTTCATTTTCAGGCGAACTCCATGTACGGCAAAACATAGAAAACCAAGCGATTCCCAAACCAATAGCAAAAATGACGCAAGTACGCTTCACAATTTTCCAAATGGCTGATCGACTGTATTCAAACTTATATTTTCTCAGCGAAATATAAGTAGAAATACCCATTATGAACATAAAAAAGGGAAAAACCAAATCGGTCGGAGTTAATCCGTTCCAAGAAGCGTGTTTCAAGGGAGCGTAAGTAGTTTCCCAATTTCCCGGATCATTCACTAAAATCATTCCGGAAATAGTAATCCCTCGCAATACATCGAGGGCAAGTAAACGTTGATTGTTTGTTTTCATTTTTTAAAATAATTTATTTATTCTTCATTTTAGATTGTCAGTTTTTTTCACCGCACACTCATCCACCAAATACACAATGGATTGATAAGGGATTCCCGAATTAGTCCGTAATCCGATTTCGCAAGTACGGCTATTGGAATAACCCATTCGTATGCCGGCTTTTTCTATCTGCGGACGCAATTTACGTAAAGCGTAAGCGTTTACTTCGGGATGAGTGAAGCCTTTATCCCCTGCAAATCCGCAACAGCCTACTTCTTCCGGAACGAAGACGTTGGTTGAACAGCGTTTAGCTAAATCAACA
>Ga0123354_10017793_pt1 | contig 11134 bp, 7 predicted proteins | sample TergutLab28metaG_2_FD_97872 | JGI IMG/M metagenome (GOLD analysis project Ga0123354, IMG submission 97872) | Labiotermes labralis P4 segment gut microbial communities from Petit-Saut dam, French Guiana - Lab288 P4 | ecosystem: Host-associated > Arthropoda: Insects > Digestive system > Gut ... | reverse complement strand
TGTAAGCGACATAAAAAATTGTTTGAAAGAGCAAGTTATTAATCCAAAGAGTAATTATAAAGATATAATTTCTAATTATTTAATTGTTTGTCAGGTGGCACCGGATCAAGATATAAAATTCACTCTTTCAAAATATGCGCTTGATGAAAGCCTGAGCAAGTCAAATAATCCACAGGAAGCATTACAATTGCTGACTGATGTCCAGAAAGTGATACGAGATAATGTTAAGTTAAATGATTCTATTACAGAATTTAAAGATGTGATTGTTCCAAATTATTTATTAAATGATTTAGTTGAAAAATTTAACAATAAGAAAATATCATTATTAGATGGACTTACAGCAACTTATAATTTATATAAATCATACCCGAATAATCAAAGGATATGTGAAAATTTAGTGGTTGTTTGCAATAATGCAATACACAGTGAAATTATTGAAGATACAGTTTCTTCAAGCGAAGTACAGAGTATTTTAAATAACATTATTACCAATAAAAGTTCAGCGTTTCGAGTTGCAGCCAGAGAGTTAGCGATTCAATATACAAAGATTATATTTGGATTGCCAAAAAATATTCAAACAATGATTCTTGGAGGACCTGTATCTGGTAGTTCTTTGAACACGAAAGGAGTAGCCTTAAGATGCGGATTAAATTATTTACAACGTTTATCTCAATAAATATGAAGAATGCATATACAATATTAAATGTTTCTCAAAATGCCAATAAGGCTGAAATAGTAAAAGGACAAGTCGAAGCATTAAAAGCAAACAAATATGATCCAAGAGAAATTGCTATTGCACAAAAGCAATTAAACACTCCACATCAAAGGTTAGCTGTTGATTTTACATTTCCGGTATTTGAGTCAACGAAGACCGCGATAGTTAATACAAATATTCACGCAGAAAAAATAGATGTTAAACAAATAGACCTCACCGCTTTTGATTCATTAAAAAATATATAAAATGGAAAAGATAACAAATAAGATAACTGAATTATTAAAGGAAAATATACTTTTAAAAAACGATATTGAAAATATCAATATTAAATTTGGGGACGATAGAAAAAAAGTGTTCCTCGATATTTTACAAATCGTAGATACATTCGAGAGAGCGGAGTTATCCATAAAAGAACGAAATATGGATACAAGTGATGATTCAAAGAAATCTATTGAGAGATTATTAACCGCAAAGAAAAAAACATTATCTGTTTTAGAAAAATATGGCATTTCAAAAATCATTTTTGAAAATCATTTTTCTACTGATAAATATTGCAAAATTGTTGATGTTGAACCGGATAGTAATCATTCCAATAATTTTATTCTAAGCATTGAAAAAGAAGGTTACTTAATTAATCAAGAATTACTTAGAGAAGCGGAAGTAATTGTTGTCAAAAATTAATGACTAAGGTATAAATTAACAACTAAATATAACAATTTATGAGTATCTTTAATAAATCAAAAAAAAATAAATCTAACGAGGAGAATCCCAATCAGAATTTTAATCCTTTTGATAATGTTTTTTTAGAGAATGGTATAAGAGCCGAATCAGAATTTTATCATCAACCCGAAGAATATCAGTTGAGAGCAAATCCTGAGAATGTAATAACATTGGGAATATTACTGAATAAAACATTTGACGTTCGTAAAGAAGAATTTTCTGATATGTATGTTGTTTCCAATTATCATAACGGAATTGGTGAAATAATTAATAATGAAGAAGATATATGGAATTATGATTTATGTTCTCATTTGATAGAACAACGAGAGAATGAGTATTCATGGAAAAACGGAGAAGTTATTCTAATAATTTCATACAGAGATATTAATAAGATTAAAGATAAGGATATCGATCATTCAAAATTCAAATGGAATGGGATAATTACAATTCATTTAAAACCACAAGACGCAGGAAGTATGAATAGCGATGAAGTTGATTCTTTCTACATTTGTGCAACTATTTGTATGCCGCCAATATATTTGGAAAAGTGGATATACCCTGTCAATGAACAGGATAAATTACAGCCAAAAGCATTAAGCGTTAGATTTGCATTTGATACAAAATCATCCGAACAGAAAAAAGCAGAGTTTGACTTATTATATGAACAAACCGTAGAAAAAGTTAAAAGAGATAAAAAATGGGATGAACTAACTTTAAGAGAACAACTTTTGTTAAATACAGAACGATCTGATATTGGAGCGGCTTTTTATTGGGGCAGAAAAGTATTGGAAGAAAAACGATTTTGGGACGCTATCCTTTATTTTACAAAAGTATATGATGAATTAAACAAAAAATGGCTAAATGAAACCATTACAGATGAAGAGAAAAAAATATTTTTTGAATCGTGTTACCAAATAGGATTTTGTTTTGTTGAACTAAAACTTTACGAAAAAGCGCTTTACTACTTGAATATTGTCTTTGTTTTAGATAATATTGAGTACAAAATGGAATATATCATTTGTCTTTCGATCAAAAAGGATTTCAGGGCAATCCATGTTGTAAGAAATGAAATTGAACGTATTTCAAAAATTGAACACCCTGAATCCTTAGATTGGTTTGGGAAATATTATCTCTTTTTATGGCGTCGAATGGCTTTTATTTACATTGATATGGGTAAGTTAAATGATGCAGAAGCCTTATTAAAAGATATGTTAAACAAAGCTCCAAATAATGATATTATTCTCAAAGAATTAGCATATATTCAACAATTAAGAAAAAATAAAAATTAATCATTATGACACTAGGTGCAATCACAGGAGATATAATCGGTTCTCGATACGAATTTTTCAACACAAAAAGGACAGATTTTCAATTATTTACCGATCACAGTAGTTTTACTGACGATACAGTTCTTACCGTTGCTACGATGGACTGTTTGTTGTCTGAAGAAAAGGATTATACTTATTTTTATCAAAACTATGCCCGCCAATATCCGTCGAGTGGTTTTGGAAGTATGTTTCATCATTGGATATATGAAGACAATCCACAGCCTTACAACAGTTTTGGAAATGGCTCCGGTATGCGGGTCAGTCCGGTCGGATGGTTTTTCAAAACATTGGAGGAAACTTTGGCGGAAGCGGAACAAAGCGCCTCTGTCACCCACAATCATCCGGAAGGAATCAAAGGCGCTCAGGCTATCGCAGCAGCCGTATTTTTGGCACGGACAGGTAAATCGAAAGAAGACGTCAAGCAGTATATCGAAACGACTTTCAATTATGATTTGAATCGGACTTGTTATGAAATCCGTCCCGGATATTATTTCGATGAAACTTGTCAACGTTCAGTTCCGGAAGCTATTATCGCATTTATAGATAGTTGGGATTTTGAATCGGCTATCCGCCTTGCCGTTTCATTGGGCGGCGACAGCGATACGATTGCCGCTATGACCGGCTCGATTGCAGAAGCGTTTTATGGCGGTGTTCCGCAATTTATTACTAATGAAGTTATAAAACGTTTGCCGAAAGAATTTCTTGCGGTTATTAATTCTACGTTAACACATTATAATTTGATTATCAAAACGAAAAGTCCGAAGGACTTAATATAAATAACCCCCAATGAAGCGAAGCGATTGGGGGTTACGAAGATACAAACTCTCACCTCACAACCCCGATAGCGGGTTGAACTCCTACGGAGTTCCGGTGGAGAGAGGCGTCATTCCACCCCGAGCTGCGCTTCGCTTGCACGGGGCTATCAATATTTATCTTCTCCGAAGATTGCCATTCATACATTTTACCGATTAATTTTTTGTTTCAATCGCAAGACACATTATTGATTTATCAGCAGCTAAGTCACTCATTGACAATATTTTATTAGCCGTATATTTCAACCTGTGGGCATGAATCGACGACGCCTCTATCCCCTTTTTTCAGGATAGCTATCACAATTTATAGGGATAGCTATCACAATTTACCGGGATACCTATCATATTTTACCGGGATAGGTATCCCGCTAAATTGTGATAGCTATCCTATTTTTTAATGCTTTTCCTATGTTCGGTTAAAATAAATTGATGTTCATAATTTTTCGTATGGCGTTGCCATAGCCGTCAGGTTATCGAACATAATTGTGTGAGTATATGAAATTTTTGGCTTACCTGCAAAACTGTGGAAAGTGAACAAAATATCGAGGACCTTATGGCTGCCCAAAAGAAATTGGAAAAAATGAAATTTGCAATCATCATTTAGGCGATTGCATCTTGCCTTCCGTAATTTTATAATTGTCCACAAATTGATACAACTTTTTTAAATCTCCATCGTATCGCACTTCAATTTTTTCATAGGTACTATCAGGATGAACCATGTAAACTGCGGGTATTCCTTCGTTGGTGAATTGCTTTTTGATTTCATTCAGATTTTTGGCTGCCAACACACTACGCCAAGGGATTTTATTGTCAATCATTAACTTTTTCCAAGCATTAACAGTAGCTATCTCATCCACAGAAACATAAACCATATTGATTTTCCCGTTTAATTCTTTTGCAATTTTTTTCAAATGCGGGATTTCTGCAATACAGGGTGCACACCACGATGCGGAAAATATAACCAAATTTACTTTTGAAAAATCTTTTATTATCGGTTCCGAAATTTCGGTATCCCATGCAGGCAATAAGATATTTTTGAAATAAAGAACGGTTTTGACAGTATCAGACAAAAACATTTCGATTCCTTTGCCAAAATAGGATTGTTTTTGCCTGTCTGAAAAATTATTATAAATCTTTTCTACATCGTCTCTTGTGTGATATTGTTGTTTCAATCTAAACAAAAAATTAATCAATGTATGGGAATCCGGATATTTTTGTACAGTTTTTGCAAATTGATTAATTACCTTATTATAATTCGGATCCAGAATATCCGTAATAAAACCTCTATTAGCAGCCAATTCAACGGATGATAAATATTCCTTGTCAGTCATATTGTTCAAAAAATAAACATCATTCAAAACAAGTTTCTTACCCGGGAAAGTATTAGTTTTTATTTTTTTGCCTGCATTAATAGTAACCGAATCTACATTGTCGAATAAATACTGTGGCGCACTTACTGTGTCTTTGTTGATGATTTGCTTAAATGAAATAGCATGCTCAATTGTGTCTGTGTGAGTAGGTATAATAAAACGAAAAGAATAACATTTTTCATATAAACTGCGCGGATATTCAAACGTCCATGAATCATTATTTAATGAGCCGGAAAAATGATAAGTGCTATCCATACCCTGACCTGCCCCCATACATTTAATTGTTAACATTAGCTCTTTATATTCGTTTGCATCAAAGTTCAGATGAATTACATTTGTATCTCTTTCCTGCGAATGATTTTGAGCGCTTATTAAAACTGGTACGAAGAATAGTAACCATAAAATTGATTTTCTTTTTTGCATAATTATAGTTGTAAAATTATTGTAAATTAAACTATTGAATGTCAGATATAATATAACATTCTACATAAAATGTATAAAAATTAACAAAAGAAGATGTTCTCATTTTTTGTGCATAAATTTAATTCAATAAATGACGCGACAAATATAATAACAAAAAATTAATTTTATAGCGAAATACTTGCACTTTTTTTACGTAGTTTATTGAATAATTATATACTTTTATGATATATAATTATTTCTACTTTAACAGATTAAACAAACATGTTATTAGCAATCGATATTAAAACTATTTTGTAAAATACGCCTTTCGGCGTATAATGTGGATAACCCCCAATGAAGCGAAGCGATTGGGGGTAAAAGAATACCACTCCTCGTCAGGGAACTCCGTAGGAGTTCAACCCACTTCGGGGTTGAGGGAGAGAGTCTGTATCTTCTTAACCCCCAATCGCTTCGCTTCATTGGGGGTTACTCACATTAAGTCCTTCGGACTTTTTCGTTTTTGATAAAAAAACTACTTATGTGTTAAAGTAGAATTAATAAACACAATTAAATAATTTAAATAAATGCAATTTTCACTGCATTTTTTAGGACACTTTATGGAGTTAAGAAGATACAAGCTCTCACCTTAACTACGATATGGGTTGAACTCCTACGGAGTTCCCTTTATAAAGGGAAGGCTATAATAACGAGTTCTTCCAAGAGACAATCTACAGCATGGAAGCACCCAAAGCTTCTAAAACGATACATATTTTCCGCTTTTACTTTCTTTTTGAATCATGCGCTAAGTCCATAATAAGTCCGTAGTAAGTCCGTACATCATTCAGGCTTCCCCGATTGACATTTTGTTATTTTTTTAGTATAATTATCCAGAACGAATCATAACTGTCTCCGCTCAGCGAAGCGATTGGGGATGAAAGGTGATATGAAGAAGCGGGTTGAAACACCCTCTGCACCGGGCGAGATTGAATATAAAAAGCCGGCTTTTCACGAAGAAAAACCGGCTTTTTATATTCAAAAAATACATTCTGTATATCTTGTTGTATTTTTAGAATTGCATCATAGAAACGTTTATTTCACGCCGCCGCCTAAGGCTCTGTATAAATTGACGGTTGCTTGAAGCTGTTCGAGTTTGTCGCTTACTTGTCCCAATTGCGCTTGCAACAGATTTTGTTCTGCATTCAGCACTTCGGTATAGTTTGCTTCGCCGGCTGTCAATAACTTTTTCGTATCGCTCACTGCCGTACGCAAAGATTCAACTTGTTTGCTCCTGTCATCATTCTTCCGAAGCGACGATTCATACGTATAGAGTATGTTTGAGACTTCTTCGCCTGCATTCAGTACGGTTTGCTTGAAGGTCAGCAAAGCTTCTTCCTGTTGAGCCTTAGCTATTTTATACTGTCCTTTCAATTGGTTTCCGGCAAAGATAGGTTGAACCAATCCGCCTACTATGCTTGCAATAATGTTTTCCGGCTTAAAAAATTGCGACAACGTATTCGAAACGTATCCAACTGTTGTCGGAGCTGTCGATGAACCGAGCGTCAATGAAGGATACAACGACCGTTGAGCCACATTTCTCATTTCAAAAGCATACCGGAATCCCATCTCTGCTTGCAACACATCCGGACGTTTTGCCAACATCTGCACCGGGACGCCATACGTTAAGCTGGAAGGAACCGGCTGATTTTGAATAGCTGTTCTTGCTATGGGTCCGGGATTGCGACCAACCAGCACGGACAGCGAATTTTCTAATTGCTTTATCTGCATCTCAAGGCTCGGAATGCTCACTTGCGTACCGTATAATAAAGCTTCGCTTTGCTTGACGCCCGCACGATTGAGTAAGCCTGCCTGCATCATCGCATCCATAGTTTCGGTGCTTTCTTTTAGCAGCACAACCGTCTCTTTCGTGATTTTTAATTGTTCGTCCAAAGCCAAAAGCGTGTAATAGGTTGTAGCTATATTGGATATCAAAGAGGTTTGAATCAAGTTGCGATAGGCTTGGGTACCGACCAAGTTGGCATACTGAGCCCTCGACCGGCTGCTAAGTTTTCCCCAGAGGTCGGCTTCCCATGATACGGCAAAACCTAATCCCCAGGTGGTACCTCCATTAAAGCCGAATATCTTTTTGTTTCCATCCTTATCAACACTTAATTGATTTTGAGTGACTTGCCCTGCTAAATAGATAGTCGGGTAATAAGTGGACTTGGCAATGACTAACGCTGCTTCTGCCTGCTGAATACGGGTATAAGCAATACGCATATCGAAGTTATTCGCCAAACCTTCATCGATTAATGTGCATAGCGCAGAGTCGGCAAAATATTCCCGCCAGGGAATATCTGCAATCGTAGTCGTATCCGTAGGATTTTCGTCCCTGAACAAATTTTGCGAGTCGATTTCAGGAGCTTTATAAGTATTTACTAACGCACAGGATGTGAATCCCATCGAGAAGATAATACTTAGCAAAATTACATTCGTTATTTTATATTTTCTAATCATATCTGTCGTTATTTTTTATTAATTACCTCATCATTCGAGTTTATCATTCCCGATTTGCTGATTTTATCCTGAAGCGTCTGAAATATGATATATAATGAAGGAACCACCAATATTCCAATCATTGTACCGATAAACATACCGCCAACAGCGCTAATACCAATCGAACGGTTGCCGGTAGCGCCTGCGCCGGTAGCAAACATCAAAGGCAGTAATCCTACAATAAATGCAAAAGAAGTCATCAAAATCGGGCGGAGACGTGCAACAGCTCCATTCACAGCAGCTTCAATAATACTCATGCCTTTTCGTCGCCGTTGTACGGCGTATTCCACAATCAATATGGCGTTTTTGGCTAACAAACCTATCAACATAATCATGGATATCTGAACATAAATATTGTTTACAATACCACGGGATAAGCCAAATATCATCAGGAATATAAAAACTCCCGACAGTCCGACCGGCAAGGAAATAATTACGGACAAAGGAATGATATAGCTTTCGTATAAAGCGCATAATAACAAATAGACGAATATCAGACATATCCCGAATATGAGCAAGGTCTGGTTTCCCGTATTTGCTTCTTCACGGCTTATACCTGAATAATCATAACCATATCCGTCGGGCATAATCGATTTATCCTGCGCCATTTCCTGAATAAGCTTAAGTACGCTTCCCGTATTATATCCTTTCAACATATTTGGAATAACCGTTATATCTGTTGACAAAAACATATTGAAACGGGTGAGAGTAGGCGGAGCCGAAACATCTGTGATATGAATAAATTCGGTTATCGGCGCCATTTCGCCGGAAGCGGTTTGAACAAATAGTCCGTTTAAGTCTTCCAACTTGCTTCTGTACTTAGGGTCGGCTTGCACCATCACACGCCATTGTTTTCCATACAAATTGAAAGTTGAGATATAGGAACTGCCGACATATACCTGCAAGGAGTTCATCACCTGAGTGAGTGTAAGTCCGGCGGCTTTAATTTTAGGCATATCCGCTTCTAGTTGCTTTTGTGGAAAATTCGGATTGAAATTGGTCATAGCCATCATCACTTCTTTTCGTTGCTGAAGTTTGGCGACAAAATTTGTAGTTATATTATAAAATTTATTAATATCTCCGCTACCGGCTCTATCCTGTAATTTTAATTCTACGCCGGCTCCTAAACCAAAGCCTTGCAGCGTTGGAGCAGCCATAAAGAAAAATGACGCTCCATGAATCGAATCCGTTTTGTTTTTAAGAATAGCCGATACTTGTGTAGTGTTCATCTTACGCTTATCCCAAGTTTTCATTTTTATCAGCACCGTAGCATACGAGCTGCCTTGCCCCGCCATGAAACTGTATCCTGAAATATTGGTTACGGATTGCACGCCTTCGATTTTATCAGCCATATTGACAACCTGATGTACGATAGAATCCGTTCTTTCTAATGATGAGCCGGGCGCCAATGTTACGAAACCCATCACAACGCCGCTGTCTTCCTGCGGTACAAATCCGGTTGGAAGGAACTTCATTAATCCGAATAAAATAATACAAGCGACAATGATGATAGCAGCAGTGACCCAGCGATGTCCCTTTTTCCCCAGAAAATGCAGTGAACTTTTGTACTTTCCAGTAGCGCTATTGAAAACCGTATTGAAGTAATAATAAAAACGGTCAAGGATATTCATTTTTTTATTCTCTTCGTTTTTCGCTTTCAAAAATACGGCACAAAGCGCAGGACTCAGCGTCAATGCGTTGATTGCTGAAATAAGAATCGCAACAGCAAGAGTTAATCCGAACTGTTTGAAGAATATGCCTGAAGTACCCCTGATAAAGCTGACCGGAATAAATACCGATGCCATAACCAGCGTGATGGATACGATTGCCGGCGCTATTTCTCCCATGGCATTCAAAGTTGCCGTTTTAGGATTTTTTTCTCCTTCATCTAACTGTGCGTTCACCGCCTCGACCACCACAATGGCGTCGTCCACCACAATACCGATAGCCAGCACAAGAGCGAATAAGGTTAAAAGATTAATGGAAAATCCAAACACCAATAAGAAAAAGAAGGTACCGATAATAGCCACAGGAACTGCAATTGCAGGAATAATGGTCGAACGTACATTTTGCAGAAATATAAAAACGACAAGGAACACAAGGATAAAGGCTTCGGCTAAGGTATGAAGCACTTTATCAATAGAAGCGCTCAAAAACTCGTTGGAGTCCATCACATAGTTAATATCAACTCCTTTCGGAAGTATCTTTTTAGCGTCGTTAAGCACCGATTTCACATTATCGATTACCTCCTGTGCATTCGACCCTGCAGTCTGGCTGATACCGACAAACACGGCATCATGTTTATTTGTTTCGGAGAGAACAGTGTAGTTAAGAGAACCCAGTTCTACGTTTGCCACATCTTTCACTCTCAAAATCTGTCCGTTTTGCGAGCGGATAATGATATTGCCAAACTGTTCCGCCGTTTTCAACCTTCCTGTATATTTCAATGTGTATTGGAACGTTTGATTGCTGTTTTGTCCCAATTCGCCGGGCGCCGCTTCAATATTCTGGTCTTGCAGCGAACCAATCACTTCCTGCGCCGATATTTTATAAGAAGCCATCACGTCGGGTTTCAGCCAGATACGCATTGAATAGTCTCTTGCTCCCATTACGGTTGCACTACCCACTCCATAGATACGTTGAATCTGCGGTATAATGTTGATATTGGCAAAATTCTGCAAATACCTGCCATCATAATCAGGATTGCTTGTTGACAGAGTAAAGCCTAATATGGTACTGTTTTGCACTTTTTGAACAATTACGCCCACTTGCGTTACTTCTTGCGGCAACAGAGGCGTAGCCCGTGCAACCATATTCTGTACGTTCACGGAAGCAATATCGGGGTTAATTCCTTGACGGAAAAACACCATGATTTGAGCGGTACCGTTGTTCATCGCAGACGAAGTCATATAGGTCATACCTTCAACTCCGTTGATTTGCTGTTCAATAGGAATAACAACGCTATTCAGCACCACATCCGCATTCGCTCCAGGGTAGGTAGCCTGTACCTGTACCGTAGGCGGCGCAACATTCGGATATTGCTCTACAGGCAACATGAATGCCCCGATTATACCCAACACAACGATAATGATAGATATGACGGTTGATAATACAGGTCTTTCTATAAATATTTTTAACATCTTATTTTACTTGTTTTATTTAACGATAATTTTTTTGCCATCCGCTAAGGTTGCTACGCCGTCGCTGACGATGCGGTCGCCTTTCGACAATCCG
>Ga0123354_10017792_pt1 | contig 11135 bp, 12 predicted proteins | sample TergutLab28metaG_2_FD_97872 | JGI IMG/M metagenome (GOLD analysis project Ga0123354, IMG submission 97872) | Labiotermes labralis P4 segment gut microbial communities from Petit-Saut dam, French Guiana - Lab288 P4 | ecosystem: Host-associated > Arthropoda: Insects > Digestive system > Gut ... | reverse complement strand
CCATCTATCCAGACGTGATCGAGTCCGGCGGCAAGCTGGGCGCGACCATCAAGAGCCACCACAACGTCGGCGGCCTGCCGGAAAACCTGAAATTCGCGGAGCTTGTGGAGCCGCTGTACACGCTGTTCAAGAACGAAGTCCGGGAGATCGGCCGGATGCTGGGGCTTCCCCCGGCGCTAACCGAGCGGCAGCCCTTCCCGGGGCCGGGCCTGTCTGTCCGCGTGATGGGCGAGGTTACCAAGGAAAAGCTAGACATCCTGCGGCAGGCGGATCACATCGTCCGGGAGGAGTTCGGGAAGCTCGCCGACAAGCCGTCGCAGTATTTCGCCATACACACGGGCGCGCTCTCCACGGGCGTCAAAGACGAGAAGCGCGTGTACGACGCCGTAATCGCCGTCCGCGCGATTCTGACCAAGGACTTCATGACGGCGAAGGCCGCGGAAATACCTTATGACGTGCTGAAACTGGTGGCGGCGAGGATCGCCAACGAGGTCGGCGGAGTCAGCAGGGTGGTCTATGACGTGACCGATAAGCCGCCGGCGACTGTGGAGTGGGAGTGAATTACTAAACCCCGAAACACTTGGCAAATCAGGAGGTTCGGGGTTTTATTTTGCGGAATGATAGCGTTTTGATAGCAGATAAACCCCAGCCTGTGTTTTAGCAAATTGTTTCCGGCGGCTTACGCCACTGTTTCTGAGGATTCTCACCCGCCGTCTGCGGCCAGTTGAGTTTCCATTCCAAATATTCGGCCTTGCTGATGACGCCATCGGCAAGGTCTTTTTTACGTTCTTGCCATTCGGCCATAAAATCGTCAAGGAGGTGAGAGTTGAAGCTGACGGCCTTGCGAGGCTCCGGCGCATAGGGGTCTGAATCATCTGTAACGTCGAAAATTTGCAGGTGATTGTACTGCTCGTCCAGTTCAAACAGCGTATACATCACGTCTTCGGCGGCATAGAGCATCGGCTCGTAGATGGAGCGGTAGTTTACGTCAAGAACCCCGGCGATTTTTCGGAGCATGTCCTCTTTCGGCGTTCTTGTATTGGACTCATATTGAGCGACGCGAACGTCGGCGGTGTTCTCGTCAAATCCAAGGGCGAGGCCAAGCCCCATTTGGGTGAAGTTGCGAAAATTGCGGATTCTTTTGATACGTTCTCCGATTGCCATGAGCGCCTCCTATTAGCAAGCATAAACAAATTTGTTTTAGTATAACACGGTATAAAATACTTGTCAATGAATACTTAGCATAAAAGTATAATCATTTTTAGGAAGCCTATTGACAAAAGCAAATTTGTTTAGTAAAATGAAAACACTAAGCTATTATGATTAGTTATAGGAGGCATATTATGGCAGCGCAATCATTTCTTCGAGCCGGAGAAGTCGCGGAGGAACTCGGTGTATCAACGGCTTACGCTTATAAATTGATTCGGGCGTTGAACAGCGACTTGCGGGCAAAAGGTTTTATTACGATCAACGGACGAGTTAGCAGACAGTATTTCAAGGAAAAAATCTATGGAGGCAGCGATGAGACCGGAAAGGAGGAAAATTATGTCCGCGTACAAGGACGATAAAACCGGCGCGTGGTACGTCTACTTCCGTTATACGGATAGGACGGGCGAGCGCAAGCAGAAGATGAAGCGTGGTTTCCCAACGAAACGGGAAGCCCTCGAATGGGAGCGCGAGTTCCTGCAAAAGACGGCTGCGGATTTATCCATGTCGTTTGAGAGCTTTGTCGAACTGTATGTCAAGGATATGCGAAGCCGTATCCGGGAACATACATGGCAGACGAAAGACAACATTATCCAAAAGAAGCTCATTCCATTTTTCGGAAGGAAGAAGATGAACGAAATCCAGACAAAGGATGTCATGGCGTGGCAGAACGAAATGCTCGGTTACCGCGACGATAAGGGAAAGGGGTACTCCGACACATACCTGAAATCCATACACAACCAGTTAAGCGCGATTTTGAATCACGCGGTAAAGCATTATGACCTGAAAAATAATGTGGCCTCAAAAGTCGGGCCAATCGGAAAGAAGGAAGCGAAAGAGATGCTGTTTTGGACAAAGGATGAGTACCTGAAATTTGCGGACGCCATGATGGACAAGCCGGTATCCTATTACGCTTTTGAGCTTCTGTACTGGTGTGGTCTGCGTTTGGGCGAGCTGCTGGCGCTTACCCCCTTAGATTTCGATTTTACGAAGGAAACGGTTTCGGTCACGAAATCGTATCAACGGCTTAGCGGCAAGGATGTCGTCACGGAGCCTAAAACCGTAAAAAGCAACAGGATCATCTCTATGCCGAAGTTTCTCTGCGAAGAGGTACAAGAATATCTGACTATGCTTTACGGAACTCAGTCGGCAGACAGGATATTCGCAATAACCAAAAGCTATCTCCACCATGAAATGGATAGGGGTAGCAAGGCGGCTGGCGTTAAACGCATTCGGATTCATGACCTCAGACACAGCCATGTATCACTTTTGATAGAGATGGGGTTTTCGGCTTTGGCGATTGCGGACAGGGTGGGACACGAGAGCATTGACATCACCTACAGATACGCGCACCTGTTTCCGTCGAAACAAGCAGAGATGGCTAATAAATTGGATACCGAACGCGGGGAGGTTTTTTGATATGTTGCGGAAAGTTTATGACGGGCAGGGCCGCTGGAGGAACAAAATCGTATCATTTCGGATTTCGCCCGAAGAGGATGAGCAACTCGAAAAAGCTGTGGCGCTTTCCGGTCTGACTAAGCAGGACTATATCATCCGGCGGTTGGCGGACAGAGAAATCATCGTTGTCGGAAACACGCGCGTATATAAGGCCCTGCGGAATCAATTAGCCGCTGTGGCAGAGGAGTTGAAACGTATCTCCGCCAGTGAATCGGTCAGCGACGATCTGCTTGAAACGATTAAGTTGATTACTGTCACGCTGGGCGGATTAAAAGGGGAAGGGTGAGCGCTCCGTAGGTCGCCATCCGCCTCGCAGAGCGCAAAGCACTTTTGATACGGAGTGTCAAAAGTGCTTTTGCGTTACTTTTGAAAAAAGTAACAAAACTCCGGCTTCGCCGGATTAACCCACAGAGGAGGGGTGAGACATGAAGCGAACGATCAGCGTCATGCTTGGGAAAGGTTCGGCTAATCATAACAGCCGCCAATTCATAGCGGCAAATATAGACGCCGAGCGGACGCAGTTCAACATGCCATATTGTAACACGCCAATCAAGGACGTGTATCATGAATTATTTGATGGCGCTGTGGAACGGTATAATGCAAAACAGACCCGGAATGACCGATGTATCAATGATTATTATGAAAAGATACGTACTGGCAGGCAGGAAAAATTGTTTTACGAGGTCATAGTCCAGGTTGGAAATATGGAAAATATGTCAGCCACTTCAGAGGACGGCCAGCTTGCCGCGAGGGTGCTTGACGAATTTATGCGGAGTTTTCAAACGCGAAACCCATGTCTGCGGGTGTTCGCGGCTAATCTACACATGGATGAAGCTACGCCGCATCTCCATGTGGATTTTATCCCGTTTATTACCGGGAGCAAACGAGGAATGGATACCAGGGTGTCGTTAAAACAGGCATTGGCGGCACAGGGGTTCGCCGGTGGCACGAAAGGCGACACCGAATGGAATCAATGGGTCAAGTCGGAAAAGGTACAGCTCGCTTGTGTAATGGAGCGTCACGGTATCGAGTGGGAGAAACTGGGCACTCACGACGAACATTTAAACGTAATGGATTACAAAAAGGTTCAACGCGCAAAGGAAGTCGCCGCGCTGGAGGGGACCATAACGCAGAAGGAGGAAGAAATTGAATTTTTAACAGAGAAGAAAGTTAGTGTTAAAAATGAACTGGACGAATTTATTACGCAAGTTGAAGATACAAGCGACAGATTGAAAACAATAGCGGAGAAAGAGGCGTTTGTAGCCCATAACGCCAGTCATTATGACGAGGAGCCGGAATATGAACTGCCGGAGCCGAAAACTTTGGCGTCGGCTAAAAGCTATCACGATAAAGTCGCCGCGCCATTGGTTAGGCAGCTAAAGGATGTAATCCGAAGCATCCTTCTACAATTCTTTGAAAAAACGCAAGAGCTAAAATCCAGGCTTAACCAAGCGAATAATCAAATTTGGAATCTGTCCGATCGAATCAAAAAACTGGAGCCGGAAAACGAGCGGCTTCACAGTGTTGAGAGAAATTTTGGTCGGCTCAGTCGGTTTTTAGGAGACGAACAGGTGGAGGACATAATTAACGAGGTCAAGGTGGAAGAAATAAATGAAAGGGAACCGAAATTCAGACGCGATTACGCGCGTTAGGAGAAAAATTTATGCAGAGCCACTTTGTGGATGAGAGAACAGGTATCAGTTATACCCTAAGAGGCAATTATTATTTCCCAGATGTGGTTTCGCTGGAGACAGGATACGAAATCGGCAGATTTGGCAGAGAACTCCAAAGATACCTCAAAGAGCATAAACGGCTGGTCTATTTGGAACTGCTTTCTTCCTGTGGGTTAAATGCCTATTTGCACGGTGTTGACGTCCAAGCGCAGGAGCGTCTTGATGTGCTAGGGAAGCAGATGGCAGACCAAGAAAACGTGACGGAGACCTTAAAGGCTGAAAACCAATTATTGTGGGTTCAAAAGATGAATAACATCTGGAATCGGGCTTTGGAGATTGTGAACAGCGCGATTATTTACTATTGAGCGGTTTGAGCGGTGGTTGCGTAGGAGGACGCAATCACCGCTTCTTTTGCGAAAAGATTTTCTCATGTTAAAAAAAGATTATCTTGTATATTTGTCTATGCTGTGCTACAATGGGCTTATCCTCATGGGGAGGCGCAGCATGTCAATAAGTTATGATAAACTTTGGAAGTTATTGATAGATAAAAAGATGAATCGCACTGCGTTAAAGGAAACGGCCGGCATTAGTTTCAATGTTCTGGCTAAAATGGGAAAAGGTGAAGCAGTGTCGATGGAGAGCATGTTGAAAGTCTGCAAAGCCCTTGATTGCGATATAGCAGATGTAATGGAGATAGAGAAGGATGGGCAATGAAATGGCGGCTCTGACGCATTTGGATAAGAATCGTGTTGATTTATCCGATTCTCCCTGGACGATGCACGAGTTTTTCGCAGGGAGCGGTTTAGTTGCCTATGGATTAAAAGGAATGTTCAGCCCAGTATGGGCAAACGACATAAGCGAGAAAAAAGCCGCCGTTTATCACTCGAATTTCAGGAGCAGTCATTTTGTGCTGGACGATATTAAGAATATCAGAGGAGCCGACCTTCCTTTTGCGCATATGTCTTGGGCGAGTTTTCCTTGTCAGGATTTATCCCTTGCCGGTTCATTAGGCGGTATTGACGCTTCTCGTAGTGGGCTGGTATGGGAATGGCTGAGAATTTTAGGAGAAATGCTGGAGCGTCCGGCAGTTTTGTTGATAGAGAATGTAGCCGGCTTGTTATCGGCAAATAAAGGGGAAAATTACGCGAGATTGCACTATGCACTGTTAGACTTGGGTTACAAAAGCGGGGCTGTGGTAGTAGACGCCGTTCATTTTATCCCACAATCAAGACCCCGCGTATTCATCATTGCGGTTAAGGATTATGTTGATATTCCACAGGAAATACAGGATGTTGGGCCAAACTGGCTTCATAACAAATCCGCGTCCGATTTAGGCAAGAAGTTACCAGGATGGATATGGTGGCGCAGCGAGGATCACCCGAGACGCCCTTCTCAGTTGACAGACATAATCGACTTCTCCATCCCCTACGACAAAGACGATGTGCTGAGGTTGATTCCTCCTCAGCACAAAAAAATTGTTGATGGTTTTGATAATATCATAGCGACCGGCTATCGTCGGACACGGAACGGAAAGCAATGTCTGGAGTTGCGGTTTGATGGAGTGGCGGGTTGCCTGCGAACGCCGGAAGGCGGCAGCAGCAAACAGTTCCTGATTGTCAAGAAAAACGGTGAGTTGCACGCTCGTGTACTTTCTCCCCGTGAAGTGGCGCGGCTGATGGGAGCGCCGGACAGCTTTGTCCTTCCGAATACGTATAACGACAGCTACAAGGCAATGGGCGACGCGGTTGTCATGCCGGTTGCGACGTTTGTGGGTAAACAGTTCTTAGTTAAGCTAACGGAGGCGGCTTATGGACAGCAGCGATACATATATGCGCCTGAGGGCGTTTCAAGAAGAGCATAACGCCGTTACCAAAGGGCCGCTTTCTCTTCTGATTCAGCTCACCCGCATGACCAGAAGCAGGACATTCCCACTTAACCCTGATGATTTTCTAACAGAGAACAAAGGGCAAGTCGCGGGACTTGGCGGCCAAAATCTGAAGAAAATACTCAAAGATCATGATATAACACAGATTCTTGCCTCCGAGGGTGGGAGGACAAGCCGTGGTAACATGGGCTTGATGATAAAGTATGTGGAGTTTCTCAATGCCTGGAATAATCATGGAACGATTGATTTTAACGCTGTAGAGGAGTTTTGGGCCGAACAAGTACGCGAATACTTCCGTAATCAGCCATTTGTCCTCGCTGCAGACCCCTCCCGGACGATTGGCGCGAGTTTAGACGAGTTGTTTGAACAGGCACGGAAACGGCAAAAGCAAAATCCCGGCACGCAATATTTGGGAGCTGTCTTGCAGCACCTTGTTGGTGCAAAACTCTCAGTTATACTGCCGCCCGATAAGTTCCAGGTTCACGGTGCTTATGTAGCGGATTCGCCTACAGACCGCGGCGGTGATTTTGTGGTAAGCAACACAATCATCCACTGTACAACCGCTCCGGGCGAGCCGCTAATACAAAAGTGCAAAGCCAATATCCGCACCGGTTGCTTACCAGTCATCATCACGATATTTGACCGAGTAAAGACGGCGCTGGATTTAGCCGCCGACGCCGATTTGAGCGGAAGAATTGAAGTGTGGGATATTCAGCAGTTTTTATCAACAAACATCAGCGAACACAGTCTGTTCGATGGAACGGCGCGGAACGCGAAATTGGCGGACATAATCGAGAAATACAACGCGATTATTACGGAAGTAGAAACCGACCCAAGTTTACGGATTGAGTTTGAAGCGAAGTGAAACGTTATGCCCGATATGTTTGACCCAGAGAAACGTAGCGAAATCATGGCGAAAGTCCATAGCGCCAACACCACGCCGGAAATTCGCGTGCGTAAGTTGCTCCACAGCATGGGCTACCGTTTCCGGCTGCAACGGAAGGATTTGCCTGGCAATCCTGATATAGTCCTGCCAAAGTATAAAACGGTGATCTTCGTCCACGGTTGCTTCTGGCATGGCTGCCCAACTTGCCGGCACGCGAAAATCCGGCCTGTGGCTAATGCGGAGTATTGGGATAAGAAGTTGGATCGCACTATTGAGCGGGATAAACGGAATGTGACGGCGTTGACGGATTTGGGGTGGCGGGTTACGGTTATTTGGGAATGTGAGACGCGAAAAAAACGTATTGATGCACTGGCTGCAAAAATTCGAAACACCTTTACAAATAATATTTTGGAGGATTAATAAATGGATGAAGAAGAAAATGCCACCGGGATTGACGCTGCGAAGGAAGTAGCCGAATCTACCACACCCATGAAGTCTGTAGATAGGAAGAAAAGGACGGCTCGACCTTTTCCGGCCATATCATTTGAGGAATGTATAGTCTTAGCGAATGCAATATGGGATAGCGCCTCTGGCCAACGTGTTAAAAGAAAAACGTTGTTAGAATATATGGGCAAGTCTCCTGATGGTAGTGTCGCTAGAACGCTAATTACAGCCTCGAATCAATATGGAATAACTTCGGGCGGTCATAGTGCAGATTATATAGAATTAACTGAGAAAGGAAATGAAGCGACAAATCCAGATATACGCAATGAACAGAAGGTCGTCGCTATTTTTACGTTAGCGATTTACTCAAATGAATTTTTCCAGAAGTTGTACGATAAGTTCAAGAACTTGAAGATGCCGTCACGACAGGTAATGATAGATTTTCTCGCAGAGTCGGGTCTTGAAAAGGATCGCCAGGATGAATGTGTTGATCTGTTTTTAGTTAATGCCAAGTATTCAGGGATTTCGAAGATTTCGGCTGGTGCTGACAGGATTATAACAATTGACCAATTATTAGCAGAAGCAAAGGGTAATATAGTTGATAAAATAAGTGCCTCCGAGAACTCTTTTATCCCGGACAAACAAGTTGCATCAACCGGAATAGAAATATCTGATACCAAAGGAACAGATTCTGACAATGCTGATGACTGGGAAAAGATTTGCTTTTTTGTCTCCCCTATTGGCGATGACGGGACATTAGAGCGCAAGCATTCAGATTTATTCTTGAATTCCATCGTTGAGCCAGCGCTTGAAGAGCTGGGAATTAGAGTTGTACGCGCTGACCAGATTAATGCCGCTGGGATGATTACTGCTCAAATAATTGAGTATATTATCAACTCAAAGCTTGTTATCGCCGACCTTTCATTCCACAACCCTAATGTTTTTTATGAGTTATCTTTGCGCCACACAATTGGTAAGCCGACTATTCACCTAATAAGACAGGCGGATAAAATACCTTTTGATATTAATAGCTTCCGGACTATCATCATTGATGATTCAGACATATATGCGTTTGTTCCACAAATGGAATCTTACAAAACATCTGTAAGAGAACAAGCCCGGAGGTTGATAGATGATCCGGATAGTACCGATAACCCAATAAAGGCATTTCTTGATAAAGCAAAGATGAAAGGAGGGCAGAAATAATTGCTTTATCTGCTGATAGCAGATTGATAGCAAAAAATTAGCAAACGTTGAATAAGGGACAGAAACAGTACACGAAACGCGCTAAAATGCACCAAATACTAAACAATATAGATTAGTATTTGAATTGATTTGCTGAGTGGGAATAGGTTACAAGACCAATATTTAACGCGATCAGCCAAAAATCTTCTATAGATAAAGGGGCGGCGTCATAGTGAATACAGAACATGGTAGAAAGTACAAGGAAGACAGACCTGTGCTGGCAATTTGCTATGACTTCGACAAGACCTTATCTCCGGACGATATGCAGGCGCAAGGGTATATACAATCCGTTGGATACGATGTCGGGAAATTTTGGGAGGAATCCAACGGATTGGCATATGACAACGACATGGATTCCAACTTGGCGTATATGTACAAGATGATGGAGGAAGCGGAGGGAAAGCTGGTATTGACCAAAGCGGCTTTGGCGGAATACGGGTCGCGCGTAAAGCTTTTTCCGGGCGTTGAAGGCTGGTTTGAGCGGATACGGGAATACGGCAAAGGGCATGACGTGATAGTCGAGCACTACATTATTTCGTCCGGCCTCAAGGAAATGATCGAAGGCACGAAGATGGCAAAGGAAGGCGCGTTTGAAAAGATATACGCGAGCTCTTTCTATTTTAACGCCAAAGGCGCCGCGAAATGGGCGGCGCAAGCGGTAAATTATACCAACAAGACGCAGTTTCTTTTCAGGATTGAGAAAGGGACGCTGGATGTCAATGATCCGGGCGTAAATGATTACTACCCCCCTGAGAAGATTCGCGTTCCGTTCCGCAACATAGTCTATATCGGCGACAGCGATTCGGATATTCCGTGCATGAAGTTAGTGAATACGAACGGAGGCCATTCTATAGGCGTTTATGATCCTGAAACGGGGGATAAGCAAAAGGTCCACAAAATGACCAGAGATGACAGGATCAGATACTTTGTGCCCGCGGATTATTCCGAGGAGACGGAAATGGATACGCTCCTCAAACACATAATTGACAAGACCTCAGCATATGAACGCTTGGAAGAGAAACATGTATCCGGCCTTATGGAAGCTTTCGGGCGGGTTCAGGACGAAGAGGGAGTTACCTTATACAGCAGATGATAACGCCGCCTGGTATATGAAGGCGAGGAGGAGATTTTTATGACAGACAACCCGAAAATCGAATACCGTCACCTGACCCCTGACGAAAAGCTCTATCTGGAGCGTTTGCAGGGCTTCGTCTTTTCCTTCACCCCGGACGAGAAGGATATCCGCGAAAAAATCGCCAAAAACGAGTACAAATGCGACGGCACATACGGCGCGGTGGACGGGCGGGGGCGGATCCTGGCCGGGATGGAGGTCGTCCCGTACACCATGTGGTTTGACGGGCACAAAGTCCCCATGGGCGGGATCGGCGGCGTGGCGTCCGTGCCCGAAAGCAGGCGGCAGAGCAACATCCGCAGGGTTTTCGAAAAGGTTTTTGAGGACATGCGCGAAAATGGGACGGTGTTTTCGCATTTGTACCCGTTTTCCCACGATTTTTACAGGAAATTCGGGTACGAGCACTGCGGGGGCGCGAAGCGTTACACGCTGCCTGTGGCGCCGGCGCGGAGGCTGAAAAACCTCGGTTCCGCCCACGAGTATATCAAGGGCGACGCGGTGCGCGGCAAGCTGACCGAGGTCTACGAGGCTTACGCGTCGCGGCACAACGCCATGGTTTCGCGCTCCGAGGCGAGCTGGGACAAAATATTCGACATGCCGCTTTTCGGGGCCGACCGGCTGTATTACTGGGCGGACGCGGAGGGCGAGGTCAAGGCGTGGGCCAAATTCAAAAAGGAAAACGACGAGGTGCGGATTTCCGACATCGCCTGGGCGGATCACGAGAGTATGCTGGGCATCCTGCAATTCATCGGCATGTTCGAGGGCGCGGCCGGGAAGATGGTCATCACGGCGAGCCCCGAATTTATACCGGAGATTTACTGGAATAACCTGTATGAGATAAATACGGAGAACAGCTGGCTGGGCATGAGCCGCGTCGTGGACGCGAGGCGCGTCCTGGAGCTGATGAAAAAGCCGGAGCGCGAGGGCAAATTCACCATCAAAGTCGAGGACGGCTTCGCGAAGTGGAACGACAATACATACGAGGTGGAATTTGGCGGCGGCGATTGCGCGGTGAAGACCGTCGCCCACGGCGCGGACATTGAGGTCACGGAACGCGCGCTGGCGCAGATGGCGCTTGGCGTGTACGGCCTGGAGGAGATCTCGCGCAGGGACGACGTGCGGGTGAACGGCAACGCGCAAACTCTCGGCGAGGTGTTTTGCAGGAAAAACGTGCTGCTGGCGGATTTCTTTTGAGAAATACTATTT
>Ga0123354_10017791_pt1 | contig 11135 bp, 3 predicted proteins | sample TergutLab28metaG_2_FD_97872 | JGI IMG/M metagenome (GOLD analysis project Ga0123354, IMG submission 97872) | Labiotermes labralis P4 segment gut microbial communities from Petit-Saut dam, French Guiana - Lab288 P4 | ecosystem: Host-associated > Arthropoda: Insects > Digestive system > Gut ... | reverse complement strand
TGTTGAGTGCGATTGTATGGTGTGTGTACTGTGTGCTGTGTTGAGTGCGACTGTATGGTGTGTGTATTGTTCGGTGTGTTGAGTGCGACTGTATGGTGTGTGTACTGTTCGGTGTGTTGAATGCGACTGTATGGTGTGTGTACTGTTCGCTGTGTTGAGTGCGACTGTATGGTGTGTGTATTGTTCGGTGTGTTGAGTGCGACTGTATGGTGTGTGTACTGTTCGGTGTGTTGAGTGCGACTGTATGGTGTGTGTACTGCTCGGTGTGTTGAGTGCGACTGTATGGTGTGTGCACTGTTCGCTGTATTGAGTGTGACTCGCACTCAACACAGCACACAGTACACACACCACACAGTCGCACTCAACACATCGAACAGTACACACACCATACAGTCGCACTCAACACACCGAACACTACACACACCACACCTATGACACGCTGCCACACCACCGCATAACATATAACGACGTAGTTTTCTTACCGAGTTTTAACCTAAACATAACTTTAGCTAGGCTCTAGTGAAGGCTCCCTGATGATGGTCGTAGACCGAAACATGTAGGAGCAAGTCAAAGTGATTTTAAAGTAAATTTTAAAACTTCGTCAAGTTTAATAAAGTGTGTATTTGTTGGTGTATGAACTTTATTTTGATACATTATTACTGTGTACCCCGATATGATGGGGCAATATAGAACGAGCTGGTACAAGCCACACATAATCAAAAGTTATTTATTTACAATCCACCATCCTTCAGCTCACAGCCCATCATCAGGGATAATACTAATATCATGACAAGATTCACGACACCATCATATAAATAGCCAACAAGAAAACTTTGTGTGCTTACTGTTTTTGTAACGTTATCCCTGGCGATTGCTAGAGCCCTAATATATTGCATTGTGAATGAACAACTTTCGTCTATGTAGAATGTGTACCTGGTTGGTTATGTATTGTCTCACGTAATAATTATTTTTGGGAAAAAAGATACACTCAATAATTAGTAAATTCATGCTGACTGTACCAAACCATCCCAATGTGCGTCACTACGAAGATGCAGTTTTTACGCCTATTTATACGCTCATCGCCCTACGTAAATGACCAACGTACATCAGTTGTTTTCTCATTCTCACTCGCTTGATAACGTTTACAACAAATCGGCCAATCCAAATAAGGAACTTAGATGTACTGTGTCCCTGGATATGGCTAAGGCACTGCGTCACAACCCGGAAGGTCCATGGTTCGATTTCCGATACGGTCATTGAAATTCTGTATTGCCCTAATCCCTCTGGCCGCACTATGGCCCTGGGGTCGACTCAGCCTCTAACATAAATGAGTACTAGGAGTATCTCCTGGGGGTAAAGGCGGCCGGTGCTTAGGGCTGTTAACCTTGCCTCCTTCTTGTGCCGACTGCCAACGTCCTGGAGCCCTCAGGGCCTGTGCAGACATGTAAATAGATATTTTTTACCGTCCCTGGACGCGCTGTACTGACTGTACTGTTTTGATAACTTCACTTGACTTGCCCATTAATGCAATAATAATCGTTCTATGTTTGGGTCCCGGTGCTGAATATCGCAGAGGAAGGCAAGAAAATGCAGAACGCTGCATTCGTTCACACATCCGAGAAGACGACGTTCATCCGAGGCCGGGCAACTTTCAACGAATTTCTGGTAATCAAAGCGTGTCAGTGTTAAAGTGAAACAACGCCGTTCGGTGGCAACCCTAACTTGGACTGTCTGTACATCCAGATATAAACTTGGTTAATGACTTTACTTTGTTAATGGTGAACCAAGACATGAGGTATTGTTACAGTTTCGTCAAACTCTCACTGCGTAACGCAACTAGTAGTAACAAACATTTAATTGTGGTCACCACACACAGAGGGCTTAGATATGAATTTCAATTTTACTTTAAACCAAAACCGTTCTGCAGAAAACGGTACACAAACAAATCCTACACTGCTAGCAAAATCAGATACTTCAACACCGCTGATACTAAAACACTATCCAGAGCCAGAGTAATCCACTTCCTATCTTCATAATACACTTCTTTAAGATTTACCTCAGTTATGTCATTCCATCTCATTCTCTGTTTTAAAATCAGCCATTTCCGACATATTTCCCCTCTGAAATTTCATACGCCCTTCTTGTTTCCCCATCTTTATCATGCGCCAAATCCACCCGAAACTCCTACTTTTCACTTTCATGTCACCACCGCCAAGTGACGTATTAAACACTAACTTTTTTCTTCCTCTTCTTTGTCTCCTATTTAGCGATGTTCACAGCGTCTGGACTTAGGCCTGTATAAGGTCGATGGTAGACAGGTAAATGTGACCCTGTTCCCGCCATGAAGGCACACAGGGGGAGTAAAGGTATAGCTCCACTCATTCTTAACCTAAGCAGTAGATGGATATAAGTGGTCAACATCACGCCAGTCTGCGTCATCACCGGGAAGTAACTCCGGTATGCCCTTTGTTGGCCCCATAGCCATCTTGGACGTTTTAGACGACGGGATTCGAACCGAGGAATGGCAAATACGAAACTATATTCTCGGCATGGATCCCAAATTTCTTCACACAAACACTTTCAAATTTTGCAAATATTTAAACGCCAGACACAAAATCCACTAACATTTCCTTTCAAAGTGATAGTTCTGCCATGACATTTACTACAATAATAATATCGAAAGCAGTGCTTTGGCAATGAAAGTGAATATGCAAGAGACATCTTGGTAAATTCTGCTATAAACAGGAACAGGTAAATGTAGCATTACTTATTCTGCTTAATATTACGAGACCACATGTGCGGACCGAGGACCGCTGACCACTTGCGAACACTACGTACATTACATTAAACGCAAACCTTTCCTTGAACTTGATCTCCCGTGTCGCATGCATTAGTACCCACGAGTTTGTAATTCAAGCAGCCTCTCTTGCTTCTTCTGCATAGCAATGGACCGCACAGCTGTTTGCAAGTTACACGACAGACCAATGAAAATGTCCTTAACGAGCCGCATTCTAAAGAGTCTTACTCATAGTCCTTTCTTCGTTGCAGTATCCTCGGAACTACAGCTCATGTGAATATGAGAACTCAACTGACAAACAGGTCACAGCACTAAATCGACTCATCAGATTTTTCAGTATACAGTGTCGAATGGAATAACAGGGTGAACATATTCGGCTAAATGATAGACTTCATAGGAAGAGACAATGACAAATTTTAAAGAATACAGCACAACTAGCTACCCAGAAACGAAAAGCGGTGCCCGTGCTGTGATATTAACCTTTTGAAGCCTAATGTCAACTATAGTGGTCGTACCGCACCGCTAACCTCTAAAGTTGCATTTTATATATTTATTCAACAAATATGGGTACCGAATATTTTAAACATTGTATATACTCTCCGTTTTTTTTTCTCTCTTCAAAATGCAGTTTGTTTCATAATTGTAACGTATTTGGTTCCTGTATTATTCATATTTTATATACAGAATGTGCTAAAATTAAAAAAAAAATAATTCCGCCGCCATAAGGTTAACAGGATGCATCACAAATACAAATCATTCGCGTTATTACTCACAATGCACAGCATAAACAATGTAAAATTTGCAAATTAGGTTACCACATCTGTCCAGTGAACTATGTCCGTTACTCTTCTTCGTGTCACCGAAAATTTTTAATTTTTCTTACTATTAAAATTTTTCTAAAGGAAGGAAGAACTCTGGATGTAAATATTATTGAAAAGGCAGGAACAAGTCTTCTACTGCTGTTGGCGTCCAAACAAAGAAATGCTTCTACAAGTCATAAGAAATGCGACAAGACATATTGCCTGACACAGTATTTTAAAGGAAATTAGAAGGCGAAAAAGTCGCAGGCACTCTTCACAATGACATTACAAGTCATTGTTCAGTTCTAAGTATTGGTCATTTCAACCCAAAAGTTTCGCAAGTGGGAGCTAGATTCTTCGCTTTCCTGGTATTTTGTTTCCGCATTTCAGATGAACTGTCAACCTTCACCGTTTCCGACGCTTGGCATTATTAATTAGGCCAATTTGGAGAAACAGAACTGAAAGTAAATGTAGCCATCGCCATAAGAAAACAGCGCATGACCAATTTAAAATACTACGCAAATTGCAACTAACTACGCTTCATCATACTTATGTAAGGTTTTGTAAGTTTATGCTAAATTTTGACAAACGCAATGTAGTCGAAGGATTTTTATTAAATTGCATTCACGAAATATTCTTGAAAATGCGTAGTTAAATCCATCTAATAATTTCAATCAAGGCTATTACTTTAATTAAAAGAAGAGGTCTAAATTAAGCTTACGAGAGCGCTCTAAAAACACACATTGCTGGTGCCACGGTAGGTCCTGGATCAGTGTAAAACAGAACTGGGCTGGGTCCATATTACCGTTACTACAAAAGTAATGCCATATATTTTACGTGCCATTTTTCTGACACCAAGCGTAATTTGCACAAAGCACATAAACTGTTCCTTATGAGACGACACGTAATATAATTACTAAACGCTGTGTTATAAGGATCGATTACCGGTGAGAGTGCTATCTCCCTCCGCTCATTAGCCCTGGGGTTCCAGCGTATTTTCCAATCACTACCTGACAATGTCGCTGGTGGTAAAGCGACCGGAAATGCTGTCCTGCTTGACACTGCACCCAAGAAATATGATTACACACAGCACCCGTTTTTTTAAAGTAGTGAACCCTAGTTTCCGAAAGTCTGGTGGCATTTATTTACGTAAGAGTCATCCGGGCGTGCAAGAAAACTCTACAAAATTTCAGAGTGAAAAGCAACATAATTTGTAATCCAGGGCTTTTAAATCACGGAGAGTGAAGTTACGAAGACATGTAGCAGGAATGGAGGACAGACTATAAATGCATAAAAGATTCTAGTTCGAAAAGTGAATGGAAGAGATCACTGGGAAACACGAGGTGTTGATGGGAGAACAATATGAATCAGCTTCTTAAATAAACGGGGCAGGAGGATACGGAGAACATTCGTATGGTAAAGTGGTTCAGCTACAGGACCGGTGTGGCCCAGAGGGTGGGTAAAGGCATAGCTCTACTCTTCCATGACCGCGGCACTAGAAGGGGGTTAGTGGTCAGCAGCACGCCCCGGCCGCACTTTACTCCCGGGAAAGACCCGGTACCCATTTTACAGGAGGTTGGGTGGGCCCCAGAACCGGTCTGGACGGGCGGAAAATCTCGTCACCACCGGGATTCGATCTCGGACCGTCCAGCCCCGTAGCCAGTCGCTGTACCGGCTGAGCTACCCGACCCGAACATTCTTATGACTCAGGATATTTGCATAATGGTGGGATCTTCTGAATATGATAATAAACCTACAAAGTGTCACAAGAGGCCGAGAACTTCTTGGCTAGCTGAGCGACTATTAGATTTGAAAGGAAGAGTGCGTTCCACGAAGTTACTGAAACTATGAGGGATAGGACTATACGTCTACTAAGATCAGATGCTGTACGACAGATTCCGAGACGTAAAGTGGAGTTGGATTACAGACAAAATAACGGAATAAAAGAAACGCAATACGTTATCAATGCAGTCTGTCTGTACTGCGGCTGAAAGTAATACATATAGATGATGCAGCTATATGTGTATGACTTTATATCTGCCTTCATAGGAAGTGAGTCAACACTTTCAACAACACTTTCAACACGGTGTGACGAATCAAAATAAAATTCCAAGTCACACTTGCATGGCCCGAAGTGCCTCCATTCCTTTCCAAGATATTTAATACATAAAATGTACGCCCATGTGAGATAAATGACTCTCTAATCTGTCTTTAAGTATATAAAAATATTAATGAAAACGCTTTAAAAAGAGAAGCAAAACCTCGATACAAAGAACAATGAGCAATAAAGCAGAATGCATAAATGATGTTAGCGTATAGAGGTTGTATTGTTTTAATGTTGTTTCACATTGTTTTTATGCCTGGTCTCTTGTGGACATCATAATTAAGTTGGAGTTCATAGAGAAGCGTTACGCGCTGCATACCTTCAAAGCAGAAATGAGGAAACAACGTCACTCGGCCGCGTGTATCTCTGAAGCTTAATCGCCCGATCTACACCGTTGAGGCAAACGCTTAATTCCCAGCACAGTCCAAACGATCCTTCTGTTGGCTAAAGCCCCAGGGAAACATGATTTCCTCCCTTAAAATTTCATCCGAAAATTGCTCTACTTTCATTCATCTTCACACAAGGAATATTATCGCAAGGACAAGAACCTCTGCAGTCATACAGTAGGCCTCTGTGTACTGTCCTTTCGATACACGCCAGTATCACGCAACGAATCACAGAATGCACATCCGTAGCACGGCACTCTTCGCAACATAACATTACACAACACGGCATGCTGGCACAATATCCAACTGGTACAGCGAAATTAATGTGACTTTTTACAGTGTGACTTTAGCAAGGACGATATGGCTGGCTCCATGATGATGGTCCTAGGACCGAAACATGTCGGAGCATTTTAATGTTTTAATGTGTAAATTTAATAAATTTTATGTATGTGCAGTGGTTGGTATAATAATTGAGTAACACGCTAAGGTGTTACGAGAATTGCACAGTGCAGGCCACAAATTACTAACTGGGGGTGGTAAGGGGAAAATAAAGTCAGGTAGGCGCGAAGAAGGTAGTATTAAAATAGTAAGTCACGGACAGTCAGTCAATCGATGAGTCAGTAAGTTCGCATACAAATGAAGCCATATCTTTTTATTAATGTTGGTTGATCGGGCTACATAAACTCACTTCAGTCTAATGTGGAGGTTAAGAATGACTAGACCTATACCAATACCCCGTTATACGCCTCTATGGCGAGAACAGCGAAAATATCCATACAGGCGCGGTCGCAAAACTGAGAAAAGTATAATTATCTTCGCCATGTCTGTCCGTCCGCATGGACAACTCGATTCACACTAACGGATTTTCATGGCATTTGATATTTGAAGATTTTTAAAAAATCTGTCGACAAAATTCAACTTTCATTAGTATATGACAAGAATAAGGAGTATTTTACATGAACACGTATATAATATTTATGTCTCGCTGAATTGTTCTGAGAATGAGAAATGCGTCAGGCAAAGGTTGTAGAGAAAATCAACACACATTTTATGTTCAATAACATTTTTCCTGAAAATCGAACGGCTTATGACACAATGTGGAAACATATTGTAGGGCCTGAACAGGCGACAGGTAACAACAAAATGTGTGTCAGCTTTGCATGCAGGATGACTAAGACTACAAACACGCACTCAGAATATACAATAATTTCTGCTTTTCCAGGGCAACAATGGTTAAGCGAACCCGCCTCAATGTTACGTTACTTAGAATGCAGGTCTTTTTACATTTACTTTCAGGTCACATGGCCTTGTATAAGATATCATAGCCATGAATGGTGAGTAGGTCTAAGCAGAGATCTGGGAGCGGGAATTTGAAACATGTTTCAAATCATTAAGTCGGTCGAAACTGACAAAATCCAAAAAGAACTCAGTTTACGCGGTAACGCAACCGATATTCGAACCTGGAACCTCCCAATTATAGTAATGCAGAGATACAAATACAGCAGCACTCTCAGTCCTTGTTGTTCATAGACGCTACCACTCGGCCCTTAGAGTGACTGTATCGTGAACATGGCTCCTATTGCGTAAAGTGGCACTCGTCAAATAGATGGATACCTTCAAACATCTCCTAATAAACACAATTTGCGGGTACGCGTTTCGTGATTTCTATTGTAGAGGGCTGACGCAACAGTACCTGCAGTCGCTCCAAACAAGATAAAGCATCTACAAATGTTCACGTTTGTCGGTAAGTTATACTCGATTCTTCATCCCACAGCTACTACCCCCTTTAAAGGAATACACATAGCGGTCTTTAATCTACATATTACAATGTCCGATGACTGTCATATCCGTTCGTGAAATTCCTGGCCGAAGTTCCAGTCACAATAAAATATCTACTTACAGCCATGATGACTGGCCTGTCAATACTATGTACGCTTACCACATAGTATCAAGTTCTGACTACAAGATAAAAGGTACGCAAATGTAAGCACACCACCTGGTCGTACTATCTGACACACAAATGTTGTGTTTACAAATGGAAGAAATACGTATCAAAACAGGATCGTCGGGCTCTTAGATTTGTTATGAAACTGGTGGGAAAAATCTTTAAGCATACATATGGTTCATTTGTTATATTCTGACAGGCGAAACTTTGAAGAGGAAGGCGAAGAGCGAGTAATTTGTACAGCGATAGCCACACATCAGAGGACTGGCGGACGAAATAAAATAAACACCCTCCCCACACTGCGGCACGTTCAAGGCAGACTCATCCGCCAGCTCTACCACGTCCTTCACCGGTCAAAAGCTGAACGGTGACCTATAATAATGCATAACTGGGAGGCTGATTCGTTACAGATTTGTTTCAATTGTGAATTGACAATTTACAAATTACAAAGACGATGATAAACTTCATTTACCAACTGTAGATATGTTTTAGTTTGAGTGGGATATTAAGAATCGCGCAACCTGAAACACTTTTAGCTGCGTTACAAAACCGTTTAATTTACTCAAACTATGGTTTTCCCGGTAATTTACACGGCGCAAACCTACAATTTGATCGGAAGTTTGCGGAGGGGAGTGTTACTTTCATATACAGGGCAGCTGTATCAGGTTCAACTGGACATCGAACAGAATTAAAGTGGCAAAGCGGATGTTTTGCATATCACATAAACCTTCCTACGTAGAATCTTATGTTTATTGGACCGTGCTTCATCTTGATAGTTGAATAAAGAGACACCAACTTCGTGTCACTTGCTTTATTATTTCATTATTTACTGCTCAACATGTTTCGGATGTTAATACATCCCTCCTCAGGAGCTTGCGACTTATTTGTTGAGTTATTTCATGGGTTGTATTGCTCTGGTTCGATGTGTGTTTGTGTTATGTTGTGGTTTGGCACATCGAACCAGAACAATACAACCCATGAAATAACTCATCAAATAAGTCGAAAGCTCCTGAGGATGGATGCATTAACATCCGAAGCATGTTGAACAGTAGATAATGAAATAATAAAGCAAGTGACATCAAGTTGGTCTCTCTTTATTCAACTTTCCTACGTAGCTTTAAGTCTAAGCAGCGATGCTGATTTCATAACAGCACATTCCGTACGTGACTGCACTGCAGGACCACCATGAACGCACTAACCAACAATGACTTCCACAGTCGTAACTTGAAGATTCCCTTATTCCTGGATATGATGCCTCGCAGACTGATGTGTTTCCTCCAACTCAAAGGCAGTCTCAAAAGTAAAAGAAGATTTGACCAACCTGAGGATGTCTGCAGCAAACTCCCATTTCAATCTATTTGGCGTAATATCCCAGCCGCCTGGAATCTTCGCCATGAGAACTTCACATCTCGGAAGGACTAACATTTTAGTGAGTTGTGATATTATACACTTTCGGCTTCTCCTAAAGGCCCTTAAATTCTTGCAAATTTACACCTCATAAATGGCCAGTCCGTGTAGTATGCAGTAAATTGTTATCAAATACACTTCCTTATATGGAAACGAAAAAGCCTGTTGTTAAAGAAAACTTACGAAACGGGTCAAAACTTTGTCTCCAAACTTCTCTCTCGACAACAAACATCTGGGCCTAATGGAGATTGGGCACGCTATACAAAACACAAGAAGGCACACCTACAGTGAAAGATAACCTTCTTAGAAACATCAACGTATTAAGAAGCAGTGAAAAGCTTCAAATCTTAATGCATCTTATCTCGATAATACGAGAACACAGAAGGTACGAAAAACGTAAAACGGAACGACCCCTTCCTTACAAAGACATGTAAGGAGCATGTGAAACTTTAGGCTGTCATGACATGACGGTGAAGATGATGACCGTCTTCTAGTACATCACTCATTTGGAGAAATGCAACGCCTTTGTATTCTACCCTGAAAGTGGAAGTCATACAAACCTTGGAAACGTCAATCAGTTTATATTAAACTACCTGCCGTAACACTCCAATGCTGTAAACTTCGGAAAGAAACATAGCTACGTCTGGTAAACCAGAAATCCAGTATACATTAGGCAAGAACATAGAATGAGTTCCGAAACTGGGGTCGGCGCCCTGACCATGAGGCCAACGTGCTGCATTCATGGTCTTGTAAATGGTTTAATTAGAAATGAAGTTGTATTGTTTTCCTGCTGAGTGGCATGTAGAATTCTCATCATGTGGCCCGAAAGCGTTCCTTTCTTGTTTGCTTAACAAACATCAGTAGGCCTACAGTTCGTCCTTCGCCACATGCTAATTGCGCAAACCTGCAGGAAATTATTGCACTACCAGCAAAATTACGGTATTAGAATACTTCTGTACATTAACTGTCGTTGTGGCTGTAAAATCAGAAAGCGGCTAAGGAAAGTGTATAAACCGGCCTAGATGTAAAAAAGTAACGCTTGCTTGCTTGCTGTTGCAAACCCATTGATAACTAATCTCAAGTAACTCTTTAAGTTTACTTTTTGCACTGTCATCATATACGCTGGCAAGTAAACGGTAAGCATATTAGCAAGCAAAATGAAATAAAGAAACACATAGAATCGCGTACGAAACAGTCAGCTTGTATTCCGATTCACAAGGAAGCTCTCATAATAAGGTCTACAAAGGAATTCGTGGCTTTAACGTTGCAATTTTCTGATCTGATGCCAGTGCAGAAAGAGGACCTTCCATTAAATACACTGCAGGCATGTAAGAAAACACAATGTGCGCTTTCAGTTCTGTACAAGCAAATAACGACAGTGTGTGTTCACGTGCAGGCACGAACCACGACAAAGTCACAGTCCGATAACTGAGTTCCGCAACATTAATTGTATACAGACGGAACCGGCCACCGAAAGACCAGAATTTTTAAAATGTCATTAATAATATGCATGTTGGTACATATTAAAGCATACAACAATTATTCGATGTCACTACCGGAAGTATGAGGGTTGTTTGACCGTGCATCTTCCTCGTGAAATAATGTGAAATGCCAACTTGATGAAACAAGGTAATTTTATTGATATATTCTCAGCTCTACATGTTTCGGGCGCATACGCCCATCATCAGGAGCATTA